>Ga0164318_10005692_pt1 | contig 12051 bp, 7 predicted proteins | sample GuaBasSedimGuay9_FD_113734 | JGI IMG/M metagenome (GOLD analysis project Ga0164318, IMG submission 113734) | Subseafloor sediment microbial communities from Guaymas Basin, Gulf of California, Mexico - Guay9, Core 4571-4, 0-3 cm | ecosystem: Environmental > Aquatic > Marine > Hydrothermal vents >... | reverse complement strand
TCGGAGATCGACTTCTCCCATTTCGTAAGCAAGAAGAGCTTCTTCGGGACTGGAAAAAATCTTTCCCTCCCCTTTGGCCCCTTCTTTAATTTTTGACATCCAATAAGAACCCAAAATAATGTCCTGAGTGGGATTGACAATTGGTCTGCCAATAGCCGGTTTGAGAAGGTTAAGAGTTGAAAGCATAATCTTTCGCGCCTCTTCCTGGGCCTTTTCGGAAAGAGGAAGATGAACCGCCATCTGGTCCCCATCGAAATCAGCATTAAAGGCCTTGCAAACTAAGGGATGAATACTAATTGCCTTGCCTTCAATCAAAACGGGTTGAAAGGCCTGAATTGAAAGCCGGTGAAGAGTAGGCGCCCTGTTCAACAAAACAAATTTATCCTTAACAATCTCCTCTAAAATTGCCCAAACTTCGTCTGTCTTCTGCTCAATTAATCTTGAAGCGCCCCTGACATTATAAGCTAATTCTCTTTTTAAAAGTTTCTGAATTACAAAGGGTTTAAAAAGCTCTAAAGCCATTTCTTTGGGAATGCCCACCTGATTTAGTTTTAATTCAGGCCCGACCACAATTGCCGACCTGCCCGAATAGTCAACTCTTTTTCCCAAAAGATTTCTTCTAAATCTTCCCTTTTTCCCCTTAAGCATATCGGCCAATGATTTTAAAAGTCGTCTGCCGCCTGTGGTCGCCCTTGTCATTGTGGCTGTCCTCATTCCATTGTCAATTAAAGCGTCAACCGCCTCTTGAAGCATTCTTTTTTCGTTTCTGACAATCACTTCTGGAGCCCTAATTTCCAAAAGATATTTTAAACGATTATTTCTATTAATTACTCTTCGATACAAATCATTAAGATCAGAAGAAGCGTATCTGCCTCCGTCTAGCTGGACCATTGGTCTTAAATCGGGCGGCAAAATCGGTAAAATCGTCAAAAACATCCATTCCGGCCTGATACCGGCTCTTTCCATTGCTTCAAAAAACCTTAGTCGGCGAAGGATGTTTTTCCTGCCAGTGGTTGGCGTTACTTCAATTTTTTGCTTCAATTCTTCAATCTTCTTTTTTAAGTCAATTTCTTTAAATATTTCATAGAGGGCTTCGGCTCCGGTCTTGGCTGTAAAAATCTGGCCGTATTTCAAACTCAAATCCCGGTATTCAATCTCTGATAAAATTGCTAACGGTTTTATTTTTTCTAATTGAGCAATAGCTCTCTCTTTCATCTCTTCTAATTTTTTCAGCGTTAAATCCAATTCTTTTTTATCTTTAATTTTCCCCTTTTGAGTTTTAACCTTAATTTTATATTCTTTCTCAATGTTTTCTAAAGCTTTTTGTTTGGCTTCTTCTGAAACCGAAATCACAATATAAGCGGCGAAATAAACTACTCTTTCCAGTTTTGTCCGGGAAATATCCAAAACTTGACCCATGCTTGAGGGAACGCTTCTTAAAAACCAAATATGAGAGACAGGGCAAGCCAATTTTATGTGGCCCATTCTTTCTCTTCTAACAATACTTTTGGTGACTTCAACTCCGCATCGGTCGCAAATCACCCCTTTGTATCTTATTTTTCGATATTTGCCGCAATAACACTGATAATCAATTGTTGGACCAAAAATTCGTTCACAAAAGAGACCGTCTTTTTCCGGTCTTAAAGTCCGATAATTAATTGTCTCGGGCTTAGTTACTTCTCCATGAGACCAAGAAAGAATTTCTTCCGGAGAAGCAAGACGAATAGCAATTGATTTAAGTTCTTCTACTTTCATAAACAAACCCTTGTTTATAATAATTTTATAACATCAAGTTTATTACTAAGATTGGCCTTTTCGACCTTCTCTAATCTCGATATTTAAAGCCAATGACTTTAGTTCGTTTATCAAAAGATTAAAAGAAGCAGGAGTGGTTGGCGGTTTTATCTCCTCTCCTTTGAGAATGGCTTGATAAGTAATCGTTCTTCCGGGGACATCGTCGGATTTAATGGTCAGCATTTCCTGAAGAGAATAAGCGGCTCCATAACCTTCCAGGGCCCAAACCTCCATTTCTCCAAATCTCTGGCCGCCAAACTGGGCTTTCCCGCCCAAGGGCTGTTGAGTAATTAAAGAATAAGGGCCAATAGACCTCATATGAATCTTGTCCTCAACCATATGACCCAATTTCATTACATACATATAACCAACTGTCACTTTCTGGTCGAACGGTTTGCCGGTGCGGCCGTCAAAAAGAACTACTTTACCGTCTTCTGGAATGCCTGCCTTCTTTAATTCTTCTTTCACTTCTTCCTCAGTCGCTCCGGCAAAACAAGGACAAATGGCAAAATAACCCAATTTTTTAGCGGCAAAACCTAAATGAGTTTCAAAAATCTGGCCGATATTCATTCGTTTACCCACGCCGGTTGGATTGAAAACAATGTCAATTGGTCTTCCGTCTTCCATAAAAGGCATATCTTCTTCCGGCAGTATTTTGGAAATTACTCCTTTATTTCCATGGCGATTGGCTAATTTATCGCCTGCTCTTAACTTTCTTAATTGGGCCACCGTTATCTCAATCTGTTTGAGAACTCCCGGATCTAATCGATGTCCTTTTTCCCGGGAAAAAATTTTTGTTTTAATTACCCTCCCCTCTTCCCCATATTTCATTGTTAATGAAGTATCTTTAACGTCCTTCGCCTTTTCGCCAAATATGGCCTGCAACAATCTTTCTTCAGCAGTTAAATCTTCCTTGCCCTTAGGGGAAATCTTGCCCACTAAAATATCGCCCGATCTCACTTCGGCGCCAATCCTGACAATTCCCTCCTCGTCTAAATCCTTCAGCCTTTCTTCGCCGACATTAGGAATATCCCAAGTAGTAATCTCAGGCCCGAGTTTGGTATCCCTGACGCTACAAGAATAACTCTTGATATTAATCGAGGTAAAAACGTCGTCTTTTAAAATTCTTTCTGAAGCCAAAACCGCATCTTCGAAATTCGTTCCTCTCCACGGCATAAAAGCAACTAAAACATTTTTACCCAAAGCCAACCGGCCATGAGAAATGGAGCCTCCTTCAGCCAAAATATCGCCTTTTTGAACTTTCTGTCCTTTTTTCACCACTGGTCTTTGATGGAAACAAGTATCTCGATTGCTTTTTAGAAATCTTTTAAGTTCATAAACTTTATAATTTGTTTCTGATTTTTTGCTTTCAGTTTCTATTTTTATATGTTCACCATCCACCTCAACTACCGTTCCCGCTTCCTCAGCGGTCAATAATTCACCCGAATCTAAAGCCACTCTTTCTTCCATTCCTGTAAGAACTCGGGGCGGGATCGGTTTAATTAAAGGTACGGCTTGACGCTGCATATTAGATCCCATCAAAGCCCTATTAGCATCATCGCTCTCTAAGAAAGGAATGCAGGCAGTTGCCACCGAAAGAATTTGTTGAGGTGAAACATCAATGAACTCTACCTTATTTCTCTCAACTATTCCCGGCTCTCCATTAATTCTGGCTTCTACTTTTTTATCTAAAATTCGGCCCTGATGATCAACCGGCACTAAGCCTGAAGCGATAATATGTCTTTCCTCCTCATAGGCCGTCATGTATTTGATTTCTTTTAAAACTCGACCGTTTTTAACTTTAAAATAAGGAGTTTCAATAAAACCAAAAGGATTGATTTTGGCAAAGACGGCAAGATAATTAATTAAACCAACATTAGGGCCCTCGGGCGTTTGAATGGGACAAATTCGACCATAATGTGATGGCTGAACATCTCTTGCCTCAAAACCGGCTCTTTCTCTGGTTAGTCCGCCCGGGCCAGTAGCCGCTAATCTCCTTTTGTGTTCTAACTCTGCTAGCGGATTTTCATTGTCCATAAATTGAGAAAGCTGGCTGGAAGCAAAAAAGGCCTGAGTTTGGGCCATAAAAGGACGAGGATTAATCAATTGAGCCGGGGTAACGGTGTCAATGTCAAGAGCCGCCATTCTATCTTTGGCAATTCTCTCAATTCGCATCAAACCTACCCTTAGATTGTTCAAAAGAACCTCGGTAAAAAGTCGAACCCGGCGATTGCCCAAATGATCGATTTGATCAGCCTTGGCTCCCGGCGTATTATTTAAGCGAATAATCTCCCGAATGGCAACGATTACATCTTCCCTTTTTAGAATCCGGTCCTCAAGAGAAACTTCTTCTGTTTTTGGCTTCAACTCCGGCAGTCTCTGCCAAGTTTTCCATCTTCCTACTTTTGACAAATCGTATCTTTTAAAATTAAAAAACATATTTTCAATCAATTCTTTAGCCGTCTCGGGAGTTGCCATTTCGCCCGGCCTCAATCTTGTATAAATTTCAACCAGGGCCTCGGCTGTTGTTTTAGTTGAATCTCTTTCTAAGGTTTTTTCAATATATTTTGTCTCGCCAGTATCAACTTTTCTATAAAGCTCTTTAATTTGATCATCGCTTTCAATTCCAAAAGCCCTTAAAAGAGTGGTGGCCGCCACTTTTCTTCTTCGGTCGACCTTAACCCCAATAAAACCCGAGGGATCAGTTTCAAATTCCAGCCAGGCGCCTCGATTAGGAATGATTTTAGCGCCAAAATATTCCTTTCCTCTAATTCTTCGGGAAGTAAAAAAAACTCCCGGCGAACGAATAAGCTGGGAGACACCGACTCTCTCTACTCCATTGATGACAAAAGTGCCTCTTTCCGTCATCAAAGGAAAATCGCACAGAAAGACGTCCTGCTCTTTGATTTCTTTTGTCTTCAAATTGATTAATCTTGTCTTTACTTTTAGAGAGGCCTCATAAGAAGCATTGTTTTCTTTCGCTTCAAGGCCTGACTTATATTCTGGTTCATCTAATTTGAAATCAAGAAACCAAAGTTCTAATTTTTTTTGAGTATAATCTCTTATCGGCGAAACCTCTAAAAAGAGTTCTTTTAACTCTCTCTCCCAAAATCTTTGCCAGGCCTCTCTTTGGGTTATAAGAAGGCTAAAAAACGGTTGAGAGAACTTTGCTTTGGAAAAGTTTTTTATCTTCATATTGAGAAAAATTTACAAAAGGAGTACGAAAGCGAAAAAAGACCCTCAGCAATCTTCACTTAGGGCTAATCATCACGTTGCCTTTATAACTCCACCGTTTTTTGAAAAACTTTCCTAACTCCTTAACGATATTTTTTAATTTTACTAGTTTTAAATAAATTGTCAACTTTTTTGGCTTTTTTTCAAGCTTAGTTTCAAAATTGTTTTAATGACCGCATCGGGATTTAAAGAAATGCTTTCTATCCCCTCTTTAATTAGAAATTGGGCAAACTCCGGCCATTCGCTTGGAGCTTGGCCGCAAATTCCAGAGTATTTTTTCTTCCTCCGGCAAGCCTGAATCACTTGGATGATTTGTCTCTTAACAGCTTCGTTTCTTTCATCACCTATTTTAACAATTTTAGCATTATCCCTATCCATTCCCAAAACTAATTGGGTAAGGTCATTACTGCCGATGGACATCCCGTCAAAAATTTCTAAAAATTGTTCTGCTAAAATTACATTTGAAGGAATTTCAGCCATCACATAAACCTTAAAACCATCTGTCTTTGAATGCCTGCCACCAAGTCCAAATTTCTCTATCAACTTAACAACCGCTCTCCCCTCTTCCACCGTCCGGCAAAAAGGAACCATCACCGAGACATTTTTCAAGCCGAAAAGTTCTCTTACTCGCTTAATCGCCTGACATTCCATTTTGAAAACAGGTTGGAATTTTTTGTCTAAATAACGACAAGCGCCTCTAAAACCCAGCATTGGATTGGCTTCTTCGCCTTCGAATAACTCGCCGCCGATTAAATTTCGATATTCATTGGTCTTAAAATCGGAAAAACGGACAATAACTTCTCTTGGCCAAAAAGCGGCGGCAATTTGACCAATTCCTTCGGCCAATTCTTTAATAAAGTATTCTCTTTTATCCCGATGCTCAATGGTTAAATCTTCTATTTCTTTAACAATTCTTCTAAGTTTTGATTTTTGATTTGCCTGTCCTGTGCCAATCCCACTCTGGCGCAGGGTATTTTTGACTTTTGAGATTTGAGCTTTGAGTTTTTTATAGTGATAAAGAGCCAAAGGATGAACCTTAATTTTTTCAGCGATAATAAATTCTTCTCTGGCCAAACCGACGCCGTCTACCGGCAAAAAAGAAGTTTTAAAGGCGATTTCTGGGGCGCCGATATTAACCATAATTTTTGTTTTCAATTTGGAAATTTTCTTAAGATCATATCTTTTGACTGTAAAAGGAACCTTACCCGAGAATATTTTTCCTCTTGAACCTTGGGTGCAGTCAACAGTTACCAATTGATTTTCTTTTAGAACCTCGGTTGCTTTTAGAGTGCCGACTATACAAGGAATGCCCAGCTCCCGGGAAACAATGGCAGCATGACAAACTTTGGAGCCTTCGTCAGTCACAATTGCTGAAGCTATTCTCATAGCCGGCAGCCAGTCGGGGTCAGTCATTCGAGTTACCAAAACTTCTCCTTTTTGAAATTTCTCAATTTTAGAAACATCAGAAATAATTCTCACCCTTCCCCAACCAATTTTTGAACCAACAGCGATACCAGTTAAAATGGAAGGTTTTTTCGTTTTAAGTTTATATTCTTCAAAGAATCTTACCGCTTTAGAAGCATAAATTGTCTCCGGCCGGGACTGAACAATAAATAATTTACCTGTTTTGCCATCTTTGGCCCACTCAATATCTTGAGGAACCTTGTAATGCTCCTCAATCTGGCAGGCCCATTTGGCTAAAGTTAGAATTTCTTTATCGGTTAAAGAAAATTCCAATTGTTTAGCTGGCGGAACACTGACTTCTTTAAGCCCGCCTGTCTTTTTGTAAATATATTTTTTAGTTTTCCTGCCCAAATTCTTAACAATAATTGACTTGAAGCCCTTTTTGAGAGTCGGTTTAAAAACATAAAATTCATCAGGGGTAATTTTTCCTTTGACAATCATTTCCCCTGCCCCAAAAATTGAATTAATTAAAACAATGTTTCGAAACCCGGTTTCCGTATCCAGGGTAAAAATCACTCCGGCTGAAGCTAAATCCGACCTTACCATTTTTTGAACCCCGACTGAAAGGGCGAATTTTAAATGGGAAACGCCTTTTTCTTCCCGATAAACAATCACTCTGTCATTAAAAGTAGAAGCCAAACATTTTTTGATTGCTTTTAAAAGATTTTCTTCTCCGCTAATGTTCAAATAGCTTTCGAACTGACCGGCAAAAGAATCCTTGGGCGCGTCTTCAGCTACACCCGAGGATCTAATCGCTACATCGGTTTCTTTCTCACCATACTCTCGAGACAATTTCCGATAGGCCTTGGTAATTTCTTTTCTCAAAACGTCTGGAAATTTAGCCCTTAAAAAAAGACTTCTTGCTTTCTTGCCGGTTTTTTGTAAACTTCTTACGCTCTGGGGATTAAAATCCTTAAAAATCTCTCTTAATTTTTTATCAATAGCGTTGAACTCTAAAAAGGAACGATAAGCATTAGTGGTTAGAGCAAAGCCGTCGGGAACGCTAATTCCTTTTTTGGCAAGTTTGCTCTTCATTTCGCCCAACGAAGCGTTTTTTCCGCCAACCAGTAAAATATCTTTTTTTGAAACTTCCCCAAACCACAGAATATATTTTTTATTTTTATTCTCTTTAACCATATTTTTCTAAATTTTTCTAATGTTATTATAATTTTATCCCCCTAAAATCACTTAGTCGCTCAACCACTCTGCCTATTTATTTTCTGGCGACAACATTTCTTATCTTTTCAGCAATCAGCAATTCTTCATTGGTTTCAATGGCTAAAATTTTCGTCTTTGTTAAAATTTTAAGATTACGGCAAATCATCTTTCTAATTTTAGCCGAACCATAGCCAATGGCGCCTGTAAAAATCAGAATATCAACCTCTCCTAAAACAGCAAAATAAGCCCCGATGTATTTTTGAATAGAATAAACAAAGACATCTAAAGCCAATTTGGCTTTTTTGCTTCCTTGCTTTGCCGCTTTTAAAACCTCTTTCATGTCAGCCATTCCGCAGATTCCTTTAATCCCGCTTTCTTGATTTAAAATCTCATTTAATTTTTGACTCTCGATTGGCAATTGCCCCGCTTTCTTACGGCGCTGGGTTTTCTGGCTTAAAAATAATATAATTCCCGGATCCAAATTCCCGCTTCTGGTCATCATTACCAAACCTTCCAAGGGAGTGAAACCCATTGAAGCATCAACCGCCTTGCCCTTTTCAATAGCGCAAACTGAAGCTCCGCCCCCTAAATGACAGCTAATCATTTTTAATTTTGAAAACGGTTTCTTAACAATCTTGGCCGCCTTTCTGACCACGTATTCATGAGAGGTGCCGTGAAAACCGTAACGAAAAATTTTGTATTTCTTTCTTAACCTTTCAGGCAAGGCATAAATTTTGGCCTTATCCGGCAAATCTTTGAAAAATTCGGTGTCAAAAACAGCAAATTGGTCAATTTTGGAAAAAATTTTTTGAGCCGTCTTTATTCCCAAAACATTGAAAGGATTATGAAGAGGAGCTAAAACCTTACACTTCTCCAACTCGCTCAAAATTCTTTTGTTTATTTTTACCGGCTCCCTAAGTTTTTCGCCTCCATGAACCACCCGATGGCCAACAAAAAGAAGATTGTCGCCAACTTCTTTTATTCTCTTGAGCTCGGAAGATAAAAAAATTCTATATTTCTTCGGGTCTTTAACCGAAATTTTGTTTTCTTTGATTAAATTTAATTTATTTGAAAATAACTTCCACTTTATTGACTGACTGCCGCAATTTAAGATTAAAATCATAAAATCATTAAGGTATTATTAGCTCTCCTTGGCCCCTTTTTATAATCCCGCAAGCATTGCCTTCATCAGTATCTAAATGCAAAGAGATTTTGAAATCAGAAGCCACCCTAATCATCACTTTATCAAAAACCACTCCCCTTTTGCCTTTGACTCTGACTTGAACTAAGTCTCCTTCTTTCAAATTTAATTTTTCCGCCTCTTTCTTGCTTAAATGGATATGTCTCCAGGGACAAATTACTCCCTCTTTTAATTTTAAATCGCCCTTTGGCCCCAAAATTGAAATGCCTGGAGTTCCTTTTAAATTCCCTGATTTTCTCAAGGGGGCCTCTATATTTAGAAAAATAGCGTCGGTTAAACAAAGCTCAACTTGAGTCTTGGTTCTTAAAGGACCGACAACTCTTACATTTTTAATTTCTCTTCTTCCTTTTTTAAGAGTAACCGTCTCTTTAGCGGCGAATTGTCCAGGCTGAGTCAATTCTCTTAATTTCTTTAATTGATAGCCCTTGCCAAAAAGTTTTTCCAAATCTTTTCGGCATAAATGAATATGTCTGACTGAAACTTCAATTGGAATTTTCATAATTCTCCAATGGCATTAATTAACTGAGATTAATTAATGCTTTCCCAATTCTTCTAAAGGCCCGATTTCTTGCCTACATACTCAGCAAACTCTGCCAAACGGCAGGCATAAGCCCATTCATTGTCATACCAAGCAGTTACCTTGATTAAATTCCCGTTCACCTTTGTTAAAGAAGCGTCAACAACAGCTGAGAATGAATTTCCTCGATAATCTGAAGAAACCAAAAGGGCATCTTCAATTCCCAAAATTCCTTTTAACCTTCTAGAGGAAGACGCCTTTTTGAAAAAATAATTCACTTCTTCGGCGCTGGTCTTTTTTTCTACCTGGCAAACAAAATCTAAAATAGAAACAGTCGGTGTCGGCACTCTTAAAGCAATTCCGTCCAACTTTCCCTCCAGTTGAGGCAGAACTTTGCTAATTGCTTTCGCTGCCCCGGTGGTCGTCGGGATAATGTTGACTGCGGCCGCCCTTGCCCGTCTTAAATCCTTGTGAGGCAAATCCAAAATCCTCTGATCATTGGTATAGCTGTGAACAGTGGTCATAAAACCGCTGACAATTTTAAAATTTTCGTGAATTACTTTAACCACCGGCGCCAAACAATTAGTAGTACAAGAACCCATATCAGAAATCTTGTCTTCTTCGGGATTAAATTTATCCTCATTGACACCCAAAACAAAACTTCTAATTCGCTCCGGGCTTTTGCTTGGAGCAGAAATAATCACTTTCTTGGCGCCTGCTTTCAAATGCTTTGCCGCTCCTTTATAATCCCGAAAACGACCGGTGCATTCTAAAACAATATCGATTTTTAATTTCTTCCAAGGCAAATCCTCGGGGTCACGGACCGAAAAAACCTTTACTTCTTTGCCTTTTGATGTTCCATCTACCAAGAGCGAATCCTCTTTGAATTTCACCGGCCTTTCGTAAATACCATACAAAGAATCGTACTTCAAAAGATGAGCCAGGGTTTTGGCGTCTGTTAGGTCGTTAATCGCTATCAACTCTAAGCCAGAACGAGATTTTAAGATTTTTTTAAAGGTTGGCCGTCCTATTCTGCCAAACCCGTTGATAGCTATTCTTATTGCCATAAAAACAAAACTTAAATGCCAAAGCCCAAATACCAAATGAAATCCCAAAAACTAAATGTCAAAATCTTTTTGTTATTTAGCCATTGTCATTGATTTGACATTTGATATTTGAGGTTTGATATTTATCTATCTTTTATTAATCTTTAATTCCAAGCAACCGAGAAATTCTTTCCCTGTCAAATCCTATAACAATCTCGCCATCAATCTCCACCACCGGGACTCCCATCTGGCCCGATTTTCTAACCATCTCGTCTAGAGCTTCTTTGTTTTCAGAAACATCCACTTCTTCAAATTCAACATCTCGTTCTTTTAAGAACTGCTTTAAAGTAATACAGTAAGGGCAAAAAGGAGTTGAGAAAACACGAATCTTTGCCATAAACAAATCAATGGTTAATTTTAATTGTTTAGCCGCAAGTTCCTCCGCTCGAAGAGCCGGTCCCGCCACCAAAACCAGGCGAAGGAGTCTCTTCAGAAAGCGTCTGGGAACACTCTTCGGGAGGCGAGACAAAAGCCTGGCAGATAATTTTCTTAAAATCTTCAGGAGAACGTTTTTTAAGCTGGACTACTTGATCGTTAATCACCAATGTTGGCGAACCAGAAACATTGTATTTTTTATTTAATTCGGAATCAATCTCGAATTTAGGATATCTCCCGCTCAACCAAGAATTTTTATTATTATAATTCTCGCTTATCTTGAATTTCTTGTCCGCCCCCTCTTGGCAAGAATTAAGTTTTTCTCGATCTATTCTCGTCTCGCCCAAACAGGCCTGATAATCCCCTTTTTTGACAAAACAACTAAGATAAGCGGTAAACTTTTCCGGTTCTTCTTTCTGAATGCAATATTGTCTTAAATTTTCATCAATTTCTTTCTTCTCATGCATAATATAATCAACAAAATAAACTCCAATTTTAACTTTCTCTCTTAACAATTCCCAGGCAGGCAAAAGAGCTTTTTCCGCCTGCAAACCAAAAGGACAATAACTCATTACGAAAAGCTTAATATCGGGAACATCACTTTTCTCTACCTCTCCAGCCGAACCGTTAGTCAAACCTTCGTTTAAAGTAATTGCCTGCGGAAAAAAAAGCTTGCCATTCTTGGTAGCATAAACACTAATTTCGCTTTCGTTTAATTTCAGATTAACCTTATAAAGACCATTTTCTTCAGTTACTCCTACTAAAGAAATTTTGGCTTCAGGGATGTTCTGCTCGACATATTTGATTATTCTTTCTCCCACTTCCTGGCCGGAAATTGTTTTGGGACCAAGAATCTTCTTGCCGTAATTCAAAAAAAATAAACTGGCGGCAATTGCCAGAACAACACAAACAGAAATAGCGAGCGGAACGATTAATTTTTTATCGAGTTTTGTTTTCATCTCTTTTATTTTACTCAAATACCTGCCTTTGTAAACTCCTGATTTAATTTAAGGGAGTAAAACAGAGGATCAGTTAAATGATAACTTTAAAATTTTTTTCATTAATCTAGTTTGCTTAATTCTTCCCAATTTTCCCTCTTGACAGGCCCTTTCCGAAAATTCAGAAACCTTGTCTTTGCCCGCCCCGTAAATTAAAATTGGGCAAGGCCTCTGGCAGTGTCTTTTCAGTAAAGAACAAGTTGA
>Ga0164318_10005691_pt1 | contig 12054 bp, 5 predicted proteins | sample GuaBasSedimGuay9_FD_113734 | JGI IMG/M metagenome (GOLD analysis project Ga0164318, IMG submission 113734) | Subseafloor sediment microbial communities from Guaymas Basin, Gulf of California, Mexico - Guay9, Core 4571-4, 0-3 cm | ecosystem: Environmental > Aquatic > Marine > Hydrothermal vents >... | reverse complement strand
GGTCGATGTCGAACTGGTTGAGAAGGAGAAAGTCGAAGACGCTCTCCATCTGATTTTCAGACAGCTCCCGCCACCAGGCGTCGGCAAAGCTGAGAAGAACAGCACCGCCGAAGATCGGCGTGCCCAATTCCACCCGTCCGTGCCGTCCCGGTCCCGCATCGGATGCGCGGTGACCGTAATTCTCGGCGGAAGAGGCAATCGGAGAGAACGGTCTGAGATCGGTCTCATACGGATGGGCCTGGAGGTCTTCGATCATCAAGGGTGGCGGCAAAGCGGAGTTCTTCCGGGCCGCCTGGAGATACTCGTCAATGACCTGGAGATTACCCAACGGCTCGCCCGACCAGTCGTGGGAGATCACGAGATCGGCCTCTTCGAGCATCTCCGACGTCACCAACGGGGCCGCCGGCTCGGGATCCGAGATCCTCAGCTCGATCGAGAACGACCTCGAACCCAGTTTTCCGGCCCAGCCTCTCGTGCCCGATCGGCTCGTGATCGCAGGCCCCCCGGAAAGGCGGTTGATGCATCCTGCGGATTGAAGGTCGGACAACACCTCGGCGATACCCTCCTGCACGTCGACATCGATCTCGGTCATGATCAGGCGACACGGAAGGTCTTCGGGGAGCAGATCGCACAGTCCAAGAGGCGCCATGTGGTCGCCCGAAGCCAGGTAGAGAATCGTCTGGGGCCGCTGGTCCGGCGGCAGGGCCCGAACCAGTTCGAGCATTGCCTCGAGGTTTCGCAACCGGTGGAGTTCAGGCCCGACTTCGACCTGACCCTCGGCCCAGGCTGCCCTCAGTGCGGCAGCGTGCTCGGCGACGGTTGGTGCCACTGCGTTCTCTTCGGGTCCACCACATGCCACCACCGTCAACGCAAGAAATAACGCGGAGAACATTCTCATCAGAAGATTGTGACACAGGCTGCCGTAGCGCCCGTGGGCTGATCCGGGGTACGCCTCTCGAAAACACAAAATCTCGCAAAGATCGCCGAGCACGCCAAGAAGAAGAATAGAAGACCCATTGTGTTTCCTTTGCGTCCTTTGCGCTCTTTGCGAGAGAATTCTCTCCCCCATCGGTTGACACTGAGTGCGTCAAAGCAGCAGAATCACACTATGATCATCGAACTGCTGCTTGCCGTTGCCGCCATCCAGTCCGAGCCCCCAACCCTTCAGGTCGCGACTGTCTCTCCCGAACTGCCACCGCTCGTCGGCACTCCTGCCGAGCAGTGCGCCCAGGGACTCTCCGAGCGGCGTTTCGCCGAAGCGGTCGAGCCCTGTAGGACGGCGGTCACCGCGAAGCCCGGGGACCTCGAGTTGCTGCGGACCGCTGCGACCGTCGAATTCAATGCAGGCAACGGGGCCGAAAGCGCAGCATTATGGTCCAGGATCCTGGGGCAGGGCTGGTCAATCGAGGCATCCCAGGCACAAGCGATGGCGCTCTGGCGGGCCGGTGAGACCAACCAGGCGGAGTCCGTATTTCGGGACAATTTGAGCCGGGCGCCTTCCGGACAAACGGCCCTCGATCTGATCAGGTTCCTCGCTGCCTTCGGGCGCAACCAAGAGGCGATCGCGATTGCTCAGAAATCCGCGCCCCTCTACCCCGACACCTGCGAGATCGAAGAGATGCGAGGCGTTGCCGAAGCGGCCCAGGGCCGGCATGAGGCCGCAGCGGCCGCCTATGGTCGAGCGATCGAAGCCGGGTGCCCCACATTCGGCTGGACCGGGCTGGGCGCAGGCGCCGCCTCGCTTGAGAATCCGGCCTACAAAAAGCTCCTCAATCCAGAGGTGATCGTCGAGGGTCTCGATCAACTGGACGATGACGCCTGTCTCAGGCGACTGACCCTGCTGCAACACTCGATCAGTCCGGAGGTCGCCCAACCGGTACTCCAGGTTGCACTCAATCGCAATACCGTCCGCGTCAGAATGATGGCACTCGGCCTGCTGGCCCAATTGGGCGCCTCGGCGCCTGAGGTATGGCCGACCCTGCTGGCATCGGATGACTTTCTGCTCCGCAAACACACGCTGCGGCGAATCAATGCACTCGAAGACCCGGCTTTCATTCCCTTGTTGGAGAAGCACCTCGAGAAAGAGACAACCCGCGGCAACCGCAGCCTGGTTGCCCTCGGTCTCGGACAGCTCTACCTCGATCAGGGCAGAATCAAGGATGGCCTGGCATCACTGGAGTCGATCCCGTCAGAAGATCCTCTCTTCGTCAAGGCCCAGCTGGTGTTGGCAGATACCGCTCGTGATGCCGGCAACGCCAAGGCCGAATTGGGCCACCTCGAGCGGGCTCGCGACGCAGCCCCCGAAACTTTTCTGGAAGTGGGTCGCCTGGAGCGCCTTCGGCAGGAGATTAATCCAGAATCCGCGAACATCCCGAGGCGCTTGCATAATTAGGAATTAAGCTTTCAATAGTCTCTTGCAAAAATTGGTCGCCACAATGCGGGGCAGGAGCCCCGCGCTCCCACATTCAGTCCCAGCAGGCCTTTTGCCTTTCTTTCTTGTAATATTCGTGCCTTTTTGTGGCTGTTCCCTGGTTTTGCAAGCGCCTGTCAAAATTGAGAATTAATCCCCCCTGACCTCCCCTTTGCGTCTTTGCGTCTTTGCGCCTTTGCGTTATTTTTCTTCTCTTTGATTTCGTTCCCCCATGCCCGTCAATCGCTCTTCGACGATCTCCGATCCAGGCGACAGCGCAGCGGCTCGGCGATACAGCGCACGCGCGTCAGCTTCCCGGCCCTGCTCCGCCACGACATCGCCCAGGGCAATGAGGATTTCCAGTGCCGGTGGATTCTCTTCGAGGTAGGTTCGATAACAGCGTTCAGCCTCGGCCGGCTGTCCGGCCATCGCCCAAATGTCACCGAGGAAGAGCCATGCACGGTCCAGGCCCTCGCCCAGTTCCAAAGCGGCTTCGAGGTGAGGAACGGCCTCGCCGAATTGCCGCCGCTCGAAGAGGGCATGGCCCAGCTCGAACCGGGCCAAGGCTGAAAAGGGACATCGAGCGACGGCTGCTTCCAGTTGAGGTAACGGGTCGCCCGTGCCCTCGGCAGCCTTTCGTAGATCTTCTTGCGCTCGGAAAAGCCGTACGTCCTCCTGCAATTTGATCGAACCGGGATGGCCGGGCCAAAGCTCACTCGCTCGGCCGTAAGCGGCAAGCGCAGCATCCGAATGACCCTCGAGCAGGAACAACTGCCCCTCGATCAGGCTCCCGATCGCCCTCGATTTCCCAGCCACCGGCGGCATCACGGAGCTGATTTTTTTCAGGGTTTCGGACCAGAATTGCTCGCCTGAGACGCTGAATCCGCGGGCCGGGTACTCCAAAAAGGGCCGATCATCGGTATTGCGTCGAGATCCTCGGGCCATGTCCTCAACAGCCGCGGCATCAAGCACCAGGCTTGAGGCGAAGACTTCCGGGTCGTCCATACCAATCTCGGCCAGACTCTCGGCAACCCCGGCCGGCCACGATCCACCTCGGACCCGGAGAACCGCCTCATCGATCGGCTCCAGGCTACCGACCAGAACCCCGTGTTTGTTCCAGCAGTTCAACGGCAGCCAGAACGAACTCTCCGGAAAGACCGACCGGAAAGAGGCCAGCACCATGGCAAAGGACTCGGGAGGCAGATCTACCGGCAGCCAGGTCGAGACAATTCCCCCCGGCGCCAAATGCTGACGGCAGGCCCGAAAGTGATCCTCGGAGTAGAGCTGAGACGAACCCCGGTGCCCCGGGTAGGTCGAGTCGTTGAGGATGACGTCGTAGTCCTGAGAGGTACGCCGCACGAAGTTCTTGGCATCGGTGAACACCGGATTGAAATGGGCGCCACGCCAACGAGGGAACCAGCGGTGGGCCTCGGTGATCACTCTGGGGTTGATTTCGGCCAGGTCGAAGAGCTCTGGGCTGTAGAGCCCTACCTCGACGGCGGTTGCACCGGAACCGTGGCCGATCTGGAGCACCCGCCTGGGCGATCCGTGCAACAGGAGTGGCACGTGGGCCTGCATCAGCTGAGTGGTGCGCAGGTCGGGCGACGATCCCGCAACATCGACTCCGTCGACCGCCAGAAGCCGGTAGCCCGCGCCGACGGAAAACAAGCCCTGCTTGTCGCTATTGGCCGCCAGGATCGGCAAGGGTGGCACGTCTTGCACCGTCACCGTACCGCGAAGACTCTCGGAGACCTCGACCAGCCGTCCATAGGTCTTTTGATCGGAGAACACCACGCGAAAGCTGTCGGCGCCGATCGATGAGAGGACCACCCCCGCACCCACCAGGGCCGCAGCGGCCGGCATCCACCGTCGAAAGCCCGACCTGCCCCCAAACCGCAAAGCAACCACCGAGGCCAGTACCAAATTGCAGGCGGCCACTACGCCCAGAGATCGAGCAGCTCCAAGGGAGGGCACCAGCACGTAGCCGGCCATCAAGGCCCCCACAATATTGCCCATGGTGTTGGCCGCATACAGGGCGCCGATCCCCCGCTCGGCATCACGAAGGTCCAAAATCGCGCCGGTCGCTGCGGGCAGCGTCGCCCCCATCGCCAGACCCGGCAGAAAAACAATGACACCGACCACCAGCGCCCGCCCCCAGATGGAGGACAAGGGATCGCCAAAGCCACCGGCTGAAGCGATGCCGGCCACCACCTCATCCAAACGCCCCAGGGCCACGACGCCTCCGACAGCCGCCAGGGCCACCAGTGCCTGGGACCAGCCCAACGCCGCAAGGTGACGGCTTCTGGAGCCCACAAGACGCGGCAGGATCAAGGCGCCCAATCCGAGAGCCAGCAACAGCGTTCCCAGAACCTGAGCCAACGAGAGGATGCTGCTGCCCAGAATGAAGACGAAGAGGCGAATCCACACCACCTCGTAGGCCATCGCACAGGCGCCGGCAACTCCAACAATCACCTGGATCACCCTCAAGGTGCGATCGTCACCGATCCGTGACTGCTCAGATGGAAATTCGGGGCGAGGTCTCAAGGAAACCTGCCGCCTGTCCAGCAACATCGCGCCGGCCGCCGCTGCCAGGTTGAGGCCGCAACCCAGCCACAGACTGCCCCGGACCCCGAGATGCAGAATCGACCAGTAGCCGGCCCCCATGACACCGATGACGGCCCCCAGGGTATTGATGCCGTAGAGCAGCCCAAAAACCTTGCCGATCGCCTTGTCATCAGTAATCAGGGCACGGCACAAAACCGGGAGGGTCGCGCCCATCAGGGCTGCCGGTACCAACAGCAGGCCGAAGGCTACGACCCATGCCACGAAATCAGATACCAAAAGACTTTCTGATCGCGCCGCCAAAGCGCCAACGATCAGATCAGCAACCCGGACCTGGAGAGGCGAGGTCACGACCCACGCGGCCACAGCCAGCTCCAACAAGGCATAAACCCGCAAGGGCCGGCGCAACCGCCCGGCCTTCCGCCCAGCGACCAGTGCGCCCAGGCCCAAGCCGCCCATGAACGCGGCCAACACCGCCGACGTCGTGTGAATCCCGTGTCCGAACAGACCCAGGAACAACCTGGTCCAGGCGGTCTCGAAGATCAGACCAGAGGCGCCCGAAAGGAAGAACAGGCCTGAAACGGCAACGATCAGCGTGCGGCGGTTCACGGACAAATGATACGCGAGCGTGAAGGGGGGCTGAAAACACAATTCTCTCGCAAAGATCGCCAAGAAGAAGAAATTGATATCCCCCCTGTCTTCCTTTGCGTTCTTTGCGTCCTTTGCGAGAAAAATACCTGCCCTCCGCGCCCCCTTCTCCACGGAGTACAATGAAACAATGCACGTTCGCGCTTGGCTCCTCGTCATCATTCTCCTGTCGAGCTTCGGCTCATGGGCGAACGAGGACATTCAGGTCGATCGGATCGAGGTCCACCCTGCCACGGGGATGGCTCGCTTGGTGGTTTTTTCTCCGGCAAAGGGCATCTCCGATGCGGAGAGCGCCCTCGAGTTCCTGTCACGCCAGGGATCAATGTTCGGGATCGAAGATTCCGAGAGTGAGCTTCGAGTAACGAACACCTTCGTAGACCGCCTGGGACACCGTCACACGGCACTGGCCCAGACCTACCGAGGCGTTCCTGTGCTCGGAGGGCTCCTCCGGCTGCATGAAGGGTCCGACGGCCGGGTCCACGCCGTCAATGGGCTGTTCATTCCGGGCATCGATCTTGACCCCACGCCCACGGTGCCTTCCGCCAAGGCCCGAACCGCCGCCTTCAACATCCTCGCCGACGAGATCTCGGTGTTCGACCTCCCGTGGCTGGAAACAAACGCTCCGACTCTGATGGTCCTTCGAATGAATCTGGCCCGTGGTGTGCCGGGCAGAGACCATCTGGTCTGGGAGATTGAAGTCTCCGACGGGGCCGCCATACGGGAGATTCTCTACCTCGATGCCCACCATGGAAAGATCATCGACCGGGTCTCCGGAATCCATACGATTTTTCGCCAAATCCATCAGCGGTTTTTGGACAATACCCTGTGGCGCGAGGGTGACAACTTCCCATTCACCGGTTCAGATGCCCAGAACAACGCGGAGGTCAACGAACTGATTCTTGGAAGCCTAGATATCCATACCCTGTTCGCCAATCTCTCCGACGGAGATTTTCTCTCGTGGAATGGAAACCACGCGGCGATGCACTCGATTCAGAATTTCGTGTACGACGATTGCCCCAATGCCTTCTGGAACGGCAGTACGACCAATTTTTGCATCGGCATGGTGGCCGACGACATCGTCTCCCATGAATGGACCCACGCCTACACGATGTCAACTCACGCCCTCTTCTACAGGGTTCAACCGGGGGCCATCAATGAGGCCTACAGCGATATCTTCGGCGAGATCGCCGACCGCCTCAACGGGCGCGGATCGGACGAACCGGATGTCCGGAGGACCGACGGCGGATGCCCCTCAACCGACAGCTCTCTCCGTTGGCAGATCGGGGAAGACTCGGTCTTCGGCACCTTCCGCGATATGTGGAACCCCGCATGCTTCGGCGACCCCACCCGGGTCTCAGACGATCGGTATGCATGCGGCGAGGATGACAGCGGCGGCGTTCACACCAACTCCGGCATTCCCAACCACGCCTTCACGTTGGCAACCGACGGCGGCGGGTTCAACGCCACCGAGATCTCGGGGATCGGCCTGACCCGATCCGCCCACATCTGGTGGCGGGCGATGAGCGTCTATCAGGTGGCGACAACAGATTTTCCCGATCACGCGGACCTGATCGAGCTGGCCTGCGAAGATCTGATTGGCGCCGATTTGACGGATCTCGAGACAGGCGACATCAGCCCGGACCGCATCTCCGCGGCCCACTGCATCGAAATTGCAAAGGTTATGACCGCGGTCGAGATGCGTCTGCCACCGGATCAATGCGCGTTCGAACCCCTTCTGGCGCCGTCGCCTCCTTCAATCCCTGAGTCCCGGGTGATCTTCTCGGAGGACTTCAGCACCGACCCGTTTTCCGGCGACCGGGCCTGGAGCGTTTCCAACGTCGGCGTGTACGACGAATACGATCCCCGTGACTGGGCATGGGTTGATACTCCGCCGGAAGGAAGTGCCGGCGATGGGGCCGCCTTCGCCATCGACTCCGTCTTCATCGGCGACTGTATTCCCGGCAGTGACGACCAATCAGGCGTGATGTATCTGGACAGCCCACCCGTAACGATCCTCGAAACCGGCCGAGAGGCGTTTTTGGTGTTCGACCACTACGTCGCAACCGAAGGAATGTGGGACGGCGGCCTGGTCGAGATCTCGGTCGAGGGTCGGCCCTTCCTCGAACTGCCCCTCTCCTCCTTTCTTTTCAACCCCTATTCCCTCATTCTGAAAAATACAAGCGACGGCAACGACAATCCCCTCGCCGGACGTTGGGCCTTCACCGGATCGGACGGCGGTTCCGTTCGAGGTTCATGGGGCCAGAGCCAGGTTTCGCTTGATGGCATCGCAGCCCCCGGTGAGACCGTCGTCATCCGCTTCGCCTTCGGCGTCGACGGTTGCAACGGTCTCGACGGCTGGTACCTCGACCGAGTCCAGTTGATTGAAGACGGACCACCGCCACGCCAGGGTTCTGGACGATCAGGAGGGTGAGGAACAATCTCGGAAGCAGGACCAACGGGGTCCAAGGGCCAACGAGGTCAAAACACAAATATCTCGCAAAGATCGCCAAGCACGCAAAGAAAAGAATATAAAAAATTCTCCCTGAGTTTCCTTTGCGCTCTTTGCGTTCTTGGCGAGAAAATATTCCCTCGTCACGTTTCCCGGGGTTTTGGTGCTTCCTCCACTGACAGCTGAAAGCTGACAGCTGATCGCTCCCCCGCTACACTGCCCACGATGAACGACAGCTTCTCGTCTCCGTCCACCAACCGTTGGTTGGTCCTGGTCTCTGCAGTGGTCAGCTTTTTTGCTGTGGCGACGACGTTCTTTGCCGTTCCGCCACTGGTGCCGGAACTGACTGCCAACTTCGGCCTGAACAATTTCCAGATCGGCCTCCTTGTAGGCGCGATCGCCATTCCCGCCATTTTTCTTTCGATCCCTCTGGGCGTCGTAATTGACCGGTGGCCGCCGCGGGCGGCCGGCAACATCGGTCTGGGGATCATGCTGATCGGTGCATCCCTGTTTGCGGCAGCGCCCAGCTACGCCTTCCTCCTGGTCGGACGCCTGCTCTTCGGCTTCGGCGGCCTGGTGATGAATCTGCTCCTGGCGCGACTGCTGACCGAAGCTTTTTCAGGACGGCAGTTGGCCCTTGCGATGGGCATCTTCATGGCGGTCTACCCGGCGGGCATGATCTCCCTCTTCTCGTGTCACTCCCTGATGCTTGGCGCCCTCGGGTGGCGCGGTGAGCTGGGTGTCCTGGCGGCATTGACAGTTCTGGCCATCCCGCTCCACAACTTTGCCGTCCCAAAGCACTCTGGGAACCAACCCTCCCCAGAGACCCAGACAACGAACGACAATTCAGCAATCGGTCGGCCGCTGATCATGCTCTCGGTGGCATGGATGCTGTTCTTCGCAGCCTTCTCCTCGGTCCCGACCTTTGCTCCGCAATGGGTCGGCGGCGGGCAGCAAGGCCTGACGACGGTCACCCTGATCATGTGGATGGCGATGATTCTCAGCCCGATTCTTGGAGCGGTTATCGACCGCATCGGCCGGCCCGCGATATGGGTCTTTGGTGGCCTGGTGCTCCTGACTCTGACGTTGGGTTTGATGGCGATCGGAGCGGTCAGCGCTGTGGCAGCGATGATCCTGGTCGGCCTCTGCGCAGCGGCCGTACCGACAGCAACCTACGCCCTGCCCGCCCGAATCGTGCCGGCCGCACGAGTGGGCTTTGCATTCGGCTTCATCACGGCCTTCTCAAACCTGGGTACGGTCATCGGCCCTCCAGCCGCCGGGGCCATTCTCGACGCCTCTGGTGACTGGTTCTTGATGTGGATCGTACTGGCCGCCCTTGCCGGCCTCGGGGCAATGGCAGCAGCCCTGATCAAGCCGAAAACCGTATGAAGAAAAAGGGATCCTGGAACAGGATCGTCCGTCACCCTGCGGCCTGGGTGTCGACCACCTACTTCGGCCAGGGCTACCCCTACGCCGTAGTCCACCAACTGGCCGAGGCCATCTTCAAGGAGTTGGGCGCCAGCCTCCAGATGATCGGCCTGACGTCTCTTTTCCACCTGCCGTGGAACCTCAAATTCCTGTGGGGGCCTTTCCTCGATCGTTATGCGACCAAGCGCTCGTGGCTCGTGCGAATCGAAGTGGCCATCACCGTACTCCTGGTGCTGCTGGCCTTCTCGACAACTCTGAGTCACGTTCTGATCACTACGTCGATCTTGTTCACAATCCTGGCCTTCTTTTCGGCAACTCATGACATCGCGATCGACGGCTACTACCTCGAAGCGCTGAATACCGACGACCAGTCAAAATACGTCGGCTTTCGCGCAATGGCCTTCCGCATCGCGGTCTTCGTGATCGCCGGGCCGGTCTTTATCTTCTACGATGACTGGGGGTGGTTCCCGACCCTGCTGGTCGTCGCCCTTGTGATGCTGCTCTTGACGCTCTATCACCTGATCTTCCTCCCTCGAATCGAAACCGAAGAACGCACCTTCAGCGATCTTTTCTCTAAGATTCTGACCTTCAAGACGCTCTTGATCGGTATCGCAGTTTCCGTTGCCATTGCCGGGATCAAGTTCCTCATCGGCTCCGGCCCTGTGCAAAACACAATCTCCGGCTCTTCCTTCCTCAACACCATCTCCGTCAGCGGATGGATCGGCCTGGTGTTGCTGCTCGCCCTGTTGGTGCTCGTGGCCTTTGTACCCTTCCTCAAACGCCGCCTCTCAGAGAGTCAGTCGTACTACGCCGGGGCCTTCGTCGACTTCCTCGACCAACCCCGCATCGGCGTCATCCTGGGTTTTGTCGTTTTTCTGCGTACCGGCGAGAGCTTCCTGCTCAAGATGCGCTACGCCTTCTTGCGCGAGATCGGCATGACGCCCGGAGAGTTCGGCTGGGCCAACAGCCTCGCGATCTGGGCCATGATCGGCGCGACCATGATCGGCGGCTACCTGATTTCAAAGCATGGTCTCAAGCGATGGATCTGGCCGTTCATCCTTGCCCAGAACACGCTCAACCTGCTCTATATGGGCCTGGCCGGTCGGTACGAACACTTGATCGGCCACCCTGAGCTGGGATTGCCGAACTTCAAGCTATTAGCCGGCGTCATTACTCTGGAGAACGTCGGATCCGGCTTCGGCACGGCCATCTTCATGGTCTACCTGATGCGCTGCTGCAAACCGGGACACAAGGCGGCACACTACGCCATTCTCTCGGCCTTGATGAGCGTCAGTTTCACTCTGTCCGGGGTCTTGAGCGGCTTTATGGCCGACGCATGGGGATTTCAGACCTACTTTGCCTTCACCTTCGCCGCCACCGTGCCCGGCATGGCCCTGATCTTCTTCTTGCCGTATCTGGATGGAAGGTCCGCCGCTGACGCCGAATAGGAAGGCACAGCCACTATAGGGGCGGACCCCAGTCTCCGTCCGAGCTCGAGCTCGAAGGAACGCGATCTTCTCCCCCTCCCCCCCTCTCCCCTGCTCCCCCTCCTCATCACCACTGCCAGGCCGAGGTATCCCCCGTCTCGAAACCGTCTGCAAAAAGAGAGGGCGTGACATTCGGAACATGCATGACGATGCAATGGACGGCGCCGGCAGACGTGATGACACCCGAACAATCGACCGGAACGATCTGCCGATCTGGGTAGATCGCCTCGAAGGTCGCCACAGCCTCGGCATCTTCGTCGGCATAGCCGGTATTTCCATTTTGGAACTGGCAGGCCAAAACGACCTCGTTGAGGATGACCGAGTTGGTGTAGGTGTAGTGGGTTCCGCCTGAACTCCATCCCGGGGTCCGGTGGACCGTGTAGCCCCGACCCTCGAGCAGGGTCACGGCATCTTCGGTAATCGTATGAACCTGGCTATCGCCGGTCGGGTACTGACCAATGATGACCTCATGGTTGGCAACGGGCAGCATCCACATATCAAGGTGCTGGGTTGAGTCGTACCACGTCGGGAACCCCGGCATGATCGTCAGATCGACCCCCTCGTAGTCCATGTAGAGATCCTCGACATCCTGGGCGCTCAGGCCATCATTCTCGTCGAGGATCAGCTCGGTCATAAAGGCCTCGCCGTCCGAAAAGAGGTGAAAATTGCCACCACCATGGACCAAAGGGATGTCGTATTGCGGCTCGGACCAGAGTGGAGCAAGGAAGTCCGGGAAGGCATTGTCATCGGGTCGGTTTCGGTTGTATGTGTGATCGACGATCGCCCGAGTGCTGTCTTCGGATATGAAACGCGGGCCGTAGTCCCGGATCCACACGCTGTCGGCATAATAGATAATGAACTCGACCTGATCCATATCGGCGCCGGCGCCGGAAAGAATCGCCGTGGCCGATGACTGCTGGCTCGCACTCCATACCAAAACCCAAACGGTGGCATCCGTCCCCGTCGTCACCTCCACCGTCATCTCGGTCAGCAAATCATCCGGCCACCCCCAGCGGATCAACATGCCGTCGTTGTGTTCGTACTCCGCCGGAGTTCTCACAGCACCCGAG
>Ga0164318_10005689_pt1 | contig 12056 bp, 8 predicted proteins | sample GuaBasSedimGuay9_FD_113734 | JGI IMG/M metagenome (GOLD analysis project Ga0164318, IMG submission 113734) | Subseafloor sediment microbial communities from Guaymas Basin, Gulf of California, Mexico - Guay9, Core 4571-4, 0-3 cm | ecosystem: Environmental > Aquatic > Marine > Hydrothermal vents >... | reverse complement strand
TCGTAAACACTGGATATCAACAAAACGTGATAAATGCGGTGCAGCATCAGGCTGGTAAAACGGGTATCTTCAAACAGGTACGACTGCGAAAGTATGTCAAGCTTGGTAGGAGTCATAAACAACAATTATTGAATTTTAGCAAAGGTAGTTTTTCTTTGATTTGTCAGCCTCACCCGGCAACACAATTTTTTCTAAAGAAATTAATGTAATCAAGCCGGACAGAATCAGCACTAAAAACTAAAACTCCATGGAGACCTTTAAATTAAACAGTCTCGGGGTAAGATAGTTGGGAATGGCATTTTGCCGATTGAAGATGTCTTTAACCCAGATATACGAAACCGTGTTGTACACGCCAAAAAGGTTAAAAATATCGAGGCTCACCCAAAACGATTTGACAAAACTGTTGGGGTGCTGCCTGGAATAGCGGGTGTTATCGCCGGCAATCTGTTTGGAAAACCCAAGGTCAACACGCCGGTAATCGGGCATGCGCAGGGTTTGCTGATAGCGCTGAGTTCCGGGGGCACCAAAAGGCATTCCGGTTCCATATATTAGTTTCAGATGAACTTTCCAGGTGGGATTGTTGGGAATATAATCTTGAAAAAAAATGGTAAAGGTAACCCGCCTGTCGGAAGGCCTTGGGACAAACCCCGGCTCTACCTTAATACTGTCGGTATTGGCCAGCCCCATATTTACGCCCGTGCCTACCAACGAATCGTTGTCATCGTAGTAGTTGTAATAATAATCACCCACCACATCTTCGGCCGTTTTCATAATAGAAAGGCTGGCCCAGCTGTCAACCCCTTTCACAAACTCACCGTTTAGCCTGAAATCGATGCCGGCCGCATAGCCGTTAGCCACCTGATTGGCATAATAACGTATTCTAACATTATCAACCATATAGGGTATAAGGTTGTCGAGCTTTTTATAATAGAGTTCGGAAGTAAAAATAAACGGCCTGTCCCATACCTTAAACTGATAATCGCTTCCCAAAATAAAATGGATAGAGCGTTGCGATTTAACCTGAGTGTTCAGCGTTCCGTCCATGTCTCTCATTTCGCGATAAAAGGCCGGCTGGTAATAAATACCGGTGGCAAACCGCAACACAAAATTGGGATTTTTATAAGGTTTGTACGAAAAGTTCAACCGCGGACTAATATTAACTTCCTTGTTGATGTCGCCGTAATAGGTTCTGACTCCTCCCTGAAGCGTAATCATATCGTTGTTCTTCATCCTGAATTTCCAGCTGTCAGTCACGAAAAAAGAAAACCGGTTAATCGTAAGATTGTGCTGTCCCGTCATAAAATAATCCAATACCAGATTTGGCTTTTCGGGGTTAAGTGCTCCGGGCGACGAGGGTGGATTGGGTAATGAGTACCCAGCCGAATCAATCATTTGCCATTCACGGGTACGGTCATCAACAATTTGATGCTGGAAGCGCACTCCCCAGCTAAGATTATGCCTATCAAAAATTCTGGTTCCTTTGTGTTCGAGCGTAAAAACGGTAGCATTAAAACGGTTACGGGCATGCTCAAGATAGGTGCCTACTCCCAGCGACTGAGTAACTTCATCAAATTCTTCACTACCGGGATTGTTATCTAACAAGCCAATCCAGTATTGTCCCTGCACATCGTAAGTTTCCGTTTCGTTGGTATTAAATGCCGAAGCTATTAACTTTAAATGAACCGTATTATCTGGGTGAAAAGCCAAAGTTAAGGCTCCCTGGGTTACTTTATAATTATCTACTTCCTGCCCATCGAAATAGACTTTAAAACGCATGGCCTGCTTAAAGGTTCCGTAATCGGTTACCCTGTCGGTAGGAATCAGGTTGTACTTGTTTCCGGAATAATAGCCCAAAAAGGAGAGCGACCATTTTCGGTTAAACTTATATTCGAACAGCGACTGGACATCAAAAAAGTTGGGTTTATAATTTCCTTTGGTGTCAAGGCTGTTTACCAAATAGGAATTGGTTTTATACCGAACTCCTACCAGATAGGTAAACTTATCCCTGATATTATCGCGGACCGAAAACTCAGCCCCTAGCAGACTGGCGGAAAAAGTTCCTCCAAACCTGGTGGGCTTTTTATAACGAACATCCAGCACCGATGACATCTTATCACCATACTGAGCGCCAAACCCTCCGGCAGAAAACAGAATGGAAGAGACCATAGAGGGGTTTATAAAACTTAATCCCTCCTGCTGACCCGAGTTTACCAAAAACGGGCGGTAGACTTCAATGTCATTCACGTAAACAAGGTTTTCATCAAAATTACCCCCCCGAACCGAATATTGCGAACTCATTTCGCTGGTGGTTGAAACCCCCGGCAATGTTTGAATAATGCTCTCCACACTTTCGTTTACCGAGGGTGCAATGCGCGTATTTTTAGGATTGAGCCTGACAAGTCCCTCAGTCCGAAGTTTTTCATCTTTTATTTCCAATCCCGGTAACGTAGTCGTGGAGCTTTTAAGATGGATATTTACCGTTTTGGTTTCTCCCGGCTTCAGGTTAACTGATAATTCTTCCTGAGCAAGTCCGATGTATGATACCGCCACGATAATTTTTTTATTGGCAGGAAGTTCAAGTGAAAAGCGTCCTTTTCTATCGGTAGTAGTGCCACCCGGTTCGCCCTTAATGGCAACATTGGCTAACTCCACCGGTTTACCATCTTCATCGGTAATCAGTCCCTTAAGAGTGGCTGTTTGTGCATACAGTACGCTGTGAGAAAATAAAAGAAATAGGAAAAACAGGAAATTATATCTTGAAATCGAAATCTTCATTATCCATATTTGTTGGTCAACTTCGGAAAGCTTACTTAATAACTTAAAAGCAGCAAATATATTATTAAAGTTTTAAACTAATTAACCTCTCTTTTGCTTTCCCAATATTGCTTTCCTTTTTCGGTAACAATACTAAGCACGAAAGTTTCGAACATCTGGTTAAAAAAGGCATCAAACGAAAACTCTTCGGCAGGAAAATTAGTCGGGTTATACAAATCAATTAACCTGCTGATGTAACCTCTTGCCACCAGTTCAACACTTAAATCGTTACGGTAATAACCCTGCTGCATACCACTTACCAAATTTTCCTGTATCCTTCTAAACACCGATTCCGCCCTTTGGTCGAAATACTGCTGAAAAATAAGAGGGTATTTTTCTTGATAATGATGATACAGTACCGGGGTAAGATAACTAAAGTGTTTTGCTATCATCTTACTTACTTTGAGCAACTTATCGATGGCGTTGTTGTTTTCAAAATTTTCTTCGCTAAAAATTTTTTCAAACACCTGCTGCTCATTCTTAAATATTTCCTGAGCAATTTGCTTGTCGTCGGAGAAATACTTTTTTAGTGTACTGGTTTCAACTTTTGGATTCGATTCAAGCTTATCAATGGCAACTTCGTCAATTCCCTCTTGCCGTGCCACATTCCGGATAGTTTTTACCAGGTTGAAGAGTTCTCTGTTTTCCATAGAAGTTAATTAACAAATATCAAATATATGGCGGCAAAGATACAAAAGCTTCGTTATTAATTGGCTAATAACATTTTTTGCGATTGTGTACCCAGGCCGGTATGTAAAACAAAGTAATAAACGCCATCATTTAAATGATATTGTGAAGCATCAAAATGTTCGATGTATTTTCCGGCAGGTTTGTATTGATTTCTGAGTAGCATAACCACTTCGCGTCCCAACATATCGTGTACCGACAGGGTTACCGTGGTGGGCTTATTAAGTTTATAGGCGAGGGTGGTTGATTCTTTAAACGGATTTGGATAGTTTTGCTCCATGTTGAAAGGCCTGGCATTATCAGCTACCAGCTCCTCTTCGCCCACGGCAATATCAATAATGGCGGTTAGTACCGACAGGTTACCATCTTGTAGTCTGGCCCAGATTGGTCTTACTTTTCCATCGTAGGCTGTAATGTTAGTGTAGTCGCCAAAAAACACGTTGTTGTATGGTAAGAAAGGGGATTCGCTAATTTTGATATTTTGAAAGGTTTCGCCACCATCGACAGATCGGGCAATATAAACATCCGTATTGCTGTCGTTATAGTTGCGTCGATCATAAAAAACCACGTAAACATTGCCGTTGGCACCATCAATGGTCATCCACGTAAAAAACTGTTCTTTTCCGGGAGGGTCGTCGTTAACTCTGATAGGTGACGACCAGGTATCTCCCCCATCGATTGATTTGGCAATCCAAACATCAGTATCATTATCGCCATTACGATGGTCAGTCCAGTTAACGTAGATGGTTCCTCTGTAAGGTGAATTACTTACATCGCAACAGGTTATAGGCAGTCCGTTTGCCCTGTATATTCCCGCAATGTTATAATCCCATCCGCCGGGTTGATCACTAATGAAAATGTCATCATCAAGCCATGTATCGCCGCCGTCCAGCGAACGGTCGAATACAATCCCTTCGGGCCCTGCCCAGGCAACAAAAATTTCGCCATCAGGACCCACGGCCGGAACAGCGCCTTCCACCGTGTTATCGCTATCGATACAGTTGCCGGCAACTTTGTTAATTCGCAAGGGGGTACTCCAGGTTTCACCCGCATCATCTGATTTAGAGAATAAAATGATGCTGCTATCGTTGGGGTTGCTTGAGCCATACTGGTCAAACTGAGTCCAGGTAACATAGATGTTGTTATTGGCACTATCAACCGTTGCCCAGGCTTTATCTTGTGCTTTATCGCCATTAAGACCGGTATAGGTTCCATCCGTCCAGGTATAGGTGGCAAAATCAAATTTTTGAGCAACAATTCTGTCAATCCAAGCCAGACCGGGAGGGTTTGCCAGGTGGAAAAAATAAAAGCTTCCGGCCGTATCAACAATAATACAAGGGTCGCCCCAAACACCATTTCCCGGTGAAACAAGATTGCCTCCCGTCCAGGTTAAACCGCCATCTTCCGAATAGTAATAGTTATCAATATTGGAACCGGCAACCAGCTGATCAGGGTTTTTTGGATTTATCATGATAGAGGGCTCTTCCGGCGTACCGTTATCATCGATTACAATATTTTGATATTGTGCTAAAAGTGCTGTGCCCGAAAGTAGTAGTACTAAAAGGAGAACAAAATTTTTCATAACATATCTTTACACTATTGACACGAACATAATTAGTTTGGTTGTCCGGTTAAATACGCAGACCTCTTTTGTAAATTACTAGAAACTTACAATTTCAATTCATTCATCTTAACAAAAAAGGCTGCCTTTTCCATGGTAGTAATCATGTCGTACTCGTCTAAAAAAACATCATCAGGCACATCGATAGGGGTAGAGGTGTAATTAAGAATACCTTTTATACCGGCATCTACCAGCTTTTTAGCAACTTCGAGAGCCCTTTTGGGAGGTACGGTGAGAATGGCAATTTTAATATTTTTCTTTTTAACAATTTCTTCAACCCGGTATGGCGAATAGCAATAAACCTTGTTGTACTCAGTACCTATTTTTTCGGTGTTGCTATCAAAAGTTGCCACAATACGCAGCTGCGACCGCTTACCGTAAAAGTAGTTAAATAAAGCGCGGCCAAAATTACCCAACCCGAAGATAGCCACATTAACACCCTCTTCGTAATCGAGTATTTCACTAATAACATCTATCAAATTGCGAATATTGTAACCCTGTTTCAAACTCCCGTTAAAACCTATCAACATCAGGTCGCGGCGAACCTGTACCGCCGTAACATGCTGTATAGCCGCAATCTCATGCGAAAAAATATGAGTCTTACCCTTTAACGTACATATTAAAAGTGCTCTCCGATACTGGCTTAACCTGCCGATGGTTTTAACCGGTATCTCTTTGGAATGAATTTTTACTTTTGCCATGACAATAAACTATTTATCCGGCAAAGTTAATCATTATTGTTAAATAAATAACAATACTGTGAATAATTATCACATACAAGATGAGTGCCTAAAGTTGGGAGTTTGGAGTTGAGAGTTGCTACCTAAAAATCGGATATCGTACATCGATTTCGTACATCGTCAATCTTAATATCCGATATCCGAAGGCGATTTACGATTTGCGATAGAGCATAAAATATGCAATTAAATACGCGTGAGTGATGAATGATTGAAATGCAAAATGAAGGAAATGAATGGAAATGATTTTCATTATCAACTTTAGGATGTTGGTTATAATTTTTCCTCCGCAACTAACTATCAAAGCTAAAGCCTTTGGATTTAAAAAGATGACTTTGGGTATTCAGAGAAGATTGGAGACCATTCAACTTTTCATTATTCATTTTTCACTCTCCACTCTTTCAACCTACTTAATTCTGCCTTTTTACTTCAAACTCCAACAACATGTTGGTTAGTTTTGCTTGTTAAGAAACTAAACCTTATTTCTCCAACCTAATTCTGGCATCAACGGCAATCACGCTATCGGCTGTGCCCAGCAACGGATTTAAATCCATCTCTGAAATTTCAGGGGCAGCGGCTACCAACGCCGACAAGCGGCTGATAACATCAACAAACAGGGTTTGATTTACGCCCTCCTGCCCTCTGACACCTTCAATAATTTTGTAGCTGGCAAGTTGTTCCAGTTCACGACTAATCTCCTCTTTGGATGCGGGAGCCAAAACGGTTCTTACATCTTTCAGTACCTCGATAAAAATACCACCAAGGCCGAATAAAATCATGTGGCCAAAAGCGCGCTCTTTTTTAACCCCGGCAAAAAGTTCAATACCCGATAGCATGGGTTGAAACAAAACACCGGTAGCATCTTTTATTTCCATCATTCGTTCGGTTTCAGCTATAACCTGTTTCATGGAGTTAACATTCAACACAACGCCTCCAACATCAGACTTATGAACAGGGCCAACTACTTTCATCACCAACGGAAAGCCCACTTCATCGGCGGCTGCCATGGCCTCGTCGGTAGTTTGAGCCACCAGTTCCAACGCACGATTAATACCGGATGCATCCAACAGTACAGCCACTTTTTGCGGAGAAAGATATCCCTCCTCACTCTCATCAATTACTTGGCGAATGGCTGCTTTATCAACATCGGGCATCACTACCTGTTCAGCAGCCGGTTTAGGCGTATGGTAAATTCGGCACAACGCCTTCCCCAACATCACCTCGTCAGGAAAAAACACCCTTCCTTTCGAGATAAAGTCATCCACCTCGTTTTTGGCTGTTAAAACGGAAGGGAGAACCGGAAAGATAGGTTTACGGGATGTTTTCATCTTTTCATCCAGCAATTTGTACACATCGTACACCTCAAAAAGACCCGGTGTCCCAAAAATTACTACCATGGCGTCGATATGAGTAAACTTGTCGTTTACATAATCGATTATCGTGCCCAACTGTTCAGCTGTTCCGGTAGCTAAAAAGTCGATGGGATTGGCTACCGATGACCCGGGAAACAGCTCCTCTTTTAAGGTATCGGCATCAGCACCTTCAATGGAAGGTACGCTAAGCCCGCCCTGTTCTAACGCATCGGTAAGCATTACGGCCGGGCCGCCTGCATGCGTAATAACAGCTATATTTTTCCCTTTTAGTTCAGGATGCATAAAAACAGAAGCCACACTAATCAAATCTTCACGGCCATAACACCGTACAATGCCCGCCTTTTTAAAGAGGGCTTCTACTGCCACATCGGAGCTGGCCAGTGCACCCGTGTGCGACGAAGCAGCCCTGCTTCCGGCGTCAGATGCTCCTGCTTTAACAGCAGCAATGCGGCACCCTTTTTTTATTAGTGATGAAGCATGTTTGAGTAATAATTCGGGTTTATCTATTTTTTCGAGATAGAGCAGCTTTATTTTAGGATCGTTTTCCGGGTCAAAATTTTCATCCATGTGCTGAATAATCTCTTCCACACCCATTTGTGCCGAATTGCCCACCGAATAAACATTGGCAAAGGTCAGCCCTTTAGGAATGCCGGCTTCCATAATAAAACAAGCCGTAGCTCCCGAACCCGAGACAAAATCGCAGCCTTGCGGATCGAGCTTAGGGATAGGCTGCGTAAAAATACTGTGATGATAAGGGGTTAACACACCCACGCAATTAGGGCCAATAAGTGAACCATTTACCTTATTAACAGATTCAACTACCTTGTCTTCGAGGAGTTTTCCTTCATGGCTCTCTTCGCTAAAGCCGGCAGAAAGAATAATAAAAGCTCTGGTGCCTTTATGCTGTGCCAAAAATTCCACCGTATCGGGTGTGTACTTCGCAGCGATGGCAATAATAGCCAAATCAACCTGCGGCATCGACTCCATATCCCGATAGCTTTTAACACCCTGCACCTCATCCTCTTTAGGGTTCAAAACAAACAAGTCGCCCTTAAAACCTCCATCTACAAGGTTTTTCAAAACTTTACCACCCGGTTTATGAATATCTTTTGATCCGCCCACAACAACAATACTGTGTGGTTGTATTAATTCTTTTGTAATCATATTTTTGCTGTTTTTAAAGAGATACAAAAGTAGCTTTTTTCAAACACTTCAACGAAAGGATTGTATTATAAAAGGTAAGCGGAAAGTTTTTTTGAAAGGCCATAGAGTTCCGTCCAAACGGAGGTCTATCCCGACCAACCCTTAATCGTAAATATCTAACCGCTAAGCCAGTACCGACCTGTCAGATTCACCTACTCGCAACTTCTCTCTTTCTCTACCTCTTTCCCTCGCTCTTTCGTATCTTCTCTTGTTTACAAACAAATTTCTCTCAAACTAAAAACTCCTAAGCAAACTATTTGTTTCCAAAACACATTTATTCAGCGAAAAAACACCAAGTTCGTAACTTGCTTTAGATGTTACTTTTAACCTCTTTTGTACAGAAGAAGTCGAGGTGTTTTTTTACTTTGTACAGATTTTTTAAGTGGTATACTTTTCGATTAATAGGTGGGGTACTTTCTAATTAATATAAATACCAACGTAGTGGAAAAATAATTATCCTGATAGCTCATTTCAGGTAATTACCCCTGAAAATTATTTATCGTGGATTGACCCATTATAGATTAACTTAATTTGACAACTCACCTCCAACCATCCCCAAATTTTCCTTAAAGGTAACTTTAATATTTGCCCCCTCTCCTTCAAAAAGAGTAACTGTATAGCCGGTTTGCTCATAAACAGTGGCGTCATCGGTAAAGTTGGTTTCAGAAATCCGGGAGTAAGCCTGCTTGATTAAAGTAGATTGAAAAAACTGCGGGGTTTGAACCAACCGGAGGGATTGGCGGCTTAATGGTTTACTGTTAACACCATCGGTTTCGCGAACCGAATCGGTAACTTTAATAACAGGAATGGCACTACCGGTTTTTCCTGCGAGGTTAAACCCTTCATTAATCAACCTTTTTGAAACGTTGGGACGAACCCCGTCGTGGATAGCTACCAAAGCACCATCAGGTATTTTTTCCAACCCGTTTTTAACCGAATGAAATCGCGTGGAGCCACCAGCCACTATTTGGTGTTTTACAGCAAACTTGTATTTAATACAGAGGACTTCCCAAAAAGGAATCATCGATTCGGAAAGTACCAAAACGTAGTTATAAGCTTCATCTGTATTGATAAAAGCATCAAATGTATGCATCAACAGCGGCCTGCCTTTTACAAGGACAAACTGTTTTGGAATTTCGTTGTTAAACCGGACTCCTTCGCCGGCAGCAACTATTAATATGTATTTTTTTGTTTCTATAAAATTAGCATGGCATCGCCATAGGTGAAAAACTTATATTTTTCTTTGATGGCTTCCTGATAAACGTCAAAAATAAAATCGTAACCAAGATAGGCTGCAACCATCATCATCATAGGCGACATGGGAAGATGAAAGTTGGTAATCATCGCATTAGGCACTTTAACCTCGTAAGGAGGAAAAATAAATTTGTTGGTCCACCCATCATAAGGTTTAATCAGTCCTGTAATGGAAACGGCTGTTTCAAGAGCCTTAACGCTGGTGGTTCCAACGGCACAAATTCGTTTTCCACTCAGTATCGCATCATTAACACGGTTTGCTGTTTGTTTGGGGATATACATTTCCTCCGAATCAACCTTGTGCTTGGTGAGGTCTTCCACCTCAATGGGTCTGAAGTTTCCCAGTCCGGTATGAAGGGTAACCTCTGCAAAATCGACTCCTTTAATTTCCAGCCGCTTCATCAGCTCGCGCGAAAAGTGCAATCCTGCTGTAGGGGCAGCCACAGCGCCTTCATATTTAGCATAAATGGTTTGGTATCGCTCATTATCCTCGGGAGCAACCTCTCTATCGTGAACCTTTGGCAAGGGGGTTTCACCCAACTTTTTAAGCGTAGTTTTAAACTCTTCGTATGAACCATCAAACAAAAAACGAAGGGTTCGCCCGCGTGAAGTAGTGTTATCGATAACCTCAGCTACCAACTCATCCTCTTCGCCAAAGTAGAGCTTATTGCCAATCCTGATCTTTCGAGCCGGGTCAACCAACACATCCCATAAACGGCTTTCACGATTCAGCTCTCTCAACAAAAATACTTCAATTTGCGCACCGGTCTTCTCCTTTTCACCATACAATCTGGCCGGAAAAACCCGAGTGTTGTTAATCACAAAAACATCACCATCATCAAAATAATCAATGATATCTTTAAACTGTTTGTGTTCAATAGTTTTCTTTTTCCTGTCCACAACCATCATCCTTGATTCATCTCTGTTTTTAGGAGGAAAATCAGCTATTAACTCCTGGGGCAAATTAAATTTAAATTGAGAAAGCTTCATATATTGCTATTTTGTGTTATTATCATGTTGTATTACAGTATTTTATTAAATACCAGCAAGTAAACAAACTAAAAAGTTGGCAAAGATACAAATAAAAGAGGCCTTTGTCAAGTAAAACACACTATTTATTTAGCGCTCAATATTTTATAAATTATCAGTTAAAATCTGTTAATCTGTATCATAAACATATTTGCAAATTTACCTTTGCAAACAAATTTATCAGACAATGAAAAAAAGTTTTTTTATGCTGATTTTAGTCGCAGCAAATTTGATACTATTTGGACAGGGAGTGATTACAGGAAAAGTAATTGACCAAAAAAACAAAACCCCTTTAGTGGGTGCAAACGTATATTTTCCGGAAATTGAAAAGGGAGTCGTTACCGATGCAAAAGGTAATTACGCCATAAGCTCCCTGCCAAGGGGCGAGCAATTACTAACCGTTTCATACATGGGTTACACCACAAAAATTATGAAAGTCAACATTGGCAACACCAAGCAGGTGATTGACGTGGCGTTAAGCCCGGAGGTAATTCAAGGTGAAGAGGTTGTGATATCGGGTAACTTTACCGGCAGACAACATGTAAACACGGTAAAAATTAATACGCTGGAAAGAAAATCGTTGATGAGTGTTGCCTCACCATCGTTCATTAAAGCCATTACTTCAATCCCCGGCGTCGATATGATTTCGAAAGGACCAGGCGTGGGAACCCCTGTTATTCGCGGACTTTCCACCAACAACATTCTGTTTTTGAACAATGGCATCCCCATGGAAAATTTTCAGTTTTCCGAAAACCATCCTTACATAATTGATGAGTCAAATATTGGCAAGGTAGAAGTTATTAAAGGTCCGGCATCGTTGCTTTACGGTTCAGGTGCAGTAGGTGGGGTAATCAACGTGATACCTAAGCCCTTTCTGCCCCCCGGTAAAATTAGTGGGAAAATGCTGTTAAAATATTTTTCAAATACCAACGGATTGGATGGCACCATAGGATTGCGTGGTACCAACAAAAGTGTTGTCTGGGGCTTAAGCAGTCATGTTATGTCGAACAAGGATTACGTTGACGGAAATGGCGATCGGGTTTCCAACTCACGATTTAACACCAATAGTATAAAAGCCAATATAGGCCTGATTCAGAAAATCGGTACTTTCAAACTGTATGGCGAATACAGCCAAAACAAGCTGGGGTTAACGGTTCCTCCTGCCATTAGTGCTGTAACCAACAACGAGAGGAAAAATAACCTTTGGTATCAGGATCTTTCCAACCTGCTTATCCATTCAAAAAATAATATTTATTTAGGACGGGTGATCACCAACATCGATTTGGCCTGGCAACAAAACCACCGTCGTTTAAACACAAGTCCGGAGTTACCCTATTT
>Ga0164318_10005688_pt1 | contig 12056 bp, 10 predicted proteins | sample GuaBasSedimGuay9_FD_113734 | JGI IMG/M metagenome (GOLD analysis project Ga0164318, IMG submission 113734) | Subseafloor sediment microbial communities from Guaymas Basin, Gulf of California, Mexico - Guay9, Core 4571-4, 0-3 cm | ecosystem: Environmental > Aquatic > Marine > Hydrothermal vents... | reverse complement strand
TATGTGGTATAATACTTAATGATTTAATATTTAAAATAGAATTATAAACAGACTGTCTTAGCGGACTTGTTAATTTAAATCCTGCAATTATACCATGTTTATCTGATAAAAATACCCATAAATCATAACATTTTGTTATTTTAAATATTTTACATTTATCTTTTAATAAACAGTGTGTAAATATTAATTTACCTATTTTATATATATTGTTATTTATAATACCCTCAATGCCGTTGTTAATATAAACACGTGTTTGGTTTTTTAATAATATATATTTATTAAATTTATTTAATGTAAAAGCTTTTGCAATAGGATGTTTTGAAATATTTTCCATGTCCATTGTTAATGAGAAAATTTTTTTAATTGAAATGTTTCTATTAATAAAAAATTTATCAATAAAAAATTTATTAATTGTTAATGTTCCAGTTTTATCAAATATAATATCAGTAACATAACACAGATCATTGATTACATTGCTTTTAACAATCATTAAACCTAATTTAGATAATGAATTAATAGATGCTGTTATGGCGACGGGAACTGATAATGATAAAGCGCATGGACAAGCTATAATTAACATTGATAATAAAATATTCAAAATATTTTCATGACCTAAATAAATCCATATAAAACAAGTAATACATGTTAATATAATCACAGATAATACAAAGTATTTTGCAACAATATTAATAAATGGATATAAATTTGGTTTAGATAAATTGGATTTTTCCAACAATTTTATGATAAATGCAATTCTTGAATTTTCAGCTACATGAGTTACTTTTATAACAAGTGATTGTTCAATATTTGTTGACCCACCAATAACTTTATTCGTTTTACATTTACTTACAGGGGTAAATTCACCAGTTAACATAGATTCATCAACATTACTGGATCCAGATATTACAATTCCATCAACAGGAATAATTTCTCCTGGATTAACGCTAATATAATCATGAATATGTATATCTTCTTTTTTAACAGGTTTTTCTATAACAGAATTGCCATTTTTAATTAATAGTCTAAATACCCCATAATTTAAATCCTGTAAACTACTTATAATATCAAGCGCATGATGTCGAGCACGCATTTCTAAAAACCTGCTAATTAAAAGAAAAAACACAAACATGCATGATGAATCAAAATATATATCGCCATAACCTGTGATTAAATTTAAAACGCTAAAAGCGTATCCTAAAAACAATGATAAACTAACTGTAAAATCCATGCCTAATGTATAATTTTTAATATTTCTAAAAGCATTTAAAAAAATATCTTTACCAGAAAAAAATAATACCGGCGTTGAAATAATAAATGAAATCCATTTAATAAATATACAATATGATTGCTCCATATCTTTTCCTTCACCAATATATAATGCTACTGATAACATCATTAATTGAGCCATTCCTATTCCAGCGATAATTAATTTTTTCATGCCATTTTTGTATTCAATTTTATTAATGTGTTCCTGTTTTTTTAAAGAATATGGATACGCATTATATCCTATTTTTCTAAATTCATTTAACAGTAAACTTAATGAAAATCGTTTAATGTCCCAAACTATTTTTGCTTTACATGTAGACAAATTAACGGTAATCATGTTAATATAATTTAAATTATTAAAATGTCTTTCTATTAACCATGTACATGCAGCGCAACTTATTCCATCAATAGCCACAATCACTGTTTTTAAATTTTTTTTATTACCTAAAAATCTATTATTAAATTTAAAATTGTCAAATACCTTAAGATTAGTATGATTTATTAAAAAATCATTTTTTATTGTATTTCCTGGACTATCTCGATAATTATAATAATCAATAAAACCAGAATCAATTATAAATTGAAAAACAGCCTTACATCCAGGGCAACACATTAATTTAATTTCATTATTAATTGAAACAAAATATTTGTTTCCAGTTATTACAGGTAAATCACAATGAAAACATTTTTTTTTCATATAAATTTAATTAGGTAAAATAAATTTAACAGTTTTAGTTAAAAAATCTTTTGTATTATTTATATTTTCTATTTTAAAAGTTATTGAATGAAAACAAGATGTTGTAAAGGTTTTATGTATTGAAATCATAACATCTAATAATATTGTATCTTCTTTGTTTAAAGCAATTTTACTTAAACCAATATAATTAAAATTATCTTCACATATAGATATATTATATTGCATATTATCATTTGTTTTATTAGTTATTTTTAATATATATGAATTTTCAATAAAATTATCAACCGTTACATTATATAATTTTAATTGACTTCTATTAATATGTAATTGAATTAAATTTCTATTAATTAATAAATATGAAAAAATTAATAATAAAATAACTGATGCAATAAAATATGCATAAAATCTAATATTTACACCTGGATTATAATTAACATTAAGATCCGATTCTTTAATATAACCTATTAAATTTTTTTTATAACCCATTTTTTTCATAACAGAATTACATGCGTCTATACATGCAGCACATGTTATACATTCTATTTGCAATCCATGTCTAATATCAATGCCTGTAGGACAACAATTAACACATGCATTACAATCAATACAATCACCTAAATCACTGTTAGTTAATACAGCATTTTTTTTCCTACTCCCTCTTTTCTCGCCTCGATCACTATTATATGCTATTATTAAGGTGTTTTTATCAAACATAACGCTCTGAAGGCGTGCGTATGGACAAATTATAAAACAAAATTGTTCTTTAAACCAATGTACATTAAGATGTGTTAAAATTGTTATAAAGACAATCCAAAAAAAACTCCATTGTAAAATATTAAATGAGAATATAGATGTAATTAAAAACGTTACTGATATAAAATAACTTACCAAAGTAAAGCCTGTTGCAAGAGAAAATAAAAAAATCAAACAATGTTTGACAACTTTTTTCATAAAATGATTAAATGTAAAATCTTTTAAATCATTTTTAATTCTTTTATTCATTTTACCTTCAACCATTCGTGTTAGAAATGCGGCAAATCTCACCCATACACTTTGCGGGCATAAAAAACCACACCAAACTCTACCAACAAATACAGTTATGGTAAATAATCCAAGAATACACATCATTACAAATATAGCGAATAAAATAAAATCCTGTGGCCAAAAAACATATTTAAAAAAATAAAAACGTATAGTAAGTATATCAAACATAACAGCTTGCCTCCCATGGTAAGATAACCATGGGATTAAAAAAAAACTTAAAGCTACCACTGACATGCTTAGCGTTCTTATTTTATCAAACTTGCCAGGCACTGGGTCAGTATAAATAACCTTATGCCTTTTATATAAATTAATTTCTTTATCTAACATTAACTTTTATTTAAAGAATATATATATGCTGTTAAAATATGAATTTGTTCTTTCGTTAAAACACTTTTATGTGCTGGCATTACACCATTTCTACCATTTTTAATAGTATCTTTTATATTATTTAAAGAACTACCATAAATCCATTGAGGGTCAGTTAAATCTGGCGCACCTAAAAATTTATTACCTTTAGCATTCATTCCATGACATGCTGAACAAATTGTATTAAATTTAATTTTACCTTTATCAGTTAAAGATGATTGTTCATTTTTACCACTTAATGATAATACATATAAAGCAGTGCTTTCTACATCAGCATCATCTTTAATAACAGGTGAATATCCAGGCATTTTACCCCTTCTACCATTAGTTATACTTGTTTTAATTTCTTTTGGAGTCCCACCATATAACCATTTATTATTAGTTAAATTTGGAAAACCGTTTCCACCTTTAGCATCTAACCCATGACACAAAGCGCAATTATTCATAAATAAACTCTTGCCAATTTTTAATGATTTAAAATTTACAGATAAATCATCAATACTTTCTTTAGCAAAAGCGTTATAAATTGGATCATACATTTTATTTTCTTTAACTGTATTTGCGTTATAATCATCATATGACACCCATCCTAAAGCGCCTTTAATCTTACCTAATCCAGGATATAAAGCTAAATAACCAATACCAAAAACAATTGAGATGCCCATTATCCATAACCACCAACCAGGTAACGGATGATTTGTTTCAGTAATTCCGTCAAATGATGTCATGTCATTAATATCAGTCTTACCATCATCATGATGAGATGTTGTTCTCATGCCAAGAAATAAAGCGGTATAAAAAATTATACTACCAACTACTAAAAAAATTATATATATACTAACTGCATTACTCACATTTATCTCCAAAAATCATTTTTTTTATAATATATATTTCACATTCGATGCCTTATTAAAAGGCATCATTAAAAAAAACAACAAAAAAATTTATTTAGATCTTTTGTAAGCTAAACCAAGTTGTTGTAAATACGCAACCATGGCATCTTCTTCAGTTTTACCTTTAACAACTTTAAAAGCATTTTCAATATCATTGTCCGTATAAGGTACTCCAAGCGTTTTTAATACTTTCATTTTTTTCATTGGCGACATTTCATTTAATAATGTTTTTCCCAACCATGGATATGATGGCATTTTTGAAGCTGGAACAACCAATCTAGGATTTTGTAAATGAATTCTATGCCAATCATCACTATATCGTCCACCAACTCTAGCTAAATCAGGACCAGTTCTTTTTGAACCCCATAAAAAAGGGCGCTCATAAACATGTTCACCAACAACAGAATAAGCTCCATAACGTTTTGTTTCAGCATACAATGGTCGAACCATTTGTGTATGACATACATGACACCCTTCTCTAATATAAATATCTCTGCCTTCAAGTTCTAAGGCAGTTATTGGTGTTAAACCTTTTAATGGTTTATGTAAGTCAGGTTGAAAAAAAAGTGGCACAATTTCAACCAGGCCGCCTATACTAACAACAATTAATATACAAACTCCCATTAACCCTATATTTTTTTCAAGTATCTCATGATTCATGTGACAGCCCCTTCTTTAGAAAATGAAAAGGAATACTCTTTTTTATTAACAGTCATCCAAACATTATATAACATAAAAAACATTCCAAATAAAAAAATGACACCACCAATAAATCTTAAAAGATAAAACGGATGTGTTGCCATTACAACTTCTATAAACGCATACGTCAATGTACCATCCTCATCAATAGCTCTCCACATTAATCCTTGCATTATACCAGATATCCACATTGATATTGTATATACCAATGTTCCAGTCGTTGCAAGCCAAAAATGTACATTAATTAAACTTATACTATACATTGATCTTTTATTAAAAATCCTTGGAATTAAAACATATATAGATCCTATAGTTATCATGGCTACCCAGCCTAAAGCGCCAGAATGAACATGCGCAATTGTCCAATCAGTGTTATGTGATAAACTATTTACTGTTTTAATAGCCATGAAAGAACCTTCAAATGTAGCCATACCATAAAATGTTAAACATACTAAATAAAATCTTAAAATAGGATCTGTTTTTAATTTATACCATGCCCCGGAAAATGTCATCATTCCATTTATCATTCCACCCCATGATGGAGCTATCAACATTAATGAAAAGACCATACCTAACGTTTGGGTCCAATCAGGTAAAGCACTATAATGCAAATGATGCGCTCCAGCCCACATATATATACCAATTAATGACCAAAAATGTACAATTGATAATCTATAAGAATATACAGGCTTTTGAACCTGAATTGGAATAAAATAATACATCATTCCAAGAAAGCCGGCTGTTAATAAAAAACCTACAGCATTATGACCGTACCACCATTGAACCATAGCATCAACAGCACCAGAATAAATAGGATATGATTTAAACAATGATACAGGTAAAGCCAAATGATTTACTACATGTAATAATGTAATGGTTATTATAAACGATCCATAAAACCAATTAGCAACATAAATATGTGAAACCTTACGTCTAGCAATTGTAACAAAATAAACAATGGCATATGATAACCAAACGACAGCTAAAAATAATGCTATCGACCATTCCATTTCAGCGTATTCTTTTGTTGTTGTAAAACCCATTGGTAAGGTTATGCCAACTAAAACAATCACTACCTGCCAACCCCAAAACACAAAAGCCGCTAATTTATCAAAAGCTAACCTAACCTGACAAGTTCTTTGAACAACATAAAAAGATGTTGCCATTAATCCAGTTCCAGCAAAGGCAAAAATAACCAAATTTGTATGCAATGGTCTTAATCTACCAAAAGATAACCAAGGAATTCCTTCACCTATTTCAGGCCAAACAAGTTCAGCTGCTATAAGAACACCAACAGTCATTCCAATTATTCCCCAAACAATAGTCATAAGAGTAAGTTGTTTTACAACTTTATAATTATAAATATCGCCATCAAATGCTGTTTTCGAAACTTTATTTTCATTCATAATATTAACTACAGTTATATATAAAAAATTAAAAATTATTTTAAAAAAATTAAATAAAAAACGGCTATCACGAGCCCGATATCATACATGAAAAACATCTTTTTTTACCTTTTTCTTGTCATCTAAAATTATATGTTTTGAAGGTGAGTCAAAGTCATCATATTGATCATTGTTTACTGCCCAAAAGAAAAACACAATAGCAACAAAAACAACTAATAAACTTAATGGTATAAGAACATATATTATATTCATAAAAAACATCTTCCTTTGTATATAATATAAATTATATAACGTTAATTAAAAAAAATAATAGCAAATTCAAATTAATAATGTAAATATATTTTATTTTTAAATAAAATTAATATTAAAAACACGTATAAACACTCAAATCCTGCAAAAAGCAATAACCATAACCCAATTTTATCTGTAAAACCATACGAATGCAAACCAACGTTTAACATATTTACCCCAAACCATGATAATAATACTATAATGCTTGTAAATATTAAACCTACAGAAAACCATATATCATTTTTATTAACAATCTTCAAATGTAAAACTAATATTAACCATAAAACAACTAACATCGCCCCATTTTCTTTAGGATCCCATCCCCAAAAACGCCCCCATGATTGATCGGCCCACACGCCACCTAATATTGTTCCAAAAATTATAAAAACTAAAGCTATTATTGTTAAAAAATTTAATATTTTAAAAAAAATAAAATTTTTATTAATATTAACGCTAAAGAATTTATAAAAAAAATAAACGTGAGCTAAAATACTAACAATTAAACATAAAGCATACCCTATTGTTATTGTTATAACATGAGTAACAAGCCAAAAACTTGTATTTAAAACAGATGTTAGATTTTTAATTTCATCACCATAATTATAGTTATATGCTATACATTGAAATATTAATAAAAAAAATAAGGGTATCAATAAATTAAATTTATATTTAAATTTTTCTATATATATAAGCAAACATATTGAATAAATAACATTAACAAATATTATTGATTCATATAAATTTGTTACTGGCGGTCTTCCGGAAATAATAAATCTCACAAAAATATCAAATATAGAAAATAATATACCAACATAAAATGAATAATTAAAAACAGTATTAAAGTATCGCCATAAATGTTTACATACTAACATATATACATATATCATGAAGGATAATATATATATATAAAAAGCTAGTTGAACTAAATTAATTTTACTATATAGATGTTCAAAATAAATTAAAACACGATCATGAATAGATAATTGTTGTTTAATTAAATTTAAATAACACGTACAGGCAGCATTCCATGATACATCATCTTTATTTCTAAAAGTTTTAGCCATATTATTAATTATATTAAGGTTTTCTAATAATGTTGTATCATTTAAATTTAATTGTGTGTTAAAATCAATCCAATTAATTTTATTAATTTTAACAATATAAAAAATATTATTTATATCTTTATTATTATTATAAAAATTAGCATTATTTTTATTAGCAATAATTTTATCATAATTTGTATAACCGGTTTTTGAGATTGAATTAAATAAATGAAACTGTGTTTTAAAATTTAAAATTAAATTTATTTTATTATATAAATTTAACATCTGTTTTTGAGTATCATTAAGATCAAAATAATTCATTTTTAATAAAATATTAATGGTATCTATATTTTTAAATAATCCAATCATGATGTTATTAAATGAATATAAATTATTATCAGTTAATTTAATATCAAAATTTAAAAGTAAATTTTGATTTATTATTTTAAATAATGTTAAATCTGAAAAAATATCAAAATCAAATATTATTTTTGCAAATATATTTGGTAACTCAATTAATTTAACATTTAATATATCATGTAAATGTGATTTTAAAAAACAATTTAGCGTTTTAACTCTACCGTCATTTAATATCGGTATTTTAGCAAAATTGTTAGTATCATTTTTAAGTATAAATATATTTAAAAATAAAAACGTTGAACAAAACAATGTTATATATATAATTTTTTTAATAATAATCATATTTTTTTTCGATAATGGTTAAAAAATATATATATATTTAACATAAATCCTAAAAACATAACAATTGAAGCAAAATAAAAAACAAAACTAAATGAATTTTTTTTAACATTTAATATACTAGAATATACATTTTGATCATTTTTAATAAAAGATGATTGATAAAAAATAAATTGTTTATATTTTAAAGGATTATTCATTTTAATATTAAATTTCCAGTTTTTTAAATCATTAGATGTGATAAGAATGGTTGATGTATATGATTTAGCGGTATCAGTTTTTTGATAAACATCTCGTTCAAATTCTAATAATTTAATTGTAAAAGGCATAATATCTTTAGTTTTAGTTAAAATAATTGAATATTGAATATTTTCATTATTAATAATATAAGTTAATCCTTCAAGAATAAAAAAATTTTCATTATTTATTATACATAATATTCCAGTTTTTACATGCTCATGTTCTACAAAACATGAAATCTCTTTAATATCATAAAAAAGATTTTTATTAAATTGTGTTTTTTTAAGATTGTTTTGTGATATATTCATGTTAATATTTTTAAAAAATTTAATTAATGTAATTTTATTATTATTAATGTCATTAATTGCAATCACCGTTTTATTTAATACATTATTTTTAATAATATTAGTATTTAATATTTTATTATTATAATTAATTGTTATTGAATAATTATTTTCATTAACAAAATTATTAATTATAATGTTTTTATCTAAAATTAAATATCCAGTTTCTGAAAATTTGTATTCTAAATAAGATCCTATTAATAATAATAAAATACTAACGTGTATTAAGATTGTATTAATTTTAATTTTATTTAAAATTAATTTAAATAATAAATTAAAAAATATAATTATAAATAATAATTTTCCACCAGGTAATGGAATAATATTATAAATATAAAAAACATTAGAATTAAAATATATATCTTTAACAGATTGAATTCCTATATATTTTTGAGATATGGTTCCAATAATTAATGTTATTAAAAATAATATTAATGATATAATAAAAATTTCACTACGTGAAATAAAAATTAAACAGTTATAAAACAATTTAGTAATCAAAATTAAAATACTCCAAATAAATATACTATATTTATATATATATATATTATAAACCAGGCGATGTGTCAAACGATATCCTTTAATATCAAATAAGCATAATGCTATCAGATTGCTATAAAAAATAAGCATAACGCTATTGTAATGATTGAATTATAGCTTTATTATAATAGCATTATGCTTGTTTTATGCATTTATAAAAAAGGGGTAAGTTTTGATTATTCTTATTGGTGGAGAAAAAGGCGGAACTGGTAAAACAACTATTGCAACAAACCTATCAGTACTTAGAACGAAAAAAACAAATAGCTTATTATTAATTGATACAGACAGACAACCGTCAGCAAGTTTTTGGTGTTCAATAAGAGAAGATAATTATATTACTCCACGAATAGCAAGCGTTCAAAAATTTGATAAAGGCGTGAGAACTGAAACATTGTTTTTAAAAGAAAAATATCGTGATATTATAATAGATGCAGGTGGAAGAGATTCATTAGAATTACGAGGCGCCTTACTGGTGGCCGATAAGGTTATATTTCCATTAAGACCATCACAATTTGATTTATGGACGCTTGGTAGATTAAATACATTAACAGAAATAGCTACAGAGGTAAATGCTAACTTAAAGGTATATTTATTAATAAATCAAGCTCATACCAATCCTGTTGTTAAAGAAGTAGAGGAAGCTAAAAAATTAATATCAGAATTTCCAGATTTTATTTTATTAAAAACACTAGTTTATGAAAGAATAGCTTTTAGACGTGCTACTATTAGGGGAATGTCTGTATTAGAATACACCCCAGAAGATCAAAAAGCTGCAGATGAAATTAAAATGTTATATAAAGAGATTTTTAATGAATAAATTTAGCAAACCACCTTTAACGCATAAAGAAAAAAAAAAAAGAGCTGAAGCTTTTTTAAATTTTATTGAATGTCAAAACAATACTATATTAAATAAAAACTTTAAAAAAGAACCAGTTAAAACACTATATTTAAGAGCACCTGAAAGTTTTTGTAATGATATTAAAGAAATTATGGTATTAACTGGCTTGTCAATGAATGCCGTATGTCTTGAATTATTAAGACCAGCTATTAAAAGAAAGTTAAGAGAAATAAAAAATGATCTAATATAATTTATTATAATAAAAATCATGTTATAAAATAATAACATGATTTTTATTTAATAACATAAACAAGAAAATTAATGACAATTTTTTGTAATAAAAATCATACTAATATTATATAAAGCAAACAACATAATGCACGCTGCTGTTATATATTTAAAAATTGTATTATAAATATATTTTTTTATTTTATTAGTTAAAATAAATGTTAATAACATTGATGGAATTGTTCCGCATCCAAAAAAAAACATTAAAACTCCAGCCTCCTTTATAGTATTAGACGACCCAATACACCATGCAAGTGTACTATATACTAAACCACATGGTAAATTACCCCATAAAAGACCTAAAAAAAAAATATTTGCAGGTTTTTTTTTAATATTAATTTTTTTTATTATAGGATAAAATATTTTCCAAAGTTTAAATAAAACATTTTCCATAAAATATAACCATTTAAATAAATTTAATAAATATAAACTTAATAATATTAAAATTATATTTGACCCTAATTTAATAAATATAAACGCTGCCTTGTTTTCAATATTAAATAAAAAACTACCTAAAAAACTTACAAATAAACATATTAATACATATGATAATATTCTACCTATATTAAATAAAATTTGATATAAAAATTTATGCTGCAAATTATTTAAACTCATAGATACAGCAACAACAATACCACCGCACATGCCAAAACAATGTGCGCTACCTAAAAACCCTATTAAAAATGCTGTTAAACAAGAAAAATTATTCATTATTTATAATTCCAAGACGTAATGAATTTAATACAACAATTAATGAACTGCATGACATTCCAAGCGCTGCGTAATACGGTGTTATGTAACCCAATGCAGCTAAACTTAATCCAATAATATTATAAAATATAGCCCAAATAATATTTTGGTTAATGAGTTTGCGGGTTTTTTTTACATGTTTTATTGTTTTATAAATATTTGATAAATCATTATTTAATAAAATTGAATCAGAATTAATTTTAGCCAAATCAGCCCCGCTCCCCATTGCTATTGAAATATTAGCCGCACTTAATGCTGGAACATCATTAATTCCATCACCTATCATCATTACAACCTTTTTCTGTTGCTGTAATGTTTTTATATAATTAACTTTATCTTTAACTGAATAATTGTTTTTACTATATTTAATGTTTAATTTTTGTGCAATATGATTAACATTATTAGACGGATCGCCGCTTAAAATATGTGGTATAATACTTAATGATTTAATATTTAAAATAGAATTATAAACAGACTGTCTCAGCGGGCTTGTTAATTTAAATCCTGCAATTATACCATATTTATCTGATAAAAATACCCATAAATCATAACATTTTATTATTTTAAATGTTTTGCATTTATCTTTTAATAAACAGTGTGTAAATGTTAATTTACCTATTTTATATATATTGTTATTTATAATACCTTCAAT
>Ga0164318_10005687_pt1 | contig 12056 bp, 12 predicted proteins | sample GuaBasSedimGuay9_FD_113734 | JGI IMG/M metagenome (GOLD analysis project Ga0164318, IMG submission 113734) | Subseafloor sediment microbial communities from Guaymas Basin, Gulf of California, Mexico - Guay9, Core 4571-4, 0-3 cm | ecosystem: Environmental > Aquatic > Marine > Hydrothermal vents... | reverse complement strand
TATCTCTGGACCAGGTATATATGCTCAAGGTTCTAAATTTGAAGCTCATATACCTTTAGATTCACCTAGTGGATTCTTTTCTGGATTTAAACAAATTTTAGATGAAGTAGATTATAAAACAACTTTATTAGAAATAAAAAGTTTATTAGAATATATGATAGGCGGAACAATTACAAAAGGAGCTGATATTGGTTCTGGAAAAATTAAATCTTTTGGATTTAAAAATATTGGAAATTTAAAAAATAGATTTTTATCATTAACTAAAACGGTTCCAAACTGGATTAAATCTCTTGGATTTAAAGATACCAAAGAAATTAATAAGAATGTTTCTAATAGATTAAAAGATGATATGAGATATTTTGCAAGTAATGGGGTTAATTCATGGGAAGATACTTTATGGGCAGATGATGAAGATATTGAAAAATCATTAATTCCATCACCTCTTTCTCATAATATTAAAACTAGGCAAACTCCTGCGATGCAAAATGCGGCTAATGTAATTCCTGAATTTATGTCAAATGATGTAATATCAAGATCCACTTCTCCAAAGATTCAATTTTCGGATCTTGTTAATATCAACAAAGAACAATTATTAACTCTTAAAGATATAAGATCTGGAATTATGTTATTGAGTAAATTAGCAAATAATAAAGGAGACATAACTTCAAATAGATTATTTACTACAATAGATAATATGAATCAGAAATTAGAAACATTGATTCCTAATAAAGAAGAATCACCAACGAATATAAATATAGATATGACTAATTTATTAGATATAACAAAAAAAGAAATACGAATATAATTAAATATATAGAAGATACGAAGCTTTCATTAGCTTCGTATCTTCTTATCTCTTTATTTTTTTAAAATAATCTCTATAAATTTTCTCAATTTTTTTTTATAAAAAAGTAGACGATAATTAACTATTTTTAACTATAATAATTTAGATAATTAGATAATAATTTAGATAAATTTATAATAAAGAAAGGAGAATTTGTATGAAAACTTTAACCAAGATGAATTCTAGTAAATACGATAATGAAACAAAGATGTTTGATGAGAAAATAGTTGAGAAACGTACTGGAATTTTTGTACCTTTTAATCTTGAAAAAATAAAAATAGCTATTTCTAAAGCTGTAGATTCTATATATGAAATTAAAACTTTAAATCACGAAAAAGTATCAAATGTAAAAAAGTTTCAAAGTAATATAGAAAAGAAAGAAATCATAAATAATGTAATTGCTAAATTACATGATATTAAATCTAAAACCATACATATTGAAGATATTCAAGATATCATCATATCAACCATGTCATATCTTGGATTTAATGATATAGCTGATGTATATAGCAATTATAGAAAAAAGAAAAATGATGAAAGAAATCAATTTAAAGATAGAATAATAAAATTGATGGATACGTATATGAATAATAATACATGGGAAATTAAAGAAAATGCAAACATGACATATTCTTTACAAGGATTAAATTTATTCTTAACATCTAATTTATCAAAAACCTATTGGATCAATAAAGTTTTTAATAAAAAAGATTCTAAATTTCATTTAAATGGAGATATTCATATTCATGATTTATATAATCTGTCCACATATTGTTGTGGATGGGATTTAAAGGATCTTTTGCATGAAGGATTTACTGGTTGTGAAGAGAAACTTTCCTGTAATCCACCTGAACATTTTGACGCGGCAATTGGTCAAATATATAATTTCTTATATACTATTCAAGGTGAAGTAGCTGGAGCAGTTGCTTTCAGTAACGTAGATACTTTACTAGCTCCATATATTAGAAAAGATAACATGATAAAAGATAGAAGTAAATTTAAACAATCTTTTCAGAATCTTATATATAATTTAAATGTTCCAACTAGAGTTGGATTTCAATGTGTAAGTGAAGATACTGAGATACTTACTGAAGCTGGTTGGAAATCGTATGATCAAATGTTAATGACAGATATGATCGTTACGTTTAATCGTGTAAATGGACAAATTGAGAATTTGCCAATTAAAGCTTTATCTATTTATAATCATACTGGTCTCATGTATAATTTTAAAAATTCAAAAATGGATCAATTAGTAAATGAGACACATAAATGTTTAATAATAAATGAAGATACAACTATATACGATTTACCATATGCAAAAGATTTATTTAAATCTTTACATAATGGAATATCTTCAATAGCATTTCCTTATGCAGACATGAATGCTCAGGATGATACGATCATAGATAACATAGATCATGAAGCTGTAACTGAAATTTCCGCTATATACAATTACGATGGAATTATATGGTGTCCTTCTACAGATAATGGTACTATATTTGCTAAAAGAAATGGTACTGTATTTTTAACTGGAAACAGTCCATTTACTAATTTTTCATTAGACCTCACTTGTCCTGATCATATGAAAAATGAGCCTGTATATATAAACGGTAAAGATACAGCAACTGTATATGGAGATTATCAAGAAGAGATAGATGCATTTAATGACATGTTTTGTGAAGTCATGATGGAAGGAGATAAAAATAATAGCATCTTTCCATTTCCCATTCCAACGTATGAGATAGATAAAAATTTCGATTGGGATAATCCAAAAGTATATAAGCTTTGGAAGATGACTGGAAAATATGGAATTCCATATTTTGCTAATTATATAAATTCTACATCTTCGAAAGAAGATTTTAAAAGTATGTGTCCAATTCATGGTAATGAATATGTGTTAATTAAAGATACGATTAATAAATGTCTATATCATACGAAAATTAAGAATTTAAAAAGAGCCAATGAAATATATGAAGTATATAGTAATGGAAAATTTGTCAAAGGAAGATTTCAAATACATCCTAATCAAATGATGATAAACGTTAAATTAGCAAATGGGCATGAAAAAATCATTTCTAGAAAACATCTTAATTTTATAATGCGAAACGAAGATAGTGAAAATATAGAAGAACTTATAGGCAGTGATTTAGATGTTGGTATGTATTTACCATATTCAACACAAGTATATAATTCAGATGATGGGAATTATGATTTAGGATATTTAATAGGTGTTTATGCAGGAGATGGAAGTATTGAGAATAAAGGATTTGAAGTTATTTTTTCATTAAATGACATATCAAAAACATCTGTTATAGATAATATCATTAATATAACTAAAAAATATTTTGGAGCTATTTATCGTATAAAAAATAAAAAGAATTCGATTACATTAGCAATAAAATCTAAATCTGTTGTTGGGATATGTTGTGATTTTGTAAAAGGTATGAATATACATAAACATCTATCTCCAAAAGTTTTTATGATGAATATGGATTTTAAAAAAGGTTTAATTGATGGTTATTTAGCGACAAATGGGGATGGAGAAAAGAAAATTTATACAACATCTAAATTAATGGTTATATCATTAAATATGTTAGCAGCTACATTGGGAACTATTACTTCTGTTCATGAGGATAATAAGTCAGAAAGATATTCTGAAAATACTGGTTATAATGTTTCAATATATTTGGATAATCATTTAAGATATAAAGATAAATGGTTTAAAAAAGATGATAAGATTTGGGTTAAAATAGTCAGTATAAAAGATATTGGTATATCAACTGGATTTTGTTTTGAAGTTATAGATGATGAACCAATGTTTACTATTGCGACAACTGGTATTTTAACACATAATTGTCGATTAAAGATCGATACGACTCAACTAAAAAAGCGTGGTGGTGGTTTATTTGGAGCTGGAGCTTTAGTTGGTTCGATGGGTGTTGTTACGATAAATATGCCAAGAATAGGATATTTAGCTAAAGATGAAGAAGATTTCTTTAAAAGGTTAGATAAGTTATTAGAAACAAGTAAAAATATCTTAATAAAGAAAAGTGAGTTTATTGAATTTCAAACAGAACGAGGTATGTATCCATATTCTAAATATTATTTAAGAAATATATATAAAAAATCTGGGAAATATTGGAATAATCATTTTCTTACAATAGGAATCATTGGAGTTAATGAAGCTTGTATTAATATGTTTGATGAAACTATCGAAACATCAAAATCCCATGATTTTGCACAAAAGATATTAGAACATATAAATAAGAGATTGATTGAATTTCAAAAAGAAACAGAATATTTATTTAATCTGGAAGCATCTCCTTCTGAAGGAGCTAGTTATAATCTATGGTGTAAAGATAAAGAATTATATCCAGATATGAAATGTTTTGAATATTCCGATAATCAATTTTATACAAATTCTTCTTTTCTTCCAGTAGATTCTAACTTTAATTTGTTCAAAGCTTTATCTCATCAAGAATCATTACAAGATAAATATTCTGGTGGTACCGTGTTTCATGGTTTCTTAGGAGAAAATATTACAGATCCAATGGTGGTAAAAAATCTCATTAGGTTAGTTTTGACTAAATATAAAATCCCATATTTTAATATTACTCCTACATTTTCTATTTGCAGTAACCATGGTTATATAAAAGGAGAATGTGATGTGTGTCCAAAATGTGGAAAAGAGACCCTGGTTTATAGTAGAGTAGTTGGGTATTTTAGAGCGACTAAAAATTTTAACGTTGGGAAAGTAGATGAATTTAATAAACGAACTTATTATGATAATGATGTAAATAAAATACGAACAAGTTAGATAAAAAAGCTTTCTTTTTATTAATACTATAGATAATATATGTATATATAAAAAAAGGAGGCAATTAAACAATATGAATATGGAACAAATTAATACATTATCATCCTTTATAGATGTTCGTCTTTTTTATCTTTTATTTCAAATCTTATTTGGTATTTTTATATTAACATTTTCAAGAGATATAATAAATACTTTTATTGGTTTTATTATGTTTAAATCTAATAAGTATGTTTGTATAGGAAGAAAAGTTATTGTAAATGATTTTAAGGGTCATATAACTCATATAGGTTTTCAATTTATCGTAATAAAGAATGGACAACAGGTTTATCTAGTACAAACGTCAAGATGGCGATTTGAAAAATGGAAATTTGATGATGTTGAGGAATAAATAAGATGGAATATCAAATGCAAGTAGGATACGTATATAAATTATCTTTTAATCCTTTATTAGCTAATTATAATGGAATATATAAGATTTTAAGTTTCTTAACGATAGAAGAATTAAGGAATATTGGAATAGATCTTTTTAAAGAAACCTTCGAACCTCTTGGTATTACAAATGAAGATTTTGATATTGAATTTAATTTATTTTATACTCAAGCTAATTCAAATATAATTAAAATTCAAAATGTTAATAACATAACCAAAGTGATATACGTACCAGAATATTATATCAGTGAAGTTCCTTCTATAAACGTTAAACCATACCAGAGATTAGGACTTACAGTTAATCTAGGTATATTTAATGATAAAGATGAATTAAATTTAATTAAACAAGAAATAAACGATATATTATCTACAAAATTAGGTATTTCTAGTAATACGATATTATTTAGTGTGGAAGAGAAATGGCTTAGTGATGATGAATATGAAATCATAGATCAAGAGAGAAAGAATAATATATCAAATCTTTCAACTATTTATTCCGACAATATCGAATTGAATGAGATGATTGCTAGATTACATAGCCTGATCAATGTTTATGAAGAAATTATAACAACTTCTTTTGGTAGCTAAAAAAAATAAAAGATATATAGAAGATACGAAGTTTAATTAAAAGCTTCGTATCTCTTTATCTTTTTTACATATCAAATTTTAACTTTTTCAAAATCTCAAAAGCTTTTTTGACATCAATTTTCACCGTTCCGATAATTTCGAAATTGTATTCAATCGTTAATTTATCATCTTCCACGTTCACGTTAGTTTTTCTGTATTTATTATTTTTATTTCTTGTTCTTTTTCCAATATTATAGCTGTTGATTTTTTTAGATTTTTTTGTTTCTGTTTCGACTATTGTACGCGTTAACATCTTAAGATTCTCCTTATCTAAAAGATTAATGATTAATGTTTCTCTTATTATACATATATAATATATATCTGAAAAATTCTAAAACGCACGTTTTAGATATTTGAAAAAAGAAAGATAAAGATATAAGAAGATACGAAGCTTTCATTAGCTTCGTATCTTCTATTATCTTTCTTATCTTTTTATATCTATTATAATTAATATTTAATATAGCTATTATACAAATAATATATATCTTAGATATCTTAATTATCTAATATGGTGGAATAATAGGTTTAATAAAATGTGGTGATGTTATTTCTTTTTTTAATTTTGTTTCTTTTTCTCTTAAATCTTTTAATTCTATCTCAGCTATTTTCGTTTTAAATTTACCTATCATCAATTTTAATTTAGCTATTTTTATCTCATTTTCTTTTGTCATTTTTTAACATCTCCTTTTATTTAATAAAATTTAATATCCAATATATCTACTATTCAAATAATATATATCTAAAATATCTTAATTATCTAAAAGGCTTTTATAGCTCCTTATCATTCATAGATAAAAAATCTTTAAAATAGCTATATTTATGATATACGTATAATTATACAGATCAAATAGAAATCATCCTAAAACAAAAAAAATAAAAGATAAAAGATAAAAAAGATGATAAGATACGAAGCTTTTATTAGCTTCATGTCTTATAAAGGATTCAGAATCAAAATTAATTTAAAGATGCTTATCAGACCATTTCTAATAATCTAAAATGTATAAAAAATAAAGAGATAAAGCATAGAAGATACGAAGCTTTTAATTAAGCTTCGTATCTTTTAATATCTAATTATCTATTATTCAATATAATTATCTTTGAAGAATTCACACATTAAATCTATTATAGATTTAGCTGTATAATTCGTGATATCTTTATTCCCTATTACTTTATTTTCAGAGAGCATATGAATATAATTTTTATTGATCAAAATGTATATATTATATATCAGAGTAGACTTAAAGAAAATATTCATTATAATGTCATATATAGCATCTTCTACTCTACCTAAATCTCCATTCAATCTATTTAATCTCGTTGAAAGGGCTTGATGATAATTAGCTTTTATTTGATCCATTGGATCAAAATCGAATCCTAACGTATCGACGATATATTCAAACGAATTACCTAATACATGCTTCACTGCTTTGAATAAACATCCATTAAAAATGATATTTTTATTTAATAGGATTTGAGCATTTATTTTTTCGATATCATCTTTAACTTTATCTTTTGATTCTAATATATCTTTTGTAGAAATTCCTAATACTGGAATTGGTTTATCTTTATAATAAGCTTTAAGATAATTTGCTATATAAACTAAATCTAATCCTTCTTTTTCTATTTTCAAATATTCCGGAAAATTAATTAAGGTTTTAGATATAATAAGCTTTCCTTTAAATATTTCTTTTTTGACATATAAGCAATAAAACAAAACTATATAACAAGATTCTTTTACTAAATTCAAGTTAGTATATATATTGTTTTTTGTTAAATCAGAAACATTTAAAGTAACGAATTTTTTTATGGCATCAATAAAATCTAGCAAAGCATTACAATCGAATATTATCTTTTGTATATTAGTAGAAATAGATTTTATATCTTCTAATGATTTTTTTATATATCCATTAAAGAATTTAAAATACTCATTTTTATCTGTTGATATGGAAAAATATCTTTTTGCATCTTCTGTGTTTATATTCTTATAATTTTTATTGAAATATTCAGAAATTACATCTTCATTATTTTTCAATACCGCTTTACTATCTATTTCTTTATAGCCAGGTCGAATGACTTTACCAATAGCTATATTCACATTCATGCTATTGATTTCTTTATTACTTATGTTAACTAAATTCGTGACTAAATCTACGATATTTTCATCATTTATAATCGCTGAAGAAAGACCATTCCATTTTAAAAAATCAAATCGATCTGTATCTGGAATTGCCATATCGCTAATAAGATTTTCTGCATTTTCTCTCTTTAATAAAATCTCAAACCTTTCTGTAATTTTTTCATAAATATCTTCTACTAAAGGTTTAATCGTATTTGATAATGTAGATAATCCATTATTAATTTCGATAGAAAACATACCACTTAATTTTTCTAATTGAGCTATGTATTCTTTATTCTCAGGAGATGTCATAAATTCAGTTAATTTATCTAATAACAGATCGATCTTTTGTTCTTCAGATATACCACTTGGTAAATTTATATTAAAATATCCAAAAAAATCTATTATTCTAGATATTTCATTACCTTTAATTAATTTTAATGTAGAAAATTCTTCTAATGATGATTGTGATATAATAACCTTTAAATCATTATTTATTTGTTTAATTAAATCATTACTGATCATTTTTTTTATCATCCTTTGTTAAATTTGATATGGTTAATTTTACTATATTTCCGATATCATAATCTTTATATTTAGATAAAGATAATACTGATTTTGTTGTGATAAATGACAAGACACTAAGAGCTGCTAAACTATTAGTTATTTTTGGTAGATTCATTTTTCTATATCTCCTTTTTTTATGAATATGTATATGTGGTAGCTAAATCCCATCTGAAAATATTTTCTAATGAGCCTTTCTTTTCACCTTCTGCAAACTTGACACTTATTAATCTATCAAGAGAATCATATTCCATTTTTCTTATAAACCAAACTGGAGCATCTTCGGCTGATCCAACTGGAGCATTTCCAATATATTCTTCTTTTCCATTTTCATTGTATGAAATTCTAATAGAAGGGTATAAACTCCAATCAGAAGTATGATAGTACATATTAATATCTCCTTTTTTTTAATCTTTTTTGATTCTTATTAGATATTCAAGAAACTTTGAGAAAAAATCTTTTATTATTTTGTTTATAGTAAAAATACCTTCACGTATAATAATAGAACCAAAGATACCTATTATTATTCCAAATAATATCATCTTCATGAATTGAGATTTAGAAGTATAATCTATATTACCATATGTCGTAATATAAAAAAATCCAAATAACGTAGATACTATCCCAGAGAAGAATATCTTAAAAAAAATCTGTTTATAATTAAATTTCTTTTTTTGTTCCAAGTCAAATATATGCTTGACAAATCCTCCAATTGTTCCAACAAGAAACAAAACGATAAAATCAGTTATTACTTGACAAATCACTTCGATAATCTTCTTGTTCATAATATCACATTTCCTAATTTTAGATTCATCTGAATTTTAAATTTTCACTGATATATTTCATCTTTAATGAAATTATAATGATAAGTTCAGAAATATTCAATATTATCATAGTTAATAAAATTTCTTTAATATTAAACAAAAAATTTTTAAAGAGAAAAAAATATATTAATTTAAATAATAACATATAACTAAATAATATATAGCATATTATAACAGAAATATATCCGGATAATTCTTTTTGTATCGAAATTTTTTTATTTTTGATTTTGATATTTAAATTTTTAAATCTTTTGTATACTTCTTCTGTTAAATTCAATAGAATATATCCAGAATATATAGATGATAAAATAAAATATTTATTCATTGAGCTTACATTAATTACAAAATTTTGTATAATATCCATTTATTCATATCCACCGTATTAATGTTATAGAATATGGTACATTTTAAAATTTATTAAATGAATCTATTAAGATAGATAAAGACCTTAATGTATTTATGAGATTTTCTGTATATCATCATATGATTTTAATTAAACACAAGGAGTATATTAGATGAAAAATATAATTAAATTTTTTCAATATGGCAATGGTGATGAAACTCTATGGAATTTATATCAAAAAATAATTCCATTAGGTACGATGGTAATAGCTAAATCAACAGCTTCAGATGATTTAATATTTAAGTTAGGTGATGGAAATCATAAATATAATGAATTATCAGAATTTATGAGATTTAATTTGTTCATACAAACTTACAAAATAAATAGATTTAGTGAATTAAGCACACTTGACATAAATCGTTTACTATTCATAAATAGTAATAAGAAAATAGAAAGTAGTTCAATTACTAAAATTGAATTAGAGAATTTTATAGATCAGTTATCTCAAATAACATTAAAGACAGCTATATCTCCACCAATTATTACTGGTCAAAGTAGAGTAAGATATGGTACTTCTTTTAATCTAAAAGCTGAATCTTTAAGTGCATTTGCTTATTCTGGTGTAAAAATAAATGAATATATATGGAATCTTCCTGATGGTTCTATTGCTTCAGGAGAATCTATTTCGTATACAATTGCTGATGATTTTGGATTAATTGGTAGTACGATAACATTTAAATGTAAAGCAATAGATGAATTAGGAAATGAAAGTAAGTATTCCGAATATGATGTTCTAATAGATTCAGTTTCTAATTCTTTAATAGAATCTGCAAATTTAATATAAAATAAAAAATAAAGAGATAAAGAGATACGAAGCTTTTAATTAAGCTTCGTATCTTCTATATATCTATTTATTCTAATAATTGATAATTTGATAATTATTTGTTAAATGTTTTAATATATTTCTTCTAATTCTCCTATGATAAAGATGACTAGGAATATCTACATTTTGCATAAAAGCATATTCTGGAATTCTATCTTTTAATTTTCTTAATCTTCCTAAAGTTTGATAGATATTACTTTCTGATTTAAAAGAATCAAATAAAATTACGGTCCTTAAATCTTTAATATCTTTTCCTACCCCACAGCTTCCAATTGTGGAAACGATTACATCTAATTTTTCTAACTGAGAATTAGATGTTTCATATAAGTATTCTCCAATATTTAAATTATCAGATTTATATTCTTCTTTTAACTTACTTACTATTTTCTTAGTTATATCTTTCATTTTTACTAAAATCAAACATTTGTCGTTCTTTTTCTTTATACTTATATATTTATTAAAGAATATACTTGAAATGATATTATATACTGCATTAAATTTAGTTATTCTTTTTAATAGATATTTCTCATATTTTACTTGATTATACCCTCGTTCTGTCATTACATGACGATTATTTATATATCCAATGGAATAATTATATTCTGTTATATTAACAAATTTATCATATTCATCTAAAGTAAATTTAATCTCTTTTGGAAATGTTCTTTGAAATATTAAATTACTTTGACGTGAACTTCTTATATATGTTCCTGATAAATATATATTTGTATCTATATTACATAACATATCTAATAAGATAATTTGATAAAAATTAAGATGAACTTCATCTATTATTTTAGTTCCTATTTTTAATTTTCTAATAAATTCATCAAATCTAATCATGTTTTTATAAAGATTATTTGTATTCTTTATATAATTTGTTAATGTATATATAGAACCAATATAGCATTTATAATTATCTTTAAAATCATTTTTAATAAGATGTATGATTGAATCTTTTTCTTTTAATATATATATATCTTCTTCCTTTAAATCTGTTATATTAAAAAGAGATTTTTCCCATTGTGGAATTAAATGAGTTGGGGCTAATACCAAAAATGTTTTCTTTAGTAAAATTGCAGCTTTAATTGATATATAAGTTTTACCAAAGCCAGTTTGTAATTCCATACAACACATACTGTTTTTTGATTTTAATATAAAATCTACTGCTTTAGCTTGATCTTTCTTATCTATTAATTTTGGATTTAATTTAGAATCTATTTGAATAAATTTGTTAGAAGGAAAATAAGTTAATTTATATGTTTTATTAAATTTGATTAAAAGATTTGTTAATAAATTTAAAAAGTATTTAGGAAAATATAGATAATTTTTATTTTTATCGAAAACAACATATCTATGTTTTAATATTCTACGCTTGAACTTATCAAAATCCCACTCTGACAAGTTTATTTCCAAGAATGGTTTTATCTTAAGATCTTGTTTATCTCCAATCATTCCATCATGAGAACAATAGATCCTAAATGATGTAGATAAAATTTCTATATTAATCATAATATCTCCTTATCTGATTTTACTTTATTAAAATGTAATTATCTAAGTAATAATATATATCTATAAATCGTTAAAGCTAAAAAATAAAAGATAAAAT
>Ga0164318_10005686_pt1 | contig 12062 bp, 9 predicted proteins | sample GuaBasSedimGuay9_FD_113734 | JGI IMG/M metagenome (GOLD analysis project Ga0164318, IMG submission 113734) | Subseafloor sediment microbial communities from Guaymas Basin, Gulf of California, Mexico - Guay9, Core 4571-4, 0-3 cm | ecosystem: Environmental > Aquatic > Marine > Hydrothermal vents >... | reverse complement strand
TCCAAAATCAGCGTTATCAATCGCCGATTGTATCGTCTTATAATCTTCCGGAACTTTTATTGTTTTAGACACAACGGCATTTCTCTTAAGCTCTATTATTTTATTAACCGGTTGGTAAATTCTCTCTCTTTCAATTCCAAACAAATTTTCCCCGGTTCTAGCAAGAAGTTCCAAAGTTTGGACAAGATCAAGTTCCTGTTTTTTATCACTAGCAAAAACTGCCTGCACATGCACACTATGATCTATTAACCCTTCCTGCTTGTTACTTTTACTATCCTGCATATTTCTAAATCCATTATCACTAAACTCATCCAGCAAAACATCTTTTCTTTCTCCCGATCGCTCATTTTTTTGAAAAGCAAAAACAGCGCCGCAGATAATGATTACGGAAAGAACTGAGATTAACAGTATTGTTGTTTTTTTATCCATTTGTTTCCTTACTTCTTTTGACTTTATGATCCCTCTTATACAACTTCGGATCATATTGCGTCAGAATTTTTTTGAGTTTTTCCTGTTTAACAAGGTTATTCCAATCTCTTATTTTCTCTAGAGTTTTCTGATGAGCTTCATCTAATTCTTTTGGTAAACCAGCATAACAATGTTTTTCGTCAACTGCGTTGGGCTTAATTAAAAATGAATCATCCCAGCAAGAATCAAGCGAAGAAACAATCAACTTTCCCTCCGAATTAACCGTAGCTAAGTTATTCCACTGATGATTCATTTTGTCAGAGGAAACCGTAGAAATAGCTACGAATTTATCAAGATTAGGCACTCCTTCTTCTTCCAAGATATGCTTAGCCACAGCAAAAGTTATCGCGTAATCATGACAAACTCCTTTTCCACTTTCCATAGTAATATATGGAATTCCTTTAGAATGTTTTTTCTCCAGATAATTTATATCTTTACCTGTTAATTCTTTTATTGGTTTACTTAGAACAATATCTAAATATTCCAACCAATCATAGCTAACATTGTCCCCGATCACTTTCGAAATTATTTTTATCACTTCTTCAGGATTTTCTTCAGCTATTTTTTTTAACTCCTCTATATTGTATCCATCTTCATTTAATCCTTCTAAAAACAATTCTCTAAATTTATCAATATTTTTATATTCCACTTCTTTTTCCTCTTGAGATATGAGACCTTCAAACTTTACTGCCGGTAAATTATTGTAATCCCTTTTTTCTTCAATTAATAATTTTCGAGCATCAGCAGAATTTCCAACATTTTCATAACCATTTTTTTGAACCCACTCTGTAAATTCTTTTTCAGAAGCATCAAGCCAATAACTAAAATCAGAGTTTATTCCTATGTGTTTATAACAAATTTTATTCCATTTGTCATTTAGTTTAAAAGCGTCTTCAGGAATTTCCAAATTTTTATTAATTTTAAAATCATCAAGTTCCACTACTGATATTTTAGAAGTATCCGGCATAATTAAATTGTCTATATATTTTTTAACTTCATTTTCCGGAACATTAAGATTATTCGCAATGATTTTTGCAACTTGCTCACTGTTTCTCACAAAATCACTCCACTTGCTTCCTTTATCATCTATTACTTTACAATTTCCATTTTCTCCATATACTTTTTCTGTCATGCCTAATGAGATTCCAATACTTTCCAGATCATTATTTAATTTGCCTATCTCTTCACTTGTGGGCATAAGTCCCTTAAATGAAAGATGGACAGTTCTTTCTATTTCATTGTCATCTTTAATATTAGTTTTATCAGAAATTGAAAAAACCCTTGTATCGCCATTACTATCAAAACAACTAAAATCTCCTTGCGGAGAATATTCCTTTAATATATCAATAGGCGTACCTGCGCTACTCGCCTGATCTATCTCCTTTATCAGCTCCGGATTCTCCGCTAAATCTTTCAAAGAAATTTTCTCGCCTTCAATCTTCATTTTCGCGTCGCTATTTACCAGAGCGCTCAAAGCTGGCACGCCGTAAGAAGAAAGATAAAGCGCCAATTCTCCAACACTGACAACTTTTTTGTGCTTGCCCACAAACTCCGCAAATTTTTCATACTTTGAAGCTCCTAACGGATTTTTGTCTTGTAAACTTTCATCTCCCAATTCCTCACTCTCTTTTTTATTTTTTTCAAATTCATTTATCGCCTCGTCAACATTTTCTTTATTAAATTCGTTTATCGCAGCGCCTACATCACTTCTAATAAAATCAAATTCTCCCCGACTTAAATCCAGCTCTTTTAATTTCTCTGGCTCCAAGCTCTCCATATCCAAACCCGCCAGATCAATCAGTTTTTCTTTTGAGATTCCGAGCTCTTCCGCTTTTTCTTCAATTTTTTTAACAATCTCCTTTTGAAAATTCTCTACTTCATTTTCAGACACTTTTTGGTCATATTTATTATTATATCTTTCAATTCTTGTACTTTCTTTATCATCAGTATTTGTACTTCTATCTTTTTCCAAATTTTCCCTAAAGTTATCTCCCAATTTTTTTATTCGTTGCTTTTCTTCAAAATGGCCAATATCACTTGACATATTAAATTCTTTCATACTTCTTATTTTTAGAAATTAAACCCACTTTGAAATCAGATAATATACAACCTGTCAGGTATAATATTATCGGATAATTTTATACTTGTTAAGTCTATAATTAGCTACATTGATAGAAAATCAAGGTTTTAAAATTTCGCAATTTTTAATCAATTAGCACAAACTTTCTTCTATTGTTTTACTTTTTCTATTAAAAGACACTTTTATCTTCTGTGGATTTTTTGGTTTTTTATAGATCATATTGTATTTATCTTTTTTGTCTGTAACATCAACTAATTCAAAATCGTGATCATCTCCGTATTTTTTGTGAATATATTTTATAATCTTGTCCGCCATTTTGCAATTTTCCTTTTCTCTTTTTCTCTCTTCGGGAGATAGATTTTTTAAATATTTATTATATTTATAATTCAAATGAGAACCTAGCAACCATAAAACCAAAATTAAGAACACGCCAAACAATAGAGTTGAGATGATAAAATTATTCACCATCCAATTAATATAAAATTCCGTTGGCAGTCCCAAAGACTCTGAAAGAATAATAAGAAGAATAAAAAAAGTTAGTCCTGCCAAACCACCTAATATTCTGTTTAAAATTTCTTTTAAAATTTTGTTCATAATGGCTTTTTCAATCCTCTTAAAATCTTCAGATCTTCTTCAACCTTCCCACCAGGTGTTTCCAAAACAAAATCCAAATTTTCCAGTCGCGGTTCGTTGACAAGCACTTCAAATCCTTCCGTTCCTATTTTACCGCAGCCGATATTTTCGTGCCGATCAATGTGCGAGTTGAGATCAACTTTGGAATCATTGCAATGAATAAGTTTTAATCTTTTAATTCCGATTATCTTGTCAAAGTCATCAAAAGTTTTCCGGACCGTTTTTTTGTTTCGCAAATCATATCCAGAAGCAAAAGCGTGCGCGGTGTCAAAACAAACACCTAATTTGTTTTTGGAGATTTTCTTTTCTGCCTCTTTTATAAAATAAGCAATCTCTTCAAAATTATCACCCATAATATTTCCGGCGCCAGCGGTTATTTCCAGAAGTAATATTGCCCCTCTCTGACAAGGAGGTAATATTGTTCCCCCCTGACAAGGGGGGCTAGGGGGGTTGAAAACTTTCACCAACCCTTCAACTAATTTTTCGCGCGCCTCTTTTTCTCCCAATTCTTTGGCGCTTCCCAAATGCGTAACAACTCCTTTCGCTCCCAACAAATCCGCTGTTTCCAATTCTTTTCTGATCGCCGAAATAGAACCGTGATAAATTCTACTGTTGGCTGAAGCCAGATTTATATAATACGGGGCGTGGATATAATAATTTTTCAAATTATATTTCTCGCAATTTTCTTTAAAGCTATTTATTTTATCTTTCATTAATTCTAAACTTTTTCCGCCATGCGGCGATCTGGAAAACATCTGGAAGCACTCACAACCAATTTTGTGAGCCCTTTCCGGAGCTTTTTCAATCCCTCCCGCAATTGAAATGTGCGCGCCAAATTGCATAAATTTAGAATTGTGAATTATAACCGATAAGCAAGTAAAAATCAGCAACAATCAATACAGCAATTAATCCGTTTGTATTCCCCATAAATGTCGTTCCTGCGAAGGCAGGAATCCAGATGAAATGTTTTCAAGCTGTAAATACCATTATAACAACTGAAATATCATAAAATATTACTGCTAATTTGTTTTCAAAACTTTTGTTCTAAGAATAATGTCTGATGATATTGCGTCTGGATTCCCGTCTTCACGAGAATGGCAAGAAAGATTATTATTTTCAATATCTTATCTTATCTTATTTATACTTCATTTTTGCTTCCAAAATCATCTCCTTAATTTTTTCAACACCGCCTTTCACATCTCCTCCTTTCACTTCAAACCCCGAAGCAAGTTTATGCCCGCCGCCACCGAGAGATTTTGCTATTCGTGAAACATCTATACCTTTATATTCCTCACTTCTCAAGCTTCCTTTTATTTTATTATCATCGCTTTCTGTTAAAAGCAAAGAAAATTTAGCATCGCTTACCATATTAATAACACTGACCAGCCCCGAGGTGTCTTCCTGTTTGGCACCACATTCTTCTATGTCTTTTTTACTAAGATAAGAAACAACCATTTCATTATTTTCATCCCTTTGGATTCTGGCAAGTGCTTTTCCCCAAAGTTTTATCGCTGAAACACTTTTGCTATTAAATATATTTCTGGCGATCTTGTCCACACGCGGTCCTTTTTTCATAAGTTCCGCCGCTACTTGAAGCGTTTGCACATCAGTGTTGCTATGTTGAAACCCACCCGTATCCGTAAAAATTCCCGTTAACAAACAATGGGCAATATCCTTTGTAATTTTTAAATTAAGCTCCTTTAAAAAATTATAGATCAATACCGCCGTGGAAGAAGCTGATGGATCCACGATTGACTCATAATTATCCAGATAGCCCGATTCAATCATTTTTTCAGGATGATGATCTATCACTAACAAATTATTAAAAGAGTCAATTATGTCTTTAATGCTATTCAAACCGGTTCTTGAAAAAAGAGCGCAATCCAATAATATTACCAAATCATAATTTCTAAGATCTGTCTGATTTTTGATCGCCGAGACATTCGGTAAAAAATCAAAGACATCAGGAACAATGTCTTTTGAAAAACATTCCGCATTTTTACCTAGAGAATTGAGTGCTTGACCTAATCCCAAAACAGACCCAACCGCGTCTCCGTCCGGGCTTTTGTGAGTTAGAATTAAAATATCCTTACTTGATTTTATTAGATTTATTGCGTTTTGCATAATTATAGAATTAAATACCGCTGTCATTGCGAGAAGCCCGAATAAGCATAGTGAACGAGAAGGCGACGAAACAATCCCGTATTTAGATTCCCCCGGCTTAGTTGCGGGATTGCCGCAATCCGTTCCGCTATCGCTTCACTCTGCTCGCAATGACAGTATAATCCGTACACTTTATAATTCATTCTCCCTAATCAACTCGTCAATCCTGCTAACATCCTCCCCGCTTTTATCAATCACAAATTTAATTCGCGGCAAGGGTTTCATCTGCAATCTTTTATTAAGTTTTTGCTGTATAAAATAAATATCTTCTTTTAGCAATTCCATAATTTCAATTTCTTTATCAGAAGAAAGAACACTTACAAAAACATCCGCGTAGCGGAGATCTTTGGAAGTTTTTACTTTAGTTATCGTCAAAACAATATCTCTTGAAAAATCTGCTTCAGACAAGATTATTTTCCCGACTTCTTGCTTAACTAGTTTATTGACTTTTAATATTCTCTGATTCATAAGTATTAAATTGTTACATTGTCAAATTTAATTTATCTTCCTCTTCCTCTCTTCTTCTTTATATGCATTTAATACATCCCCATCTTCAATGATTATATTCCCCTCGTAAGTTATTCCGGCATTGTTTCCTGATTTCACTTCCTCCACGATCTTTTTGTTATATTGAAGTTCTTTTGTTTTTCCTTGTCCCACTTTTTCACCGCCTCTAAACACTTCAATTAAAGACGCTTTTTCTATTTTCCCGCTTTCAACTTTCGCTCCAACGATCATATCTATTTTTTTGGCAGACTTTTTTCCTGATTTAAAAATAGCGATTACTTTAAGAGTTCCTAAGTCCGTTCTGACTACTTCCGTGCCGAGAATGGAAGAAAGTTCTTCTTTAATATTATTCATTAGTTCATAAATAATTTTATATATTTTTATATCAATATCTTCTTTCCGCGCAAATTTTTTCACAGACACATCCAAACCGATATTAAATCCAACGATCTTCGCCCCGGAAGAATTTGCCATATTTATATCTGTCTCGGTTATATTTCCAACCCCCATTTTTAAAATTTGGATTGCGGCTTCTTCGGATTTAATCGTTCCCAAAATTTGAACTATCGCTTCCAAAGAACCTTTTGTGTCCGCTTTAAGAATTATGTTTAATTTTTTTATCTGATGCGATTTCACAAGTTGTTTTATTCTAGCAGAATCAACAACTTTGCCTTCAGTTTCCTTCCCCTGCTTTTCTTGTAGAAACTTCTTTACTTTATTCTCAGCAGCAAAACGGCTCACTTCAGAAAAAAACAATGAGCCAACTTTTGGGGCTTCATTCAACCCTGTTATCACAATAGGCATAGATGGCGTCGCTTTCTCAATTTTTTTCCCAATAAAATCTCTGATCTCTTTTACTCTCCCGCAATACGATTCAACACTCGCATAATCACCATTTTTCAATGTTCCGTTCTGTATTAAAATGGTCGCAGTCGGTCCGCTTTTTGAATCAAGATGCGATTCAATTACAAATCCTTCAGCCAAAGAATTATAATCCGCTTTTATTTCTTCCAAGTCTGCAGTTAGTATTATCATATCAAGCAATTCATCTATTCCCTTCCCTGTTTTTGCGGAAATATTCACACAAACCGTTTTCCCGCCCCAATCTTCAGAAACGATATCTATTTCAGATAATTGCTTTTTCACTTTTTCAACATTAGCTTCCGGCTTATCAATTTTATTTATCGCGATCAAAATAGGAACTTCCATTTCTCGCGCAAAATCTATCGCTTCCACCGTTTGCGGTTTAACGCCATCATTCGCAGCAATGACAATCACCGCCAAATCAGTCGCGTAAGCTCCTCTCTGTCTCATTGCGTGAAACGCTTCATGCCCGGGAGTATCCATAAAAGTGATTATTTCCCCTTTTTTCTCAACTTGATAAACGCTAAAATTCTGCGTAATCCCGCCTGACTCTTTCTCTGCGACACTTGTCTTTAGAATTTTATCAAGAAGCGTCGTTTTACCGTGATCAACATGTCCCATCACAACAACAACAGGAGGTCTTTTTTCCGCATTGGACCCGATATTTTTTTTCAACAGCTTTTTTCTTTTTTTATCAATTGATTCTGATTTTTTAAGTTCAAAACCAAAATCATCCGCGATAATTTCCGCAGTATCAAAATCCAGAACCTCGTTGATACTGGCAAAAATCTTATTTTCTATCAGCTTAGCTATTAAATCAGTCGGCTTAATTTCCATTTTCTCCGCCAGATCTTTAACAGTTATATTTTCCGGAACCTCAAGAATAATTTTTTCTTCTTTTTTATTTTCTTCTGAATTTGTCATTTGATTTAAATTATATTGTTGTATTTAAAATTTGCACATTTGTGTATTGTCATTCCTGCGAAGGCAAAAATCCAGACGCAAAATTTTCAAATCGTAAATATTATTATAACAATTAAAATGCCATAAAACGCTACTTTTAATCTGTTTGCAATACTTTCGTTATAAAAATAACAACTGATGAAATTTCATCTGGATTTCTGCCTTCGCAGGAATGACAGCAAGCGTGTATATTTTTATATTAATACTCTTTCAATTAGCAATATGCTTTTATTCTTTTACTCACCATTCGCCATCTTAATCGCCTCTTCTTCCTCTTTGCTCAACACATATTCCGATTTACCCTCCTTGATTTGTCTGGAATAAATTCTCATTCCTTCTCTTGAATAAAGACTTTGTATAATAACGCCGTTTAGAGAATTGTCAAGAAGAGCAATCACAAAACTCTGGTTTCCTCCAACATCACCAAAAGGATTAAATCTGATAACACCCACTTTTTGAATACATTCCGTCAAATTGTTTTTTATTTTTTCGTTATCTCTTATTATTTTTTTAATTTCACAATCAACTTCATTTGTTTTTTTAATTTGCTTGTAAATTATTTCCTCCAAGTCTTTTCCCTCGCTGCTCGCAAAAAAACTGCGAGTTCTTTTTTTAATCTTTGATAAGCCGCATTGAAGATAAATATTCCAAAATAAAAAAAACGGTAAAATGGCTATTGCCACTATTATTAAAATTTCTTGATTTTGATTTATGAAATTTATTATTTCGGACATTTTGATTTTTTGTTAAAACCTTTTATTCTATTAAAACCTCTTATTTTTTTGTCATTCCTGCGTAGGCAGGAATCCACAACAAACTTAAACTATTTCACAAATCTTAATAAATCTTAATATTAAACCTATCTCTAACCAACCCTTACACAAATTCCAGAAAGCAAAAAAGTCCTGCTTTTATAATAGCTTTTACACTTATATAAGTCAACTAAAAAAATAAAAAACTTTTCCAAAAAACCGGGAGATAAAATAATCTTGATCTATTCGGGTCAAGCTGAAAGCGCCGAAGAGAGAGATTTCGCTCTCCGATCTGCCGTTAATTTTATAAAAGAATTAACCTTCGGACGAATCGGAAAGACAAACGCTTTCGCCCATCCGATCTCAATCAAAAATATCTATTTCCCGGATTTCCGGAAAAGTTATGGCTTTATTTTTTTAGGAATTTGGAAAAATTGACAGGCGGGTTTCATAAAGTATAATAAAATTAAGATAAATCAGATAATTTAATTTTATGGAACCATTAATTATTAATGTAAAATCTCCAAGAAGTTTGAGACAGAAGGCTTTGATTGAAATGGATGCTGGCAAATTTGAAAGATTAGCTGCTAATCTGGGTCTTTTTAATTCCGAATTTTTAAAAAGTTTAGATCAAGCGGAGAAAGATTGTCACGCTGGCAAAATAAGAAAAATCAAATCTCTTAAAGAACTAAAAAAATAATTATGATTGAGATTTTTGTTACTGAAGAATTTGAAAAGCAGTATCAGAAATTGCCAATTTCAATTCGGAAAAAGGCGGAAAAGAAAGAACAAATTTTTCGTCAAAATCCGTTTCGCCCTTCTCTTCATACTGAAAAATTAGAGCCGAAATCTAAAAAAGCATGAAATTTTCGCATTGATCGAGAATATAGAATTTTGTTTAGATATTTAGGTCCCAACAAAATAATCTTTCTTATTTGCGGTCATCATAATTAAATTTATAAATACCGGTTTTAGATTTTGATTTCAAAGAACACTTTTTAGCTCCGAATCTGATTTCCAGTTCGGGGCTTTTCTAAATCTACCTTTTTATTATTGGAGTTCTTGCGAGAGCAAGGGAGAAATATCGTAAAGTATTATTTACATAAAGGTTCATTGATATTCCACTGCCTGACTTTCGTCAGGACTCCATTACCGGTTTTTTCAAAAAGATAAACTTGGAAAAAATGAGAGGAGCGCAAAAGTGCGGTCTACGCTCCTCGTTCAATTACAGACCTATACTGATTTTTTCTCCCCGAAACAATCTTGCAACGGGATCAGCTAGATCTGCTTTTCTTTTTTGGCGCTCGCGAACTCGCGCGATCAACTTGCGAGCTTCTTCAACTTTCTTAATCGCTGTTTCATATTGGCGATCGTAAAAAGCGTCAGAAATTTCCTCATCAAGCCGATCAGCTTCGGCGCGCTCGTCGGAAGTTGAGTCATCATAATCTCCATCACCATATTTCAGGTCGTAAAGATTATTTGACACTTCCTTGCGAACAGCTTCGGCTTTGCGCTTTACCACAGAGCGAATTTCGGCAAGTCTAGCAAGTTGGTCAGCGAATTCAAGCGCTGTCTTGCAAGCCGCTTTGGCATCTTCATAAGCCGCGAATTTAAGATAATCTCTGGCTTTATCTAATGCCGCGCGCGTCTGCGACACCTCTGACTCAACAAACTCGTTGTCAACCGCTTCAACTTTGTCATATACCGTTGAATCGGTTTCAGCAACGAGTTGCTGAATCTCGGCGTGCTTGTTACCGATCTCCGCTTTGGCTGCCTTAATCTCCACCTCGATTGCTTTAATCTGCTCCTTCATATTTTCAGGAACCAGATTCTCGGCGCGCTCTTTGAGAAGAGCGTCAAGGCGGTTTTTGAGAACCTCACGCAGTTCTCTATTCCACGGTTCTTCGCTCGGAGCTTTTCTCTCCTCGCGAGTCGCTTTTTGGAACAAGCGCTCCAGCGCGGTTTTGGTCTCTTTCTCCGCATCTTCTTCTGTTTCTCTTAGCCTGATTTGAAAATCAGGATCGGAGTCAGAGTAAAGCGAAAAATAACCAACAACCGGCTCGCCCTGCCCATTATCTTTCCGCGTTATTTCTACCGCGGTCAAAATTTTTGGCAGGTATGGAAACACATTTTCCGGATCAGAAATCCAAGAAGTGTGTTCCAACTCAGCGCGCTTGTCCGACCATGCCTGCTCAATCCTCTCCTGTTCCAGTTTTTCAACCAGTTCAAAAAAAGATTCCGCGGAGTGATCGCCGCAACGAAGCTCCACGGTCCGTCCGCCGGGAAGCGTTATTGCTTCTATCCCGGCGCTACGAGCGAATTCTTCCGTCACTTTCACATGGCAGTAGAACTCCCTCATTCTCCAGCCTTCACCGTATTCAACAGTCAAGGTTTCGCCCCCAACTTCTACGGTGTCCGGATTGTCGCGAACTATCCTTTCCCGCTCTTCAACCGGAATAAAGTCTTCCAGCTTCAGAAGCAGATCGTCCGGATTTATTTCTCCGGACAGGATAGCCAGTTGCAGGGACTGTATGGAAATAATTTCTTTGTCCTTAAACTCTTGCTCATAGAGCTTTCGTTCATCAGACTTAGAAATTTCTTGCGCGGCGGCGGCTCCACCGGAACGGATGCGGAGGCGGAGTTGGCTGGATTGCTTGCGAGTTTCACGATTGTGATCCGCAAAGTCAGCAGAAATTTGCTGAGAGACAAGAGCTTTAACAAATTTCCGCTCCGCCTGCTCAACTAATTCTGCTGGAACTTCGGAATCGGGAACCGTTTCTACGAGCATCCCGATTGGCTCACCAGCGAACGACGACTCAAATTCAATCTCCACACCTTCATTACTTACCCGCTTAACAGAAACGGGTCTTTTGTCAGCATAAAGCTTGAGCAAATCTTCGGGAACTTCTGTCCCTTCAATCGTCGCGCGCTGATACCCGCGCTTGTCCGCCCAATGGCGAATCTTGCCAAGCACTCTTGTGCCACTAGTAAGCGAATGATTCGCCCGCCAGACAGTTCCCGCTTGGGAATTTCGCTCGTCGCAAACGAAATCAAGAGATTGAACTTTGGCAAACAGATCCACAAACTTTCTATGCATCTCATCATCTTCGCTGACAAGTTGCAAATTCTGCGGACCTGGCATTGACATTCGCAGTTGACGATAAACAGATTTCATCGCGATCGCCACTTCCTTAATGGCTTTTGGGTTGAAACCGTTGTCATCACACCACCGGACAAACTCGCCCATATTTTTTTCAGTTTGATGGGTTTTTGGATTAAACTTTTTCCTAAACCAATCTCCCTGAAAAGCGTATTCAACTCCTCCACCGTTTGATTTGCGGAAAAAGCCGAACTGATTGAGAGCAGCCGCCACGATGTTGTAAGCGGTGAGCTGATCACTTCCACTCACTTTTGCTTCGCTCAAATTCGCGTTATTGCGAATTAGCGAGTAAAGCGACTCGGTGCACGCGCCAATCACCGCGATATCCAGTAATTCCTGGCTATCACCATCTCGAGCTTGAGTTATTAACTCAGCCCAAGACGGCTCAACTGGCAAACGCTCTACTTTTTTACCATAAGCCGTAAGCTCGTTGCCCTCGGCTTCAATAATCCCGCGCGCTTTGAAACGGTTT
>Ga0164318_10005685_pt1 | contig 12063 bp, 11 predicted proteins | sample GuaBasSedimGuay9_FD_113734 | JGI IMG/M metagenome (GOLD analysis project Ga0164318, IMG submission 113734) | Subseafloor sediment microbial communities from Guaymas Basin, Gulf of California, Mexico - Guay9, Core 4571-4, 0-3 cm | ecosystem: Environmental > Aquatic > Marine > Hydrothermal vents... | reverse complement strand
TAGTGAACCGGATGAACCCAAACTGGAAAGATCTGAGTTCTGGATGGTAAAGATTTCTCCCTTTGGTCGAAATGACATGGCAGCGCGAATCATGACACATTAGCGTGAACGGTTACAAAAATTCAAGCTTGTTTAGTTGGTCGTTGGTAACCCCGGCTACCACCGGCCTCCGTCGGCAGACAGACCGGAACAGACTAAAACCAGCGGAATGAAACGATGCTGATTCTCTATATCATCACGGTATTGCTCTTGGGCCTTTCGCTCTTGGCGAGTCCCCGCAAGACCGGACGCGCCCTCCAGATCGCGCTTCGCCGATTCTTGAGAATCGCCCCGGCATTCCTCTGCATGCTCATGATGGTTGCCGTGGCCCTCTATCTCGTCCCGGACCACGTGCTGGTGCAGGTGCTGGCTCGCGAGAACAAATGGATAGCCATGGGAAGCGCGCTTGGGTTCGGCTCCGTGTCGATCATGCCGGGATTCATAGCCTTCCCTCTATGCGGCATCTTGCTCGATCGGGGGGCACTGTACATGGTTCTTTCTGCCTTCTCTACAACGCTGATGATGGTTGGGGTGGCGACTTTTCCTATGGAGAGGACGTATCTTGGCACCCGGTTGGCTCTCTGTCGAAACGTCGTCAGTTTCATAATAGCAACTGTAGTGGCAATAGCCACGGGTCTCTTTTTTGGAGAGTTGCAGTGAAGGTCGTGAAGATATTAAAGCAGCATCCATGGACTGTGGGAGTCGGCGCGCTATTCAGCATCTTCATGCTCGGCTCCCTGCACACAGGATTCGCGCCGGGAGAAGCGATCGGACGGAACTTCCTGTCATTTCTTGGGCAGATGCTCAGAGTTCTGCCCTGCGTTTTCATACTGGTCGGACTATTCGATGTTTGGATCAAGACAGAGACCGTTGAAAAGCACCTTGGCCACGGCTCAGGCCTCCTATCCTATGTATGGGCAGTTCTGCTGGCAGGAACAACGGTCGGTGGTCTCCAGGTCGTACTCCCGGTCGCCCATGCCCTATATGTGAAACGAGCAAATCTAAGCGTTGTTCTCGCTTTCCTGTCTGCGGCAGGAATCTGCCGAGTGCCCATGACGCTCTTCGAGGCCTCATTTCTTGGGTGGCGTTTCACCTGCATTCGTTTTGCCGTTTCCTTGCCGCTTGTCGTGCTTTTTTCTGCTGTGATCGGTTGGTGGTTTGATCAACGGCGATACCGGTTGCCTGATGTCGATGAAACGACGGACAAAGCAGAAGCTCAACATCGGTAGGTTGTGGTAAAACGGGCGTTGTAATCCCGTGAATGGTTATTTTTTCCTATTGTGCAGTTTTTAAATTGAGTTTTAGTGAACGAACCGGTAAGGTCATTAGAATTCAAGATTAGGGTTCTATTTTATAAGGAAGAGAGTAGTTTTAAATGCTTACTGTTTTTCGGCCAAATAGTGAAGGTGTAGAGCGTTGCTCTGATATCAACAAGGGCAGTTGGATAAATCTGGTAGCTCCTACCCCTGAGGAACTGGACAGGGTCCAGAAGGAACTGGGAATACTCCCGGAGTTCTTGAGATACCCGCTCGATGAGGAAGAGACCTCCAGGATAGAACGGGAGGAAGGTCAATTTTTGATCATCATCAAGATGCCGGACCCACGCCATGAGGGGGACCTCGTCCGCTACGAGGCCATTCCATTGGGTATTATTGTTACAGGCCAAATTGTAATAACGATTTGCCTCAAGGAAACTCCGGTCTTTGAAGGACTCATGGAATCCAAATGGGCCAAACGTTTACTTGAAGATCAGGTCCGGTTTGTATTTAATATCTTTCTCAGGGTGGCAAATGCCTACTTAAGACATCTTCGGCTTATAGACAAATTGACCAATGAATACGAGGCAGAACTTCACCGATCGCTCCGCAATATTGAACTCCTGAAACTCTTAAACCTTGAAAAAAGTTTAGTTTATTTCAATACCGGTCTTAGGGCCAATGACGTAGTAATGGCTAGGCTTCAGGGCGGTCGTTATTTACCTGTAGACGAAGAAAACGAAGATATCCTGGAAGATGCCCAAATTGAAAACCAGCAGGCTATAGAAATGGCAAAAATCTTCAGTGATATCCTGAGTGGGATGATGAATGCATACGCCTCTGTAATTTCTAACAATCTTAATATGGTAATGAAATTCTTGACTGCTGTGACCATGGTTCTCATGTTACCCACACTAGTTGCAAGTATCTATGGCATGAACATCGCCCTTCCTTTTCAAGACTCACCTTTTGCTTTTGCCCTGACAATGGGACTGTCCTTCTTATTATCCGGGACAGTGGTATTTATCTTTATCAAAAAAAGGATGTTTTAAGGAGGCGCTTCAGACCGACCCATGGACCGTACCTATGAGTCCTTTTCTGGTTTAGATCCTGAAAAAGACGCCTGGATTGCGAATTTCTATACTGAGAACCACCTTGCCTACGAAGTATTTCCCCAGGAAGTCGCTTCACCAGAGCAGTTGAGGTTTATGGTATTATTGGATGAAGAGCCTTTCTACTACCCTTGTTCTGATAAAATCTTCAAGACTATCATAGAAAAAAAGGGGGGAGATCTCCTTACTTTTGCCTATATAAAGGTGTGGGAACGTGTCGAACCGCTTGTACGCTCGGTGGTGAAAGATACCTACAAGCAAAAGTTTCTGCTCAGCCTTCTGGGAATGAAATTCAGGCGTGAGACCGCCTCGCTGGTGATGCTCCCATTAAGACTTGAAAAAAGGCTGCTCCAGATATTCATCCGGGTCAGCGAAATTGATCGCCCGCTGGCCCAAATCAAGGAAACCAAAAATCGCAGAATATGTGAACTCCTTACGTCAGAGGACTTTAAGGAGGCCTTCAATGACCCCAAAGGGCTGGAATTGCGGGAAGACACCCCTCTGAACGAGGTAAACTTTGGGATACACCTCTTGCAAATTCGCCGTCTCATAGCCTTGTCCGGCTACTCGGAGCTTTGGACCAGTGAAAAACAAGTCACATCAGACACACTCCGTTCTATGATGAAGGCCCCGATAGAAGGTCCAGGCTGGATATGGCTGAAAAATACACTCCAAAAATGGATCCATTCCGGGGAAAGACGGTATCTGTTATGGATGGGAGTCTCTGCCGGTGAGATACTGCTTGATCTTGCCATGATACGGATCTTGATCCGTATGGGGATCAACGTCATATTATCTGTCAAAAAGGCCTTCTACTATGATGCAATCACATTAAATGACGTACTCGAAGACCCTTATCTCCAGGAGATGCTGTCAGGGGCGGAGATTGTCGCTAATCCAAACATCTCGAAAAAAGAACTTTTGGAAGAACTTAAAAGCGATAAAACATTATATGTTATCTCAGATGGGACCCAAGAGCACTTTAATCCACTTCTTACGTCAGTAACATTTGCCAGGGCCTTCAAAGAAGCTGACGCGGTAATCAGTCGCAGTGCTGAAGATGCCGATTGCTTTATTAAATCACGCTTCCAGTTCACTAGAGACGCCCTGTCCATGGTTTGTCAAAAACCCGGCAAACTCACGCTCAGGGAGAAACTGCGTCATCCAAAGGTCATACGTTTTTCAGAGGCAGCCCTGAGGGCCAAGGCCAAAGCTCTGGTCATTGATCTGAAAATAAAAAAGAATCAAGGTAAGAAGATCCTGTTCTACAGCGCTATTGTGGGGAGCATACCGCATCAGTTGGAGACCGCGAAGAAGATACTAAACGTATTTGTGGATTACCTTCGTAAAAGACAGGAGGGGGTGGTAGTGATAAACCCGGCGGAACACTTCGAGCCGGGCATGGATGCCGATGATATAATGTATATGTGGGAGATTGTACAGAGGAGCGGGCTGATAGACATGTGGAGGTTCCAGACAGTAGACGATATTGAAAATGCCTTTGAACTTATGGATGAAAAAATACCGCCCGAGTGGATAGGAAAAGACGCCACCTACAGCACCGGTTGTACAATGGAGATGAAGATAGCACTTGAAGTCCAAAAGGAACACCCTGAGATGCAGATCATAGGCCCGCCATGGGAGAAATTTCTGAGGAGAAAGGAATATGGTGTGGGGAAATTGTATGACAGGGCACTTGGGGATATATGAAAAAAGTTTCCAATCAGCAACAGCAATTATACTTTGATGACAATTCACCTGCTTTAAGCCTTTATGGAGAACAGGGAAGAAACCTCAAGGTCATCGAAGATTTTCTAAAGGTTACTATACACGTCAAAGGAAACCAGATTACCATCACCGGTGATCCTATAGGAGTCGACCTTGCGAGTCGCACATGTTCCCAGCTCTATGAACTCCTCAAGCAAAACTACCCACTCCATTCAAATGACGTGGAATTTGCTATCCAAATTCTCAGTTCAGATCCACGGGCCCATCTCAAAGACATCTTTCTTGACAAGCTGAGCGTAAATTCCGGGAAGAGGCTCATTACGCCAAAGAGCCTTGCACAGAAACTTTACGTTGAGGCCATACGGACCAATGACATAGTTTTTGGAATAGGCCCTGCTGGGACCGGCAAAACCTATCTTGCCATGGCTATGGCTGTCTCAGCCCTTATCAAGGAAAAGGTGGCCAGAATTATTCTGGCAAGGCCGGCTGTTGAAGCCGGAGAAAAGCTTGGCTTCTTGCCTGGCGATCTTGCGGAAAAGGTAAATCCTTACCTGAGACCGCTCTATGACGCCCTGTATGACATGCTTACTTTTGAAAAGGTCTCGCGGCTATTGGAACGTGGAGTTATTGAAGTCGCTCCGCTTGCCTTCATGCGGGGCAGGACCTTGAATGATGCCTTTACCATCCTGGATGAGGCCCAAAATACCACGTCTGAACAGATGAAGATGTTTCTTACCAGGTTGGGCTACGACTCAAAGGCCGTAATTACAGGAGATATTACACAGATTGACCTTCCGGAAAAGCGTGGATCAGGTCTCCTTGAGGCCAGAGATATCCTGCAAGGCATAGAGGGCATAGCTTTTATCAATTTCTCCAAACAGGACGTGGTAAGGCACAGGCTTGTGCGACGGATTATCCAGGCCTATGAGGACGAAGAGGGGAGGAAGGTAGAAGGTTGAAGGTAGAAGGTAAAAGGCTGAAGGGGGAAGATTATTCAGGAAATGCGGAGCAAAAAACAGCGTGCCGGTCCTGATCAGATCAACTCACTCAAAATCCATGCCGCTTCTCCGCCTCAAACGAGCGGCTGAAATACTCTTAAGGTCTATTGGACGACCTGATGCAGAGCTCAGTATCCTTCTAGCAGATGATGCTGAGATGACGCATCTCAACAAACTCTGGTTGAAAAGGCCCTGCCCTACCAATGTTATTTCTTTCGGGCAGCAAGGAGATGATTTTACGCAACAGGAGAATAATCTGCTTGGCGATGTGGTAATATCAATAGATACTGCAAGACGCGAGGCGGCGAATGCGGGCATGAACCTGGAGCAAAGACTTGAAGCGTTATTGGTGCATGGTATTGTTCATCTTCTGGGAGAAGATCACGAACTGGGCCCGGTTGAAGCAGAACGTATGACACGTAAAGAGCAGGCATTATTAAATGCTTTATATAAGGAGCAGACAATGGCGGATCTCTGTATCAATGTTGACCATGTAGCTACAGTCAGGCAGGCAAGGGGGACCACGGAACCAGACCCTGTTACGGCTGCGGGAATAGTTGAGATCGCGGGCGCGGACGGTATTGTCGTCCACCTGCGGGAAGATCGCCGTCATATCCAGGTCAGAGATGTTAAGTTGCTCAGGCAGACAGTAAAAACAAGGCTTACCCTGGAAATGGCTGCGACAGATGAAATGATAGAAAAAGCGTCTGAGATAAAGCCAGACATAGTCACCCTCGTGCCGGAAGGTCGTGAAGAACTCACGACAGAGGGGGGACTGGATGTTGTAAATTTTGAGAAACACCTGAGTAGGGCCGTAACCCGGATACACGATGCAGGCATACCAGTGAGTCTTTTTGTTGATCCTGAGAAAGATCAGATTGAGGCTGCAAAACAGACAGGAGCAGATTGCATAGAGATCCATACCGGACTATATGCAGATGCCCCTTCTCCGGATATTGAGGACAAGGAATTCGAACAAATAGTAACTATGGCAAGAGCAGCAAGGGACTTAGGTCTGCGTGTCCACGCAGGTCACGGGCTTAACTATCGCAATACTGCAAGGCTTGCGGCAGTGAGTGAGATTCAGGAGTTCAGTATAGGGCATGCCGTCGTAGCCCGGGCCGTTTTTGTTGGAATGGAGAGGGCCGTAAGAGAGATGCTTTCTCTCGTCCAAAAAGGTTATTTAGAGTAATTTAATGATCCTGGGCCTCGGAATTGACCTGGTTCACATCCCAAGGGTTGAAAAGGCAGTAAACCGTTGGGGTGAGAAATTTTTATCCAGGGTATTTACCAGTGAAGAATGCTCCTACTGTATGAAACATAAACAGCCGGCTCATGGTCTTGCCCTCCGTTTTGCAGCAAAGGAGGCATGCTCCAAGGCCCTGGGTACAGGCATGAGACTCGGAGTAACCTGGCGTCAGATGGCCATTGCCCATGAGCCTTCCGGAAAGCCTGTGCTGCACCTTTCCGGCTCTGCATTAAAGAAGGCAACAGACTTGGGAGCAAACAACTGGCATGTCAGCCTTTCCCATGAAGGAGAATATGCCACTGCGGTGGTGATTATAAGTGGCCAATTAGTGTCTGAACGAAAAGGCCGTTCATACACAATTTTGAATTCTAAATTTTGAATTTTGAATTAAAAAAGGAAATGTGGTGGAGATGGGGGGACTCGAACCCCCGGCTTCCACGTTGCGAACGTGGCGCTCTCCCAACTGAGCTACATCCCCGTCTGTGTTCTATTGAAAACAGGCAAAGGCCTTGATGCTACCACAGATTTTTGGAGCCGGCATTCGGACTTGAACCGAAGACCTGCTGATTACGAATCAGCTGCTCTACCACTGAGCTATGCCGGCCTAATCGACGAATTGCTTTTTATCATGCTACTTTACGGCTGGTCAAGGATAAATCAGAAACGGTATCCTCTATACACTGCAATGGAAGGCATATTTTGATAATTACCCCATTTTTTTCTTTATTGGCTATTGAAAATGTCCCTTTGTTGGCCTCAACTATTCGCTGAATAATAGCCAACCCAAGACCGACTCCCCTTGGCCTGCCACTGACAAAGGAGCAGTATAGCCTGATTAAATCACTTTGCGGTATCTGTGGCCCTGTATCTTCAATAATATATTGGGCGAACCCATTATAAACCTGTGTTTTTATGGAAAAAATACCGCCGTCGGGCATTACTTCCAGGGCGTTCTTAATGATAGGAATCAAAACCTGTCTGATTTGCTTAAGGTCTACAAAAGCTCTGGGTAATGCCTTATCAAGGGATTTCTGAGTCGTGATATTGTTTCTTTCAAATTGGCCCTGAAATAATTGTAGAGAATCATTAATTAATTGATTAAGATCTACTTCTTCCGGTTGGAATTCCTCTGAATTATAGACATCAAGATCTGAAAGAACTGTTTCCAGGCTGGAGATTTCAGAAAGGACAATCTCAATATATTTTTTATCCAAAGGAGAGCAGTTTTTCATGAGCCGTTGGGCAATCCCTCCTACAACCATCAGAGAATTTCGTAACTCGTGAGCAACTTTGCCTACTATTTCTCCTACAGCAGCCGATTTTTGGATTCGGGCAAGCGTTCTTTCCAATTTTAAGGCAGCCTTTAGTTTTTCTTGCTCAATTTTTTCTTCAAATAACCTTGCATAATTAATGGCAATAGAAATCTGGCTCCCAACTGCATGTAGAAAATTCAGTTTATCTGAGAAAAAAACAAAATTTCTGGTACTGGCCACATTCAGCACACCCATTGTGCAGCCTTTGAGAATCAAGGGTATAGCCAGAACAGACTTAATCCCCTCTTTTTCAAAAAGCGCTTTTCTTTGTCCATCTGTAAACTCAGAAACATTCATGCCAACTGGTTTCCCTCGCGCAATGGCAATACCGGAATATCCTGTGCCCAAGGCGATTTCTTGTACCTCTTTTAGAAAACTATTCGAGAGACCTCTCTGAATCTTCAGTTTTAGTTTAGATATTTCTTCGTACCACAAGTAGATTCTAATCGAATCAGGAAAGAAAAACGTCGCTAACAAATCCGCTGTTTTTTCAAGAACCTCTTCAAGAGGCGCGGGGCTCGTCAATTCCATACTAATATCGCATAATATAGAAAATTGACTCTTAATTTCTAATTCACTCAGGTTTTCGATCTTCATGAAAAAATTGCCTCAATTCAGAACCCACGAATCAACAGTTTAGATTTTCGGTTAACCCTGAGCCTTTGAACCCTGAACCCGTGAACGGTTATGATATAATTCCCTTTACCACCATTTGGATCCTGCTCACCATTCTAATTGACAGATGACTGACTAAGTCGGCTTGCCTAAGCTGTTCTTGTACCTCTCCTACCCTATAGGCAGCCAATAACGAGCTAAAGAAATCTTTTTTCAGAATAGCCGATTCATCGCCCATATATTTTTCGACAATGGCGCCTGCTTCCTCTTTGTTTCGAGGTCGAATTATATCCATTATCATAATCGGTGCACCCCTCTTGCTAAAGGTTTTGATAGTCTCCCATAACACCATGGGTGAAGCAAAATGATGCAAGAGGTGGCTGGAGATAATGGCATCATATTCGGCAAGAGGCATTTGCACATCAGGCAGACGGCCATGAATAAGGCGGATGCGGTCGGTCAGGCCGGCCTTTGTGACTGCAGCTTGCCCGTATTTCAACATACTTTCAGCGCCGTCCACACCATGTATATGACATTTTGGGAAAAACCTTGCAAAACGCACGGTGATGTCGGCAGGACCACACCCCAAATCCAGGATTGTACCGATTATCTCCTTTTCAAAAAAACTATTTTTAAAATGTTCAACAAACAACCAGTTCGGATTATTGAAGTTGGCCATTGCATAGGCTCTGGCCTGCCTTTCAGTGTTCATCAATTCAGGCTCAGGGATCCGTTTCATCGCTCGGCCTTGCTTTGTCTCCTAATAAAATCCGCAAGGGTCCTAAGTGACTCTAAAACTCTGCGACCTGTTTCTTGGGCATCAATATGCACTCCATATTCCTTCTGAACTGCTACTACGATTTCTACAGCGTCAAGAGAATCAAGGCCCAGAGGAGAATCAGGTCCTATCAGCGGAGCGTCCGGTAACAAAGCATCCGGTATCGGGTTGGAAACATTGCAAATTTTAACTATCAAATCACCGAGTTCTTTTTCCAGTCCTCCAGTTACCAACAATATTCTCCTTTAAGATTCACCAACCGCGAATAAACGCTGATGTTACTGATGATTCCATCCATATTTTCCTTCAAAACCTTCGCTTCTTATTCAGTCCCTGAACGAAAAGTCCGTTCAGACACAATTCATATACCAGTTCGATTTTGGCGAAAGGAATAAGACCACGATATTAGCATAGTACCAACAAAGAATGAAAGCAGTAGAAGTATTTCAGGAAAGACGGTCTTGATGTCTCCTTGCCGCACAAATATATCCAGAAAGGCATCGAGTCCCCATGCCAGAGGAGAAAAGGCGCTGATCTCCTGCATCACTTTCGGCATAGCATACACAGGGACCATAACACCACCCAAAGCCGCTGCGATCACAACAGATATGGCGCCGAACATGGAGGCCTGCTCATAGGTTCCGGCAATTGTTCCAAGCATGATGCCATAACCTGTAGCGGCAAGAATTGAACTGAGAAGAATCATAATAACAGCTATTGGGGATGAGCCCATCTCCAGCGTTGAGGTTCCCAGAAAAGGAAGGACCAGCTTTCCGATAATAAGAATAAATATAAACTGGATCAGGCAAACCAATACATATGCTATCACCTTACCTGAAAGCAAGGTTAGATAAGAGACCGGCATTGTCAGAAGGCGCATCTGCATCCCATCCTGTCTTTCCCTGATCAGGGCACCGGCCATTGGTACAACGATAAAAAATATGCCAAAGAGGGCCCAGGCAGGGACGTTTTGCTGTACAGAGGTGGGTATTTTTTCAAAATCCTTACTGAAAGCCGGTTTCTCTTTGATCCCCATCATATTTTGATTGCTCCAGTCAAGACTCATCTTTGGGATATCCTCAACGATTTTCTCGGATACATACGGATCCATCGCCTCCTGGATGATCTTGTTCATTTGCTTCGGCAAGAGTTCAGAGAAAATCCGGACCTTTTCTCTGATTTCCATGCTAAGGACCGCCATGTTCAGGGAACTGACCACGGCTGATCGAAAGCCTCCCCGCACGGTAGGATCAAAATAAACAACCAGGTCCGGAACATCTATATCATTTTTAAGCGGGATGTCGTCTGTCGAAAGTGACCTCGTCACCAACTGCCGTGCTCGTTCCCTGACAGCTTCTGTAATTCCCTCCGAAATGATAACACAGAACTGGAAATCTCCATTAATAATTGCCTCTCTGGCCGATTTTTCATCAATTTTTTGCCCATCAAGCTCCTTAATGATTTCTAAGGAACCAAATTCACGTAACCGGTTTTCTATAGTTTCCACCAGGGAGTTCCGGTCCTTATCTACGAACAGAATTCGGGTACTGGTTCCACCTATTGTTTTGAGGACGTTTTCCTGGACCAGCGAGACAACAAGTACAAGCACGGCAGGCATGACAAAAAGCACAAGCAGACCGGCCCGATCTCGTCTGAGCAATAGAAGCTCTTTTAAAATAGTTGCGTACAGTTTAAACATAAAAACAGGTTCTGGGTTTAAAGGTTCAGGGGTTCAAGAGTTCCTCAATCCCTGATACTTTTTCCGGTCATGGCGAAAAACAGGTCTTGCAGGCTGGAACATCCGGGAGTCCGGTTGATCAGTTCTTGTGGATTGCCTTCAGCAATGCTCTGCCCCTTGTCAATGATGACAATAGAAGAGCAAAGAAGTTCTGCCTCTTCCATGTAATGGGTCGTATAGACCATGGACGTTCCGGTATTCTTGAGCAATGCGAGTTTTTCCAGAATCATATTCCGTGACTGAGAATCAATGCCGACAGTTGGCTCGTCAAGAAAAAGGAGCCGGGGTTTGCTCAATATGCCTGCGGCCAGATTGGCACGCCGCTTCATCCCCCCGGAAAAAGTAAAAACCCGCTCGTCACCCCTTTCTTTTAACCCGACTAGTTCAAGACTTTCCCAAATCCTGTTTTCAAGTTGTTGACTACGCAAACCATACAGCCGGCCGAAATACCGCAGGTTTTCCCGTGCGGTCAGATTAGGATAAAGGGCAATTTCTTGTGGCACAAGACTCAGCAACTTCTTTGCTTCATTCGGATATCTGACGATATCAATCCCATAAATAGTTATGCTACCTCTGGTGGGCCGTAGCAAAGTACTCATAATGGAGATAGCAGTGGTCTTTCCAGCTCCGTTGGGGCCCAAAAGCCCAAAGATTTCTCCTTGGTTTACGGAAATATTAAGACCATTAAGCGCGGGACTGGATGACCCTTTATAGACTTTTACCACTTCCCTGGCAACAAGGGCCTTTTCCGCAACAAGCTCCTGATTGAACTCAGTTTGTTGTGTCATAATTCAATAGTATAAGAATTTCCATTTTTGAGACAGGATGAACCGTTCAGGGTTACCTTTCTTCCGTTGACCCAGGAAGGTCTCGGGCCAAATACCATGTCCCGTTGGATTGTTGATTGTTGATTAGCGAAGCGAAACCTAACACCACAAATCCAAAAATATGCAATATCGAAGGGCTAAGACAAAATTGGAACGTACTTCTTGCTGTGCACAATGCAATGGTCAAATTAAAATATCGAGTAGAAAAAAATTCGATCTGTGCGGTTACGGGTCAGATTGTGCAACACACGAAAAGGAAAAGAATTATCACGAAAGCACGAAATACTGAAAACACGAAAAGAATATCAGCAACTTGACAGTATAGGAATTTCCATTTTTTTGACAGGATAAATGAAAATCATGTAAATCTTGTTCATCCTGTCAGAGAAGTCCCGCCGAAGGCGGCTAAT
>Ga0164318_10005684_pt1 | contig 12063 bp, 7 predicted proteins | sample GuaBasSedimGuay9_FD_113734 | JGI IMG/M metagenome (GOLD analysis project Ga0164318, IMG submission 113734) | Subseafloor sediment microbial communities from Guaymas Basin, Gulf of California, Mexico - Guay9, Core 4571-4, 0-3 cm | ecosystem: Environmental > Aquatic > Marine > Hydrothermal vents >... | reverse complement strand
TTTCTTTATTACCAGGATTAAGCACAATTCGTTGGAGGCTACTATCTCTAACAGTACCTGAAAATTCTATATAATTCATTTTAGCTTTTTGATCATATTTATCAAGTATAATTTCTGGGGTATCAGTATCATATATAATTTGGCGTTTCAATTTTGAAGTCTGATTTGCAATATCATAGGCAATAAAGGTAATATTATTAATTCCTTTTTTTAACGGAATTTCTGCTGTATATGACTTTAACATTCTATTAATATCTGCAGAAATATTATCAGGTTGAATAATTATATGGGTCAAATTTTCTTCAATGTAAGTCCCTTTAACAAATATAGGAGATTCTTTAACAGCATCTGGGATATGTTGAAGAGTAATTTCAGGTGGCCTTGTGTCAATAATAAAAGGCATTAATGCTATATTTTTTTTGCCATCATTATCAGTTACTTCCAGTTTAACATCATAATAAAGATTTAATAGATTTTTTACATTCCATTCAGCAAGTTTTGAATTTCTCACCTTTTTTTTAGGGACCAGTTTTATTCCAGCGGAGAGCCAATTAGCCATACCTTCATTTTTAAACATTATTTTATATGATTTAATTCCCTTATAATCAAAAGCAGTTCCAATTATGAGAATTTTACCTGGGGATATGTAAAATGAGAGCGGAGATATAGATGCCTGAGGGATTTCCTTATCAAATCTTGTTAGACCACCACCATCTGTGCCAAACCATATATAATTTCCATCTATTTCCATAGCACTTACAGAATTTTCTGACAATCCATCATCAATAGTATATGTAACCCATCTATGTTTTACTTTATCAAATTTTGTTACACCAGAAAATGTGCCTATCCAAAGATACGAGCCATCAAGTTTAAGAGACTGAATGAAATCGTCAGCTAATCCATCTGCAGTTGTAAAGACTCTAAAAGTTTCATCGTATTTATCAAACCGAGCGAGTCCTCCACCAGTTGTTCCACACCATACATACTGACCATCAACAACAATTGCCCTTACATTTGGATGAGGTAATCCTTGTGATACATCGTATGTCTGCCATAATCCAATATATTCGTCATAACAGCTTAGTCCTTTCTTTGTGCCTGCCCAAATAAGTGCACCATCAAGAGCTAAACAATTTACAGAGTTATCAGCAAGTCCATGGATTACAGAAAAGGGTTGTTTCCGCCATCTCTTGGTTGTTTTATCATATCTATTAATACCCCAAAATTTCGTTGCTGCCCATACATAGCTGGGCGAAATCACAATATCTGTTATAAAATTATCAGATAATCCATTCTTCTTTGTATAGTTTTTTATAACCTTTCGTTTGTTTTTATCATATACACTTAATCCTTTTGATGTGCCAATCCACACAAGGTTTTTATCTATTGCAATTGATGTTATAAAATTATCTAAAAGCCCATTTTTTGTAGATAATACTTTTGTAATTTTTCCTTTGGTTGTATTGTATATAGCTACTCCATTTGCAGTCCCAATCCAGATTAAATTGCCATCTGATTTAATATATTTAACAAATCTGTGAGGTAATCCTTTATCAACATTTATAATAGTCCATTTTTCTTTTGCACGTGATATATTATATAATATTACAAGCACACTTGCAAGCAAAATAATAAGTATTTTCCTATACTTCATTATTTATTTTAATTTTTCAAGTTGTTTTAATTTATATTTTGCTCTATTTATATATTTTGTTGCTTTAGAATTATCAGGATCAATTTTTAATACTTTTTTCCATTCCTGAATTGCTTCATTGAGTTTACCATTTCTATAAAGTTTGATTCCTGCATATAAATACTGTTGAATTTTCTCTTCAATGACTTGACGTTCTTTAGCAGTTATAGCTATATACCTTTTCCTAGCTTTTGTAAGTAAAAGTCGTGTGTCTCTATAATTATTTTTTAATCTTAATATCTTTTCAAATTCTCTTATAGCATTTTTATAACTTCCTCGTTCATAATAAGAAATCGCTGATTTATATAAAGAAGCACATTTTTTATCTATTTCTGCTTTTACTTTATTAAGCATTTTTCTTGCTTCTTGGTGATTTGGCTCAATTTCTACGACACTTAAAAATCTAATGTATGCTCGTTTCAAATCTCCTTTTTTGTAATAATTCAATCCCTGATTGAACCATTTAGATGCTTGTTTTTTCCCTTCAATAAGTAATTGCTTTATATAATTTGAAGCTTTTTTATCGTTCTTATTTAACTCAAGGACAAGATTAAATTTCTCCATTGCTTCTGCATATTTTTTCGCTTTTAAAAGTTTTTTCCCTTCTTTGAGTGCAGAACGAGCTTCTTCTGATAATTTTAAATAATCTTCTATTTCATCATTCTCTTTTTCATAAGTTAATACTTCTTCAAAATATTTAATTGCTTTTTTATAATTCCCTTTTTTAAATTCTGTTTTTCCTTTCTTTTTGGCTTCATAAATTTTCTGGAATATAGCGGACTTAACTTCTGCAAGTTTCTTTTTTGCTTTTTTAAGATGAGGATTTGCCTGCAGAGCTTTTTCAAGGTTCTCTTTTGCTTTTAATAAATCTCCCTGCTCAAAATATTTTACTCCATTATTGTAAAATTTGTTCATACTTTCTTCTTGAGCGCGACGGGCATATTCTATATATTCATCAATTATCCTGTTTTCAGGGTCAATCTCTTTTACTTTTTTCCAAATTTTTATAGCATCAGTATATTTACGTTTCCTATAAAAAATCATTCCATCAGTAATAATCTTTGCAATCTTTTCCTGTTTCTTCAGATTTTCTAATTCTTCATCACAACGCTCAATATATTCCCTGGCTTCATTATTATCTGGATCTATTTCAAGTACTTTTTGAAAATATTTTTTTGCTTTTTCAAAATCTTTGTTTTGAAAAAAGTCAATGCCATTTTGCATATATTCCTGACGAGTAAATATAATCTTGTTTGCTTCATATTTTTTCTGGGCTTTGGTGAGAAAATCCTTTGCTGGTGTATATTCAGGGTCAAGTGATAGAGCCTTTTCAAATTCTGCTATTGCTTGTTTAAGTTTGTTTTTATTAAAAAATTTAATCCCTTTATTAAAATGCGCTTTTATCTTCTCCTCAATTTTAGACCTGGACTTTTGCACACCTGTTTTAGCTTCTTTATTGTTGGGAGCAAGTCTTAAAACTTCACGATAGTATTTAAGAGCTTTTGCATAATTCTCTTTTTTATATTCTTCTTTAGCAGATTTCAAATTTAAAGTTATATAATCTTTTATTAAAGATTTTGCTTTTTTAAGAAATTGTTTTGCAATTGCATTTTTAGGGTCAATCTTAAGTGCTTGTTCAAAACTTTTTATAGCATCATATAATCGTCCTTCACGTAATGCAATTTTACCAGATTCCAATGGCTTATTTATTATTGCTTCATATTTTGCCTTGGCTTTATTTAAATATTCTTCAGCTTTGGTGTTCTGTGGATATAAATTTACAGCTTTTTCAAATTCGGATATAGCATCTTTTAATTTACCTTTATTGTAAAAGCTAAGTCCAATCTTAAAATGAGTTTCGGATTCTTTTTTACGCTTCTTAGTAAGTCTAACTTCATTTAGCTTTTTCTTTGCTTTTTCTAAATAGTTTTTGACTTCTTCATTTGGCACAAGGTCATATGATTTTTTAAAGTTATTTATTGCTTCTACCCAGTTTTCTTCCTGATAATTCAGTAATCCTTGCTGATATAATGCTTCAGCTTCTGCTTTTTTCTCCTCTTCGCGCTTTTGTGCAGATAAAATATCTTTTAATAAAGCTTCATTTTTCTCTTTTAATTCAAGTGATGGTTTATGTTCAGGATTTAGATTAAGTGCATTTTCACATTCGTTGAGTGATTCTTTATATTTATTTGATTTAAATAAGCTTAATGCTTTGTTATAATACCTTTCTACATCTTTCTGAACAGTGGCTTTTACTTTAGTCATTAAAGATTGTGCTTCTTCATTTTCTGGATTAAAATCAAGAATTTCTCGTAAAGTTGTTATGGCTTTGCTATAAAGTCCGTGAGAAATATATTTTTTTGCAAGCTCAAGTTTCATTTCTATAAGCGCTTTATCTTCTTCAGACATCCATTTTTCTGATTCAAGATATGCTCTTGCATTATTCAGATAATATTGTGCCACAGGATTGTTTCTATATTCAAGAACTTTTTTAAAATATTTTATAGCAGTTCTATAATCTTTATTTTGATATGCTACTACTCCTTCATAAAAATATTCCATTTCTATTTCTGCGGATGGTTTCTCTTCAAATTTATATGAAGCTGAAAAATTAAGTCTCCCACCAAGTCTATTTTGAGCCGTGCCAGTGAAAAATGAAAATTTCTCTAATGAAAGTTGTAAACCAAATGTTATATCACCATCGTTATATCCTGCTACAAGATTAATTACTTTGAGGAAATTATATTTAATCCCAAAATGATGAGAAAAATGTATCGTGCTAAATGATGTTTGAATCTGTTTCCCTATTTCATATATTAAAAGTAATTTATATTTAGAAAGATTATATGAGACCCCAGTTCTTATTGTAAAAGGGATATTTTCTTTCTGTGAATAAAGTTTGTGCTCAAATGGTAAAAAATTTTGAAATAATACACCTATTTTTAAATTTTTGATAAAATGATAGAAAATTCCAATATCTGAATCAAAATTATTTGCTGAATATATAGCAATATTATAATAAAAGAATTTTCCAGTAATACCTGCATAAAAATTTGGGGATAGAGATATACCATAACTTACACCCACTTGAATTTGGGAAAAACTATATATACCACTTGACATTTGTTCTGAGGTATAAGAAGGTAAATTACCTACACCATTCCATATAAACGATACTCCCAACCCCTGCTGATTTTCTTTTAATATACCTACATAGCTGAGATAAATAAAATTTGCATTTCCTATAAAACTATTTTGATAATTAAGTGTAAATATTTTTTTATTAATAAGGGGTAATCCAGCTGGGTTATAAAAAGGTGCATTGCCATCATCAGCAATAGCAGTAAATGCTCCTCCCATTCCACAAGGAATTCCACCTATTCCACTTTCTATATAAGGTATCTGAACCCCACCAGTCTCATCTTCTGCATAAATGTTAATAAGTAAAATAAAAAGAAATAAAGTAAAATAAGATAATATAGTTATTCTATTAATTTCCATTCTTCAATTTCTTTATCTTGGAGTAATTTAACTTCCTGCTGAACTTCTGGTGGAGCAAGTGATGATGTATATTTTAGCCCCTTTACAAATTTTTTTACATTTTCAAATTCAAGTCTTGTATATTGAGATGCCTTTTCTGTTGCATCTGCTGCAAACTTTACACTTTTTGCCACTTCCATCATTGCACCTGTTACTACCTCCAATTCATTGTGTTTACTTTTCTTTTTATAAACTCTTATTTCCTTTATAATATAGAGCATTAATAACACAATTCCTACTGCACATGCCATTATTAGTAAAATTTTGAAAATATTGAAAATGACTTTCCATAAAGGGTATTCTTTATAATATAATCCTAAATAAAATCCTTCTATTATAGGTAATTTTATATAAGAGATTTTATAATCCTTTCCATTATATGAAAATTTTCCTGCAAATATGGATTTTTCTATTGCTCTTATTAATTCTTTATCTAATATTTTTGTTGTAATAATTTTGTTATTACGATTAAATATAAATAAATTATTTAAAGAAGATATCTCAAAAGGAATTGTAAAAAAATAGTCAGGCAAAAGTATGAACAAAATTTTATATTGTGGTTTATCTATTGCAAAAGAAGTAATATATTGGTAAAGAAAATAATTAGAGCCTTTTAATGTCCGTAATAACATATTTTTTTTCAAAATAGATGGCAATTTTAATATCTCTTTTCTGGGCATTTTTATATCTTCATTTTTAATAAATTTTATAACTTTATCATTCTTATCTATTATAACGAAAGCAGCGATCATTTTAAAATCTTTAATAATTGAATTTAGAAAATTTGCTGTAAAAGAATCAAGAATACCAGCCTCAGATTCAAGTATAGCAGATTTAATATAAGGATTTTCAGCAAGATTATTAAGACTTAAGAGATGTCTTTTTAAGTTTTTATCCCATTCAGATGAAATTTTGTTCAGAATTTTTTCCTGCTGAATATCATAACCATTAAACAGAATATAATTTATTAGTTTACTAAAAAAATTGCGTGTTATAGTTGTATTACTTACTTTTAAAGGTTGTTTTATAATTGTAGTTTGAGATAGATTAAAGTATTTGGCTTTTAGATTTTCATCTTTAATAATATTGAGTGATATAAGTATTTTGTCAGTTATTTCAATAATTTTTTCTACATATTTTTCTGGCACAGCTGCTGGCATATTTTTAGTTTTAGCGAGAAATGCAATGAGAATAGCAAAAAGAAAAGTGTATATAATATACTTAAAAATAATCCATAATACTTTTTTCCACATTCTCTACCTCAACGAATTTAGAAATTTGGTATCTGCCCTGTTCTTGTTCCATCATTTTTTATTATATCACATTTACTGATAAAAATCAATAAAAACTAAAAGAATTTACTTTATTTATTTTTCGGTAATTGTTTCCTCAATTTTTAATCCAAAATGTCTTCCCTGCTTTTCAATATAAGCAAGAACTTTATCCCCCTTTTTTAATTCCACTACAGAAATAGGAGTGCCATTCTTTTTAGTAAGCCTTATAGTTTCAGCATTTTGTAATATTACAGAAAAAAATTCTTCATTATATTGTGCTTCTACAAGTAACATCGGTCTTTTTTCAAGTTTTATTCGTCCAATATAACTTACTTTTGTTTCTCCTTTGTGATTTACAATAAGAACTTCATCTCCGCTTTTTAATTCAGAGAGATATTTAGTTTTATTTTTAGGTGTTAGGATATAGGCATGAACCGCACCTGCATTTACTCTAAAAGGTCGTGGAGAAACATAGGGGTTTTGCACACTTTCAGAATGAACTAAAAAAAGACAAGAAGAAGAGTTCCCTGTTAACATACCTTCACCTATCTGCATATTTGTTGTTGTATCTATACATATTCTATCACCCATTCCCAAGGCGATAATACGGTTTATAGTAATCTCTTCAAGTTTATATTTCTCTTGGGAGATTTGAATCACGGATTTTAAAATAGACTTAATTTGAGGAATAGATGTGGAAGATATAACAATACCATCAACACCTTTTTCTAAAACCTGTAAAACCGTTTTGGCAGATTCTTCGTCTGAAACTTCAGCAAATATAGTTCCACCTTCTGCTATTAAATTTTCTAAAGGTATTATTTTCCAATTAGAAGTTCTTACAATAACTATCTTTTTCTTGCTCAACTTTGCTGCCTTTTGTTCATCTTCTTTATTTTTTATTTCTATAAATTCTACATCTTTCCCCAGTATCCTATCACCTTTTTCAGTGCTTATTGTTAAAATCCTTCCTAATTGTTTTACTTTTTCTACTTCTTTTTTCTCCACAATTATTCCATTTGCTCCATTTTCAAGAGCAGTAGTTACAATCTCTTTTTTAAATGGTATAGCATTTACCCATACTTGTTTCATTGATTAGTCTCCTATAATAATATATTTTTTATATCATAAAATTGTCAAGCATAATGGAATATACCAAATAATAAAATAATGTCAAATTTATTTAAGAATGTTGAGAAAATATTTTATAATTAATATTATATAAAGAAATATACGAAACAAGAAATAAAAATTTTTACAAGTGAATGTTCTGTAATTTAAGTGGCAAAAAGCACGAATTATAAATGGAAAAATATATTAATGAAAAATAAAATTTTTTGTATGAATAGATGAGAAAGAAATTTTATAAAAAATGTTTAATTTTTACAAAAGAAGTGTGGAAAAAGTTCTAATACGCCGATAAATAAGAAGAGATGATAAAAGTTTTAGTAGTAAATGGGCCAAATTTGAACTTACTTGGAAAAAGAGAACCAGAAAAATATGGTAATATAACACTTAATAATATAGAGAAAAAGTTACAGGAGTTTGTAGAGCATAAGGATATTGAATTAGAATTTTTTCAATCCAACAGTGAAGGAGAAATAATAGATTTTATTCAAAAAAAAGGTGAGAAAGCTGATTTTCTTATAATAAATCCAGGGGCATATACACATACGAGTATTGCGATAAGGGATGCTATACTTGGTGTAAATCTCTCAACTATTGAGGTTCATTTGACGAATATATATAGTAGAGAAGAATTTAGGAAAAGGTCCTATATTTCTGATATTGCAATTGGTGTAATATCAGGCTTGGGCTGGTATGGATATTTATTTGCAGTAGAATATATTTATAATAACCGAGGAAAGATAAAATGAAAAGAATTATAATATTTTTTATAATTATATTTATTACAGGAACTTATTTATATAGCTTACACATTACACTTCCGCAGGCACAATATTCGCTTGCACTTGAGCTTTATTCAAAAGGCAAATATAAAAGTGCTATTATTGAATTTAAAAATTTAATCAAAGAGTATCCTGAAGCAGCAGAGTATGTTGGGAGTGCTTACTATTGGCTGGGGCTTTCTTATTTATCGCTAAAAAGATATAGATCCGCTGAAAAGAATTTTAAATATGTGCTTAATCATTTCCCAAAATCAAGATATTATGTTGATTCTTTATATCAGCTTGGTAGAACTTATTATATGTGGAGAAAAAGATGGCGAGCAATTAAAATTTTTACAAAGCTTTATAAAAAATATCCGCGACACGAGCTAGCTGACAATTCGTTGTTATGGCGAGGAGTTTGCTATTATAAATTGAAAAATAAAAAAAGAGCTCTTAAAGATTTTTATACCATTTTGAGAAGATATCCCAAAGGTAATAAGGCTGATGCTGCCAGATATATGATAACTTATATTAAAGGTGTCCGAACAGTTGTTAAAGCTCCTGTTAAAGGATTTGATACCTCAAAACTTCAAGATTGGGAAGAACTTTTAAAAACAAAAGAAGAGGCTTTAGCTGAGAAAGAGAAAGAATTAAAAACTAAAGAAGCTGTTCTTGCTGAAAAAGAGAAGATAATAAATAAAGCACAAGAAAAGCTAAATATCCCAGCAAACGATACGCAAAAAAGATGAAAAAATATATAATAGTATTTATTCTAATACTCTTTATGATTTTACCACTTTTTTCTGCTCTTATAGAATTAAAAAATAATTATATAAAAATAATTGGTGACCCTGAAACAGGAAGATTTATAATAAAAACAACTGGTGGCGATCCAAAACTTACTACTGATCAAGATGTGCTTCTATTATATGAGGACTATCCACCAACTTCTTTTACCACTTTAAGAATAGATGGAAGAAACTATAAATTTGGGGACGAAATGGGAACATTTATTACACGTTTAATGAAAAGAGATAATAAAATTATATGTGTATGGGTTATTAGGAATATTGAAATTATGCAGAATTTAAGATTTGTGAAAGGGCCTACTACAGGAAATATTGATACAGTAGAGATTTCATATACAATATGGAATAAAGATTCACGAGAGCATACTGTAGGAATTCGTATAATGCTTGATACATACTTAGGAAAAGAAGACGGAGCTCCTTTTCGTATCCCAGGAGTTGGACCTGTTACAACTGAGAAAGCTTTTGAAGGTGATAAAATACCGGAGTATTGGTACTCATATGATGATTTAGGGAATCCAACTGTAAGAGCTCAAGGCACAGTAAAAATAGAAGGTACACCTGTGCCTGATAAAATTATATATGCAAGCTGGGAAAGATTTAATAAATATCTTTGGGATTTTACTATAAAAGAAGGAAGAAGCTTTAGACGTTCAATTATTGGCCCTCTTGATAGTGCTGTTGCAATTTATTGGAAACCACGAAAATTTAATCCAAATGACACCTTTACTGTAAAAACATATTATGGACTTTATGGTGCAACTATATATAAAGGCAAAGTATTTAATATTTCACTTGGTGGTCCCCTTACTACTTCTGGTGAACCTTTCCTTGTTACTGCTGATATTCAGAATGTAAGTCCCTATAAAGCAAAAAATGTTATAGCAGAAATTATGTTACCTAAAGGATTAAAACTAATGAATAATGAAACTAATAAAAAAAGACTTGGGACATTAAAATCTAAAGAGATAAAGAAAACATCCTGGAATATTTTGCCAGATAAAACTGTAACTGGCATTATTACATACAAAGTTAAAGTCTCAGGAATTGTGCAGGGGAAATTAGAAATTGCTATTGCAGAAAGAAAGGTGAATTATAAAGGTCCAAAAAAAGAAATAATATATACGCTTTACGATTTTAGTGAAATTAATAAACTTATAGCTGAGATGAATGCTTTACTTCGGAAAAATAATGAAAAACTTGATGAATTGAATAGATTAATTCAACAGAAAGGTCCATATTCTCAGAAACAAGCAATAGCTGATAGAAAGAAAATTAATCAAAGAGTTAATAATACAAAAAAAGTTAAAAAGAAGTTACCTAATGCTGTAAAAACTGCTATTAAAAAATCAAAAAAGTGAAAGAAAGAAATAAAAAATTACTTCAGCTTGCCCAAACAGATGTAATCCTTATATCAGACTTACCTAATCTAAGGTATTTTACTGGATTTACAGGAAGTAGTGGATTCGCTATTATTACAAATAGTAAAAATTATTTTCTTACTGATAATAGATATAAAATCCAATCTTCAGAAGAAGTTTTTCATTTTTATAAGATAATTATATATGAAAAAGAACCGGTTGCAAATATATTAAAAATTTTAAAAAGATTAAAACTAAAAAGCATTGGGATAGAAGCAGATACAGCTTCATTTAATTTTATTAAAAAATTAAAAAAAGAATTAAGAGGAGTTAAATTTAGGAATGTTTCTGACTATATTTTGTCACTTCGTTCTGTAAAATCAGATGCTGAGTTGAAAAAAATAAAAAATGCAATAAAAATTGCTCAAAAATCTTTCAATGAAATTTTAGCTTTAATAAAGCCAGGTATAAGAGAAAAAGATATTGCTATAGAACTTGAATATAAGATGATGAAAAACGGTGCAGATAGAATAGCATTTCCTACTATAGTAACATCTGGTTCAAGGTCAGCATTGCCACATGCTAATGCAGGTGAGAAAAAAATAAAAAATAATGAAGTTATACTTATTGACTTTGGATGTTCTGTTGATGGATATAATTCTGATATCACCAGAACACTTGTTCTGGGCAAACCTAAAAAAATAATCAAAAAAGCATTTAATGTAGTAAAAGATGCAATGAGTTTAGCAATTGAAAATATAAAAATCGGAACTGAATCAGATAAAATTGTATTAATGATTGACAATTATATAAAAAAAGCTGGATTTGAAGATGGACTTATACATTCTTTAGGACATGGAGTTGGATTAAATATTCATGAATTGCCTATTTTAAGTAAATATAAAAAAATGAAACTAATGAAAGGTGCAGTTTTTACAATTGAACCAGGTATATATATACAAAATATAGGAGGCGTAAGAATTGAAAATATAATACATCTTGCTGAAACAGGTCCCCAACTGCTGAGCTCAAATTTGCCATTAGATATACCATTAGTGTTATAAGTTTCTTGTTGATTAAGTTCTATACATCTGCAATATATCAAAATTTTTTACATCATAATAATTTTCATTATACAAGTCAATTGGTGATAAGAGTGAAATTACCTACCCACAAAGGCACAAAATTTTACTCATTTTAGTTTCACACCTACATCCTGTAGATGTGGGACTGTGAGGTGTGTGCATATCCTACAGTGAAGTCTGATGTCACCGGCTTTGGCGATATAAAGTTAATAAAGTTTTGCACCGTCCCCATGAAATTTTGCCATTTATTTTATAAATAATGTATACCCTGTAAGAATAGTTAAAAGAATTGAAAGAAAGCCCAGCCCTATCCCTATAATCCACTTTATTGTTTTATTTTCATTTTTTAATAACTCTATATCATCTTTTGTAGCCATTTTATTCCAGATAGCTTTAATGTCATCTT
>Ga0164318_10005683_pt1 | contig 12064 bp, 10 predicted proteins | sample GuaBasSedimGuay9_FD_113734 | JGI IMG/M metagenome (GOLD analysis project Ga0164318, IMG submission 113734) | Subseafloor sediment microbial communities from Guaymas Basin, Gulf of California, Mexico - Guay9, Core 4571-4, 0-3 cm | ecosystem: Environmental > Aquatic > Marine > Hydrothermal vents... | reverse complement strand
ATAAACTTGATGTAATAAAAAATATTGAAGTTTATGGAGAGATGCATCGATACATTCCAATAATTGCTCGAGCAGAAGGATTTTCTAAAATTGGAGAAAAAGTTGTTATTCACCAAAAACGCAAATATGGCGTTACAAAATTTGGTATTGATAGATTTATCAAAGGATATCTTGATTTGCTATCAATAAATTTTGTTTCACGATTCGCTCAACGACCAATGCACTTTTTTGGATCAATTGGAACAGTTATATTCTTAGCAGGATTTATAATTGCATCATATTTAGCCTATGCAAAGTTTTTTATGGATGGTTACAGGATGACCGAACGACCATTATTTTATTTTGGACTTCTTGCAATGTTAGTAGGTACACAGTTGTTTTTAGCAGGTTTTTTAGCTGAAATGATTTCAAGAGTTTCACGCGAAAAATTAAGTTATCAAATACGAGATAAATTGAATTTAAATGAATGATCAAATTAACCATTCATTTATCTAATTAAAATATATAAAGCAAGGCAACGTATTTTACACTACAATGTCTTTAGTACAGTAAAAAGATAAATATTAATACAGATGAAAATACATTTAGTTTCAGGCGGTTGTGGTTTTGTGGGGCGCAACGTTGTAAAAAGATTATTAAACACTACTACTGATAGTGTATTTATGATAGACGACCTTAGTATTGGCAGACACCCATCACAATGGTTACCAGGCGAATACACATCATCAATTGATAGAGAGTTGGAAATAATTGGTGAAGATAAAAGACTATTCTTCTGGAAAGGTGACTTTAGGGATTTACTATTTCACATGCGTAAAAACTCAAGATATATCCAAGACTCATATGGTTTAGATTTTGAAAAATTTCATGATGTATTTCATTTTGCAGCAATTGTTGGTGGAAGATTAAAAATTGATGGTGATCCTTTAATGGTTGCCCTTGATTTAAGCATCGACTCAGAGTTTTTCTATTGGATAACTCGTCACAAACCAGAAAGAGTTTTATATCCTAGCTCAAGTGCCGCATACCCTACTAGTTTACAAACAACTGATGGAGCAATTGCTTTAAGCGAGGGTGACATTGACTTTAAAAAGAATCTTGGAACTCCAGACATGACATATGGTTGGACAAAGCTAACTGGTGAATTTTTAGCGCAAATTGCAGCAAAACATTATGGAATATCGATTGTTTGCATCAGACCTTTTTCAGGATATGGTGAAGATCAGGAAACTGACTACCCCGTGCCTGCAATTGCTCTTAGAGCAGCTAAAAAAGAAGATCCATTTGAAGTATGGGGAACAGGAAAACAAGGTCGTGACTTTGTACACATAGATGATATTATTGATTTTATTCAAATATTAATGGATAATGTAAGCGATGGATCAGCATATAATATTGGCTCAGGTAAACTAACATCTTTTATAGATTTGATTGGTGTGTTTACAAAAATTGCTGGCTACAATCCTCCTATTAAAACATTACTTGACAAACCAGTTGGTGTACATTCAAGGTATTGTGACATGTCCTTGGTAGAGAAAAAGTTTGGATGGAAAGCAAAAATATCCCTCGAAGAAGGTATGCGTAGAGTTTATGAAGCTGCAAAACTAAAAAATTAGGAGAATTAAGATTTCTTAACTTTCAACATATTAAATATTTATTATTGTTTCCCGCAGATAACGCAGATTTTCGCTGATGTTTTTTGGTAATTGGTCAACTTCTAACTTTCAACTTTATAAACTTTCAACTTTACAAACTTTCTAACTCTAAATCCTAAATGAAAAATACAATTGTATGTTTTGGTCCGGGACCAATGTTTAAAGGTGGAATTGCCAATTACAATACATCATTGGCAAGGTCTTTTGATAAAATATCTGATACTGAAGTACATATTGTTTCATGGACCCACCAGTACCCTGCAATTATTCCAAGAGATTTTATTGACAGAAAAAGTAAGGTTAACCAACTTGAAGGTACAAATATCAAGGTTCATTATATTACAAATTATAACAATCCTGCAAGTTGGGCGGCAACCGTAAAACTAATCACTAATTTAAATCCTACAAAAGTAATATTTCAATGGGCCATTGCTATTCAAGGATTACCAATGGGTTATATTTCTAAAAAACTCAAAAAACATAAGAAAATAGAAGTGCTATTTGATCTTCATTTTGTAATTCAGAAAGAAGGAAGCGCACTTGATAACAAACTCACAAAGATTGGCATTAAGCATGCCGATTCATACATAGTTCATGCATTTAAAACTGCTGACGAATTAAAAGAACTTTTCCCTGAGAAACGTTTCGAGATAATTGAACGCGGAAAAGAAATTACAGGAAACGGTATGAAGGTATTAAAACTTTACCACCCTGTTTACGACATGTTTAAGCCCAATCCCAATTTTGATATTGCCTTGGCAAAAAAAGAAATGGGTCTTAAAAAATATGTATTTCTTTACTTTGGGTTTATTCGTAAATATAAAGGATTGCATAATGTTATTGCTGCATTTGCAAATTTGGCGAAGTACCGAGATGATGTATCATTACTGATTGTTGGAGAATCTTTTTGGAATACACTTGATGATAAAAAGTTATCAACCAAGATAAAAAATGCAACATTTGGTGTGGCAAAAAAACTATTTCTTAAAAATCAGGACAACGAAAAAGATTATAATCCACTTGCTCTAATTGACACCTTGAAAATTAAGGATTTGGTTTATGTTGACAACGAATTTGTACCCAATGAAGAAGTACCAAAATATTTTCAGGTAAGTGACAATATTATGCTTTTTTACCTAACTGCCACACCTTCAGGGGTTGAGTCAATTGGTTACAATTTTAATATGCCAATGCTTGCCACAGATGTAGGACATTTTCCTGAAACAGTAAAAGAAGGGTTTAATGGATATATGGCAAAAGATAACGATATTAAATCAATGGCAAACACTATGAACAAAGCTATTGAAGTTCCAATAAATAGAACAAATGTGGCTGCTACTTCAAAAGATATGAGTTGGGCAAATTATGCTAATGAAATTTTACGATAATTAGTAAACTTTTTCGCCATCAACATATGTACCAATAATAGCTGTTGTAGGTATTTCATTTTCAGATATGTGCATAATATCATTCTTAAGAATCACAAAATCGGCAACTTTACCAACTTCAATACTTCCTTTTATTTTTTCATCAAAGCTCCCCATTGCAGGCCAAATAGTTATAGAGCGTAAAGCATCTTTTCTATTTAAAGCATTTTCCATTTGGAAACCTCCTTCAGGCCAACCTTTTAAATCTTTTCGACTAACAGCTGCATAATATGTTTTTAACGGACTAATATCCTCAATGGGGAAATCGGTACCATTTATTAACCAACCATTTTGGTTTAATAGTTCTTGATATGCGTAAGCAGTTTTAATTCTTTCTTCACCCAAACGTTCGTCAGCCCAATACATATCAGATGTGCAATGTGTTGCTTGCACTGAGGGGATTATTGAATAATCGCTAAATAGCTGCAAATCATCAGGACTAACAATTTGCGCATGTTCAATACGCCACCTTTTATCATTTTTACCCTTTAGCGATTTTGCATATGATTGCAACATTATTCTATTTCCAGAATCACCAATTGCGTGGGTATTAACCTGAAAACCTGCTTTGTAAGCCATATTACAAACACTATCGAAATATGATTGTGGGTTGAGTAACAATCCCATATTTTGTGGATCATCTGAATATGGCTCTAGCAACAAAGCCCCCCGAGAACCCAAGGCACCATCAACATATAATTTAACAGAACTAACCGTTAGTTTTCCGTTATGTATTGGTTCTTTGGAAAAGAAATAATCAAAGTTTTCTTTATTGGGACTCATCATTGCATAAACTCTGATATTTAATTCTCCCTTTTTATGAAGGTCATCTATTAATAAAATTTCACCTTTATCAAGACCAGCATCAGTAACTGAAGTAAGTCCTACAGCAAAACAATCTTGTTGGGCTTTTTTAAGGGCTTCGGCTTTTTCTTCATTACTAAATTCAGGAATTATTCTTCGTGCAATTTCAATTGCATTATCAATAAGAACTCCCGTAGGTTCATTATTTAGAATTACAATTTCTCCTCCATCAACTATTGTATTAATATCAATACCAGCAAGTTTTAGAGCAGCCGAATTTACAATAACCGCATGTCCATCAATACGTGTTAGCATAACTGGTGTGTTTGGGAAAGCCTTGTCAAGTTTATCTTTTGTAGGAAACCGCTTGTCATCCCAGTCATTCTGATCCCATCCTCTGCCAAGGATCCAACCACTTGTTGGGTACATGTAATTATGAACTTTAACAATCTCAATAATCTCATCAAATGAGCTGGTTCCAACAAGATCAGCATATTTGGTTTTCATCATTCCATATCCCAAAAAGTGACTATGTCCGTCGTTAAAGCCTGGGTAAACATACTTACCTTGAGCATCTAGAATGTTTTCTGATGAATATTTTTTTAATATGTCATCAACTGTTCCAACAGCTTCAAATTTACCGTTATTAATAGCCATTGCATCAACAATATCAAATGAATTGTTTATGGTATAAATCTTTGCATTGGTAACAATTAAATCAACATTGGTTTTTTGCGCTACTGTTGTTAGTGATATCATTACCAAAAGTATTAAAATTATAAATCTTAAAAATATGTTTCTCATTGTTATTATAGTTTTAATTATTCACGTTAAATTATGATAAGGAATTTTTAATATCCTTATATTATAAATCTACCCCATTTCAAACCTCTTACTCTTAACATTAAAAATAATCCCTTTTCTAATAAATAATTTATTTATCATACCTGCTTCAACCATGGTTTTGGGAGCACCTTCTTCAAAATAATTTTCTTTACCCAGCAACCATAATTTAGTAGCATATTCAAGGGCAAGTTCTGTATCATGAGTTGTAAGAAGTATTGTTTTGTTATGAACTAAAACAAGATCATTTATAAGATTCATTATTATTACCTTACCTGGCGAATCAATAAAAGCAGTTGGCTCATCAAGAAATATTAGGGGAGTGTCCTGAGCTATTGCCCTTGCTAACAGCACCTTTTGCTTTTCACCATCACTTAAACTATAAAAAACTTTTGTAATTAGTTCTTCTGCATCCACAAGCTTGAATGCATTACTTATTTTTTCCTTATCAACATCAGTAAGTTTCCCTATGAATGAGCCATAGGGATATCTTCCAGTTCCAACAATATCGTAGGATGTTAGATATCTGTCTTCAATTTTATCGGTTAATACCACTGCTACCAAAGTAGCAATTTCTTTTTTCGACATCTCGTGAAGGTTATCTCCGTTGTAATAAATATTGCCATCGAGTGACGGGATTATACCCAACAGTGTTTTTAACAATGTTGACTTTCCCGCACCATTTGGTCCTAATAATGCAATAAACTCACCTTTACCAACTTCACTATTAACATTTTGATGTAATGCAACTTTTTTGCTTCGCGATAAGCTATAGCCAGTGGTAAGATTATGTATTTTAAGAAGAATGTTATCGGTTTTATGCATTACTCATACTCCTTCCTTTAATAATTACCCAAATAACAATTGGTGCTCCAACCATCGAGGTTACTGCGTTTATAGGCAGAGACGCATCGTAACCCGGTAGTTTTGAAACTAAATTACAGCCCAAAGTTAATGCCGCCCCAATAAGTATAACAGCAGGTAATAGTACTGCATGGTTTGAAGTGCGGAAAATTGTTCGTGCAATATGCGGAACTGCTAAACCAATAAAAGCAATTGGTCCGGTAAATGCTGTGCCAAGAGCAATCAAAAATCCCGAAATCAAAATAAATACACTCTGCATTAGCTTTACATTAAATCCTGAGCTTACGGCATACTGACTTCCCAGTAAAAAAGCATTTAATGGTTTAATAAATAAGATGGTAACAAGAGAGATTGCTATCGTAATAACAAAAATGGAAACAGACTGTGTGATTGTTGTTTTTGAAAAACTCCCCAATCCCCATAGAATAAAAGCATGTAAATCTTCAGAGCTACTAAAAAATTGCAATGTTCCAACCACGGCTGACACAAGATAACCAATCATAATCCCAATTATTAGTACTGTTACAGCATTACCTACTTTTCGTGAAACAAATACAATAATAGTTAGCACGACTAAGGCCCCAGTAAATGAAGCTAGTACAATTGCCATATCACCAAATAAAACAGAATTTCCAACAAGTTTTACTCCTCCTATTCCTCCCAGCAAAACCACAAGTGCTACGCCAAGGCTAGCTCCTGCACTTATTCCTAGTACCGAAGGACCAGCCAAAGGATTTGTAAATGTAGTTTGCAATAGTAAGCCTGCAATACTTAAACCAATGCCAACTGAAAGTGCTGTAATTGCTTGCGGAAGCCGATACTGAATAATAATTATTTTTGAACTATTACTTACGTTATCATTAAGCAGCAGTGTATCCCAAGCATCTAACCAGCTTATACTTACCGAACCGTACCAAATATTAAGCATAAAAAGCAAAACAATTAGAATAGGTAGTATCAAAAAAAGTAAAGTAGTATGTTTATTTGAAATCATTCAGTTTTTTTTACAAAAAGTGTGTAAAGGTACTAAGTTTATGAAGAGTATTATGAATCATTTTATACTTTTGCACAAAAAATAATAAATGATTAATCTGAATAAACGTATTCAAGCATTTGCATCTCTTGGCAAGTTACTTATTGAAGTTGGAGATAATAATGCTAAAGATTTCCGTAAAAATAGTTTAATTAGTAAACTGGAGCAAGCCGTTATTGATTCCTCAAATTACAACGGATGGTTTATTGAAAACAATGTAAGGTGTATGCTTGCTTCAATAGGTGAGAGTTTATCCAAATCAAATATTGAAAAATGGATTAAGCCATATAAAGAAGGGTTAGAAAACAGTAAGAAAGGTATTACCATTGGTGTTGTAATGGCTGGAAATGTTCCTGTTGTAGGATTTCATGATTTCTTGTCAATATTAATTTCTGGAAATAAAATATTAGCAAAGCTATCTAGTGATGACAATAAACTACTCCCAATAATTGCCGAATTACTCATTGATATTGAGCCATTTTTTAAAGAAATGATTCAGTTTACTGATAGCAGACTAGCTAATTTTGATGCAATTATTGCCACAGGTAGTAATAATACTTCACGATATTTTGAATATTACTTTGGTAAGTATCCAAATATCATTAGAAAAAACAGAAATAGCATAGCATTGATTACCGGTAACGAAACCAATGAGGAATTGCAAAATCTAAGTAAAGATATATTTATGTATTACGGTTTAGGTTGCCGAAATGTATCACATATAATGATTCCTGAAGGTTATGATATGAATAATATGTTACGTATTCTTTCACTTAACGAAGAAGTTACTATAAATCATAAATATTTTAATAATTACGAATACAACAAAGCTATTTACTTGGTGAACAGCAAAAAACATTTTGACACAGGTAATCTATTACTTACTGAAGATGCAAGCTATTCATCGCCAGTTAGCGTAATCCACCTCAGTTATTATAACAATACCAAATTAGCAAGTAGATTACTGGACGCAAACAGCTCTGAAATACAGTGTGTTGTAACAGCACTAGACACAATTAAAAATTCTGTACGTCTGGGGCATAGCCAATCTCCACAGTTATGGGATTATGCAGATGGTATTGACACAATGCAATTTTTAATCGGCCTATAAATTTTTATTTAAAAAATTAGGTTTTATTTACTAAACATATTACTTTTGCAGCCCTTTTAAAAGAGCATAGTAAAATCAGAAAAAATGAGAAAAGATATTCATCCAACAAATTACAGATTAGTCGTTTTCAAAGACATGTCAAACGATTATACCTTTATCACAAGGTCAACTGCAAACACTAAAGATACTATTGTTTGGGAAGAAGATGGTAAAGAGTACCCAATGGTAAAGCTTGAAATTTCTAATCAATCACACCCTTTCTTCACAGGTAAAATGAAACTTGTTGATACAGCTGGTCGTGTTGATAAATTTAAGAACAAGTACAAGAAACACTTTAACAAGAAAGCATAATCTGCTTATTCTCACTAATTTAAACTTGTTGGTTTTTACCTTAAAAACCTTACAACTAAATTAGTATGCCAGTTAATTAATGTGTAATTGGTTGATACAATATAATTTTAGGTTGCCTCAATGGGGTAACCTTTTTTTATGTGCTTTTATTTATGAGATGTAAAAAGTATTACTTTTATCAAAATAATAAAAACTTCATTATATTATGAATTATATACTATTTGACGGAGACGAACGTAATAACCTATTACCAATTACTTTTACACGCCCGGTGGCTGACATCAGAATCGGAATACTCACCATAAAAGAGAAATGGGAGAAACTATTAAAATCTTCCGTTTCATATAGTACGCAAGATTATTTAAGCACAAAATATCCTAAAATAGCTGCCGCCGATAATGTATTTATTAACGGCTCTATTTTCCCTAACAATGAATTGGTATTTCAAATTAACAAACTAATGCCTGGTCAGTTATTAAAGAAAGGTAAACTGGAAATTGCTATTCGTTCCAACTCCAAATCTATTGATGTTGATAACAAAGTCGATTACCAAATAATTGAAACCAATATAAACTTCTTAAAACTCGAAAACACATGGGATATCTTTAGCCTAAATCCACAAGCCATACTGGATGATTTTGAGTTAATTACAAAAAAATGCACCTCCTGCAATGTTTCGGATACCAACTTTATTATTGGTAATCCTAATTTAATATTTTTTGAAGAGGGAGCTGTAGCCGAGTTTGCATTTTTGAACACAACCGATGGTCCAATTTACATTGGTAAAGATGCCGAAATTATGGAGGGTAGCAAAATCAGAGGGCCTTTTGCATTATGTGAGCATAGTACTGTTAAGATGGATGCTAAGATATATTCAGGTACTACAATCGGTCCACATTCAAAGGTTAGTGGCGAAATAAGTAACTCCGTTATATTAGGATACAGTAATAAGGGGCACGATGGCTTTCTTGGCAACTCAGTAATTGGTGAGTGGTGTAATCTAGGTGCCGACACTAATGTTTCAAATCTTAAAAACACCTATGATTTTGTACGCTTGTGGTCGTACAACAAAAATACATTTGTTAACACTGGATTACAGTTTTGTGGACTTATTATGGGCGACCATTCAAAATGCGGTATTAACACAATGTTCAACACAGGTACGGTAGTTGGAGTTTCAAGCAATATTTATGGAGCTGGATATCAGCGTAATTTTATCCCTTCGTATATGTGGGGAGGTGTTGCCGGACTAAAACCTTACAATTTCAAAAAGTCTGTTGAAGTTGCAAAGGCAGTATTCAAAAGGCGAAATATGGAATTTAATGAGACCGAAGTAGATATTTTTGAATACTTGTATGGAATAACTCACGAACAATAGTATCTAGTTATATCTGTTTTTGAATGATTGATTATGCCTTCCATTTATAGTCATTATTTTATTAATTTTGCATTCATTTTGAAATTGATTGTATGTCTGTTGAATATGTAATACTTGTAACCAAAGATGACAAACCTCTTGGTTCTATGGAAAAAATGGAAGCGCATGAACAGGCTAAACTGCACCGTGCTTTTTCGGTTTTTATATTTAATTCAAAGGGTGAACTTCTGTTACAACAACGTGCCAGTCATAAATACCACTCTCCATTGCTATGGACAAATACAGTTTGTAGTCATCCTAGACAGGGTGAAAAAACGAATGATGCTGCCCATAGGCGAATAGTTGAAGAGATGGGCTTTGATTGTGAGTTTGAAGAAGTATTTTCATTTATATACAAAGCTAAAGTTGGACAAGGACTAACTGAGCATGAATTTGACCATGTATTTATTGGAATTTCAGATGAAAGGCCTATACCAAATACTGATGAAGTTGGAGATTGGAAATATATTGATTTAGTTACGCTTGAAAAAGATATAGAGAAAAACTCATCTAGTTACACTGTTTGGTTTAAAATTGCACTAACTGAAGTTCTAGAGTATTTTAAAAATGCTAATAATTAGCATTTACTATTTTGTAATTATTTCCATATCATCTATATACTCTTCTTCTTCAAAATTAAATTCAACTTTCATTGCTTTATCATAGCGACATTTGGCTGATATACATCTTGTATTGAAAGGAATGTCATTAATATACCCCTCGTCTTCAATAATATAGATAACTGATACTGCTTTTTGATACAAACAAGCTTCAGAGACACATTCTGTATCAAAAGGTATATCATTTATATAGTTTTCATCTGTAAAATTAAATTCAGCAATAGCTTTATCAAGCAAAATATCAGTATAAATTTTTGTTGTATTAAATGGGATATCATCATTATTTAGCTCTTCGCCAAATATGGTTGCTGCAAAAATACTTGCTGTAAATATTATTGATAATGTAACGGTTAGAGTGGCTGTGTGTAGTAGAGTTTTCATCTTTTAGTGTTTTTATTGTTAGTATTTAATGGCAAAAATATAGTGTAAAGCAGCACTAGTAAATAAATAATAGGTGAAATGGTGTGATTATTCGGTGAATGGCGTTATGGAATTACAATTGATATTATTCCACAGAAAAACTTATTGAAAACCTAAGAATAATCTACAAAAAAAAGGTTTACCAAGAATGTTAAAACACTCTTGATAAACCCCGTAAAAATTTATTATATTACTTAATACAACTACGCTACTGTAGTTTTAGCGATGATATATTAGCATAAAAAGATTCTTCCAACTCATCTGCCAGCTCATTCTGTTTATTTTGTTTGGATACTTGTATTAAACTCTGTATGGCATACATGGCTTCTTGAATTTCCTCTTGATATTGACTAGTAAACCTCTCACTCAATGAACCATAATATGCTAAATCTTCTTCGTAACGAACTGCAATTTGTTTTACTAATACATTGGCTTTTTCAATTTCTCCTGCTTTGTAATAAAAATCAGCCCAAACAACCATATAATTATCAAAAGGAAATTTATTTGCTGGGAATAATTCAATTCCCTTATCAAGAACCTTTACAACAGAATCGTATTTATGCTCTAATAATAAAGATTGAGCCAGACGAATATAGTTTTGTTTGGCCATTCCTGAATTTCTGCTACTTTCTCTATCTAATATAACATCATCCTCATTTAATCTGCCCCACCTTACGTTATCATCCATAATTACTTCATAAGTACGATCAGAATTAACACCACCAATTCTTTTAACATAATCAGTAGCAAGAGTTGGTTTAAAACGATATACAACTCCTTCCAAATGGCAATACTTATCAACATCAAGTACTTTACTATGACTGTTTGGATTTGCAAAATATATTGGTCGCTTCCAATTATTTGTAGCAATTAAATCCAACAGCATTAAATCATTTCTAAAAAGCCCATTTTGCCTAACAGTCCAAGTAATTTCATCAACAATGCTTGCACTATCTTCAATAGATACTGTCCCAGAAGCAATAACAGCTGCCTTATCAATTGGTAGTATTAATTTCTTAGTTGGCAGATAATCAATCCAGTCGCCACTTTGAAGTGGTACTCTGGTTGCCTTATCATCATTTTCAATAAATTCTATGGCATCCATTAGTTCAGCCTCTTCGATTCCAGTACGCTCAAATACAGGAACATACCCACCTTCTTTTTTATAAAAATCCTGACTAATTGATAACGGCAATCTATCCGAATCATAAACCTTTCTTCCCATCTGGCTAACATACCAGTCTCCTGACGAGAGCATATAATTAACTACCCTTACATCTGTCCTAAAATTCTCCACCTCTTGAACATACCAAAGGGGGAAAGTATCATTATCACCATTGGTAAATAATATGGCATTTGGTTCACATGACGCAAGATACATTTTTGCAAAATCAGATGCAGAATACTTTCCAGAGCGATCATGAGCACCCCAGCCTTGTTCTGCCATAATACCCGGCACAAGCACCAAACTAGCAACAGATACAATAATTGCAGCCATAACCTTATTACCCATTTTACT
>Ga0164318_10005682_pt1 | contig 12067 bp, 11 predicted proteins | sample GuaBasSedimGuay9_FD_113734 | JGI IMG/M metagenome (GOLD analysis project Ga0164318, IMG submission 113734) | Subseafloor sediment microbial communities from Guaymas Basin, Gulf of California, Mexico - Guay9, Core 4571-4, 0-3 cm | ecosystem: Environmental > Aquatic > Marine > Hydrothermal vents... | reverse complement strand
GAGGCGGCGCTGGTGGAGGAGGCGGACGCAGTGGGGCGAGCGTTGTTTAATCGTGCGAGACGGGGGCAGTGATCACTTGCTGCCCGTGGCGAGCAGTTCGCGTTCGATTTCCTCGATCAGGAAAGGAAGATTGGGGTGCTCAAAACTGAGGTCAGAGGCAGGGATACGGTGGTGCTTGATGTCGGGCGGGACGTGCTTATGATGCGGGTACGTAGCGGCTAGATCGGAAGATATTCTGGATCATTTCGTCGTACACCTGCTCGCGGTGCATTTTGATCTCGTAGCAGGCTGCCCAGTCGCCATACTCCCGACTTTCATCGGGATCCTCGTCACGCAGTTTGCCGCTGGTATAAAGTTCGTAGAAGTATTGGGAGCGCAGGCCGTACTTGTCCTCGTACTTTTGCAGCTCCCGGTCCATAGCGTGGATGTCGGCGATAATCTCTTGCAGCGTCATCTCACTCACCTCCATCGAATACATTATATCACGTCTGTGAAAGGGTAGCAACTGTGGATTTGCTGGAGCGCCTACAGGCTATCTGCGGGCCAGAGCATGTGAGTGATGTGCTGGCCGACCGACTCTGCTACCGTCGCGATTGCGGCCCGACCACCGGCGGTGTGCCGGACGTCGTCGTGCGTCCGGAGAGCACCGCCGAGGTCGCGGAGATCGTGAGGCTGGCCAACGAGGTCAGAAAGCCGATCTTCCTCTGGGGGCGCGCCACGACCTTCGTGGGCTTTGGCGTCCAGGAGGGCTGCATCGTGATGGCACTGGACTTGATGAACCGTATCGTCAAGATTGACCTGGAGAACCAGGTCGTCACTGCCGAAGCGGGCGCCATCTGGCACGCGGTGGATAGCGAGCTGAACAAGCTGGGTTGGGAGATGACGGTGCCTGGCGGTGGGGGGATGTTCTCCTGCACCGTCGGCGGCACGGCGGCTTACAACGCCGTCCCTCACGGCATCACCGAGTACGGGATGACCGGTGGCCACGTGGTTGCGTTGGAGGTGGTGCTCCCCGATGGTACGGTGATCCGCACCGGCTCGGCGGCCAACACGGATGCCCCTTTCCCCATCGAGCGGGGAGCCAACGGCCCCGACCTGGCCGGGCTGTTCATCGGGTCCTGTGGCACGCTGGGGGTCATCACCCAGGTGACCATGCGCATCCGCCGCGTCCCGGAGTGTGAGCGGTTCCTGTTCTACGCCTTCGAGCGACTGGATGACGCAGTGGACGCAGCGACTGCGATCCAATCCCAGCGGGCCGCCACGTTCCTGGTCGGCCTCTTCGGCGGGCCGAAGCCGGACGGCGTGGAGGGGGAGGCCTTCTTGCACGTCATCATCCGGGATAGCGTCATGGAGGCGGAGCGACGCGCGCAGGCGGCACGGGTCTGCTGTGAGACGTTCCGAGGCCGTCCGCAGGATCCAGAGGGCACGCGCCGCTACTGGACGGAGCACATGTACTCCTGGCTGCGCAATACCCCCGCCAGCGCCTACTACGGCAGCCGCCCTTATTACTGCCCCGAGGTGGCAGGTTTCCTGCCCACCCAGGCGCTCAAAGAGGCCATCCCGATGCTGCACGACTACATCGCCAACAACGCCGATTTTGCCCGTGTGGGGATGCACGTCAAAGGGTTCGACGTCTATTTCTCGCCTAACTCCGCCTTCCTGTGGGTGGACACGCTTTACCCGGAGATGGATCCTGAAGCGCGGCAAGTGGGGCTGCAGGTGCGGGCCGACATTGCGGAGATGCTCTTCGGACGCTGGATGTCACCGGGGGGGATCGTGGCGGGCATTGCGCCGTACATCATGCAGCGGTTGGGCCCCACCTACGGGCTGCTGAAGCGGCTCAAGGCAGCACTGGACCCCAACGGCATCCTCAACCCCGGCGTGCTGGGGCTGGGAGGGGACGATGACTGAGCGATACGACCACGACCTGACCTTACGGGCCGTTGCCCAACCCATCTACGAGTGCCTCCGTTGCGCCTTCTGCTTCGACCTCTCCTGGCTGGGGCCGGCGAACCTGTGCCCGGCCTACGCCTGGGGGGCGTTCGAGTCCTACGGAGCGCGAGGGCGCATCGCCCTCGCCCGTGCGCTCCTGGAGGGAGAGCTGGAGTACGACGCCACGGTGGCGGAGCGGGTCTTCGCCTGCACGGAGTGCCGTGCCTGTTCCGAGCACTGTTTCAAGTACATCGACACGGTAGCGGTCTTCGCTCGCTTGCGGGAGGACCTGGTCGCCCGTGGGCTGATCCCGCCGGGGCTGGCCGCCGCCACCGACGACCTGGCCGAGACGCACAATCTCTACGGCGAGCCCCACGAGCGACGTCTGGCCTGGTTGAAGGATCGCTCGCGGGTGGATCGGGCCGCATCGGTGGCCTTCTTCGTCGGGTGCACGCCGGCTTACGTGCGGCGCTCACTGGCCCACGATACTTACGCTGTCCTGGAGGCCTCCGGGCTCGACTTCACGGTGCTCGGTGACGAGTGGTGCTGCGGGCATCCCTTCCTGGCGGCGGGGCAGCGGGAACGGGCTGCCGAGGTGATGCGCCACAACGTGGAGGGGCTGAGGGCGTTGGGGGTCGAACGGGTGATCTTCGGATGCCCCGGCTGCATGCGGACGTTCCGGGAGGACGTCCCGGCGGTGCTGGGGGAGCCACTCCCCTTCGAGGTCGCCCACGTGACGGAGGAGATCGCCCGCCAAGTGGAGGCCGGACGCCTGCGGTTCGACGTCTACCGGTCCGGCACCGTTGTCACCTATCACGATCCCTGCACGTTGGGGCGGGGCCTGGGCGTCTACGACGCGCCGCGCGCCATCATCGAAGCGATGCCAGGGATGCGGTTGCAGGAGATGCCGCGCCATGGGCGGGATTCCTACTGCTGTGGCGCGGGTTCCTTCGTGCGCTACGATTTCTCCGGCCTCACCGACCGGACCGGCGACGAGCGGCTGCGCGAGGCCGAGGCGACCGGTGCGCAGGTCTTGCTCACCGCCTGCCCCGCCTGCGTGACACAGTTCCAACAGGTACGCGGTCGGTTGGGGGCAAGTCTCCAGGTGATGGACCTGGTGTCGCTGGTCCGGCGGCTCGGCCGGTGGCGGTGAGAGGTTTCAGGTTGCGGGTTGTGAAGGAGGACGGCAATTCATCGAAGGGTTGACAGAAGGCGGAAGGGGTAGATTTGGTTGGTAAGGAGGCTTGCGTGATGATGAAAGCCCTCGCCGCTGGCGTGCCTGGCCAAGCGGAGTGGATAGACATCGAGGAGCCGGCCCTTGGGCCGGGAGAGGTGCTGTTGCGCCCACTGGTCTGTGGTATCTGTACCACCGACGTGAAACTGGTGCGGGCGGGCTACGCAGGTGGTCCGCGCTACGCGCTGGGCCATGAACTGGTGGGAGAGGTGGTGGCGGTTGGGGAGGGGACGCGGTGGCGGGTCGGCGACCGGGTGGCCGCCGCGCCCTATCTGCCCTGCGGAGCCTGCTTCTACTGCCTCCACGGCCAGCCGACCCTCTGTCCCCATCTCTTTGAGAACAGCCTGGTGCCGGGGGGTCTGGCCGAGCGGGTGCGGATCCCCCGTCCGCTGGCCGAGCGGGGCCTCTTTCCTCTGCCGGAGGGGTTGCCGGTCCAGATCGCCGCGCTGGCCGAACCGGTGGGCTGCTGCGTGCAGGGGGTCGAAGACTGTGGGGTGGCGGCGGGCGACATGGTGTTGGTGGTGGGCGACGGGCCGATGGGGCTCCTCTGTGCCGCAGTGGCGCGCGCCTATGGGGCGGCTTCCACAGCCGTCGCCGGGCTCACCCCCCACCGGCTGGCCGTGGCGCGGGAGCACTACGCCGACGCGGTGATCCACGTTGGGGAGGAGGACCTGCGAGAGCGCGTCGCCCAACTGACGGAGGGCCGGGGAGCCGATGTCGTCCTCGTCGCCGTCTCCAGCGCGGAGGCGGTGGAGGCCGGGCTTGGCGCTCTGCGGCGTGGCGGCGTGCTGAACGTCTTCGCCGGCATGCCTCAGGGGACGACGATCTCTCTTGACCTGCGGCAGGTCCACTACGGGCAGGTCCGCATCACCGGCTCCTTTGGCGTCGGGCCGGTCCACGTCGCCCAGGCGTTGCGGCTGCTGGTGAGCGGTCGAGTGGACGTGGCGCCACTGGTGACGGCCACTTTCCCCTTCGAGGACGCACCGGAGGCGGTGGCCTACGCGATGGAGAGAACAGGACTGAAAGCCGTCGTTATCTTCGAGGAAGGGGAGGGATGAGGGCTATCAGGAGGAACGAGGAACGGCTGTTCCTCGGCCTCGATCTGGGTACATCGGCGGTCAAGGTTGGCCTGTTCGACGCGGAAGGACACCTGTTGCGCCGGGCACGCCGAACCTACCCGCTGTACGCGCCCCGTCCCGGTTGGGCCGAGCAGGAGCCGGAGGAGTGGTGGTCGGCCGCCTGCGACGCGTTGCAGGAGGTGCTGGCGGGGGTGGACGCCGACCGCGTGGCCTCCGTGGGGCTGAGCGGGCATGCTCCCAGCCAGGTACTGGTCGCGCGGGACGGCCGGCCGCTGGGGCGGGCCATCATGTGGAGCGACCGCCGGGCTGCCACCGAGGCCACCTGGCTGGCGGAGCGCGTCACACCGGAGCAGGCTCGGGACTGGACGGACTGTGCTTTCATCACCGGCGTGACCCAACCGGCGGCGCGACTCTTGTGGCTGAAGACCCACCGGCCCGACGATTGGGCCCGCTGTGCCGCCGTTGTCCATCCGAAGGACTTCATCGCTCTCCGGCTGACCGGTCAGACGGCCACCGACGCCAACAGCGCATTGTGCCTGTTCAATCCTCAGACGAGCCGGTACGCCGCTGAACTTCTGGCCCTGCTGGGCGTGGAGCCGGAGAAGCTGCCGCCTGTGCTGGAGCCGACGGCCGTCCTGGGGTATGTGACATCGGAGGCTGCGGCCGCCACCGGGCTGCGACCGGGTACCCCGGTCGTCATCGGCACGGTGGATGCCTGGTGCGACATCCTCGGATGCGGGGGGATTACCCCGGGCTGTGCCGTGGATGTGGCGGGCACTTCGGAAGTGGTGGCGTTGGTCACGGCGGAGGCCGTAGATGGGGAGGGAGTCTTCAGCGCACCACTGGTGGAGGGGCGCTACTGGATCGGTGGGCCGATGCAAGCAGGCGGCGCGGCACTTGCCTGGCTGGCACGGTGCTTTTACGGTCGAGAACAGCCGGATTTCGACCTGATGGAAGAGGAAGCGTCCGCCGTTGCGCCGGGGGCAGAGGGGCTGCTTTTCTTGCCTTACCTCCAGGGCGAGCGGGCGCCGGTGTGGGACCCGAAAGCGCGGGGGGCTCTCGTCGGATTGACCGACCGTCACGTCCGCGCTCATTGTGCTCGCGCCGTCTACGAGGGGATGGCCTTCGCCGTGCGCGACCTGCTGGAGCGTTGTCGGGCGGCGGCGGGCCTTGCCCCGGAAGTGCTGCGCGTCTGCGGCGGAGGGTCAACCTCGGCCTTCTGGAATCAGATCAAGGCCGATGTCACGGGCCTGCCGGTCCAGCGGGTGGCGGTTCTGGACGCTGCCTGCCTGGGCGCGGCGCTGCTGGCCGCCGTCGGCGCTGGGGCGTTCAGGGGGCTCGACGAAGCAGCCGGGGCGATGGTACGGGTAGCGGATACTTTCGATCCCGTCCTCGCCCACGTCTCCCGCTACGATGGACTGTTCGCCGCCTGGGGTCGCCTGTATCCGGCGCTGCGCCCGGTCTTCTCACAACTGGGGAGGTTGATGGGATGAGCATATGCGAAGAATTGCAGACGATGCTACGGGCCGCCCGTCTTTACTACGAGGACGGCCTCACCCAGCAACAGGTCGCCGATGAACTGGGTGTCTCCCGCCCGAAGGTCTCGCGGCTGCTGACCCGGGCCCGGGCGGAGGGCATCGTCCGCATCACCATCGTGGACCCCTTCGCCACATTTGGAGAGGTGGAGCAACACCTGGTGGAGACGTTCGGGCTGCGTGAGGCTGTAGTCATAGCCGGGGAGGGGCTGAGCGAAGAGGCGCTGCGCCGCCGCCTCGGCCTGGCGGCTGCAAGTTACTTGCGGCGCACCCTGCGGGATGGCCTGCGGGTGGGGGTCGGGTGGGGGCGGACGCTTCGTGCCACCGTCGAGGCGCTCAACAATGAGCGCCAGGTGGCCATTCACGCCGTTCCCCTCATCGGCGGTATAGGCCAGGTGTCTCCCTCATTCCAGGTGAACGACCTGGCGCGGCGAATGGCAGAGGCCTTCGGCGGCACCTGGCAGGCGCTTTACGCCCCGGCCTTCGTCGGTGATACCCAGGCCCGAGATGCACTGCTCAACCACCCAGATGTGAAACTGGTGATGGAAGGCTGGGAGACGTTGGATGTGGCCCTTGTGGGTATCGGACATTTCGCCTTCCAACGCCAGTCCTCGATGTTCTTCGCCGAGTACATGGCTCAGACACTGCTCCAGGAACTGGAAGAACGAGGGGCAATGGGGGACCTGTGTGGGCGCTTCTTCGACATCTATGGCAGGCAGTGCATCTTGGAGGCAGGCGTTATCGGCATTTCGTTGGATCAGTTAAAAGCACTGGATCATGTCATAGGCGTTGCCGGAGGGAAGGAGAAAATGACCGCCATCCTGGGCGCATTGCGCGGCGGCTATCTGAACGTCCTGATCACCGACACCGTCACCGCCCAAGCGGTACTGGAGCACCATGAGAATGAAACGTGATTCGCGATTTGCAAAGGCTCACGGCTGCCTGGCCGGGCTGGCGCTGGGGGACGCGATGGGGTGTCCCACCGAGTTCCTGACGCCGGAGCAGATCGCGGCCGAATACGGGCGGGTGGAGGGGCTGGTCGCTGCGCCGGCCTGGCACCCCCACAGCGCGATGTCCCCCGGCCGTGTGACCGACGACACGGAGCAAGCGCTGGCGCTGGCCGGGGTCTACCTGCACGCTGGGCGGATGAGCGCAGAGGCGATGGCGCGGGCATTGCTGAACTGGGCTGAGGCCCAGGGGAGGCGACTCTCGCTCTACGCCGGCCCCAGCACACGGCGGGCGCTAGAAGCATTGCGGGCCGGCGTCGCCCCCCGCGAGTCTGGCCGCGCGGGCAAGACGAACGGCGCGGCGATGCGCGTCGCCCCCGTGGGGATCGTCCGGGCCGGGGATTTCGAGGGGGCGCTGGCCGATGCGGTGGAGGCCGGTCTCCCCACCCACGGCACCTCGCTGGCGCTGTCGGCTGCCGCGGCCGTGGCCTGCGCCGTGGCCGAGGCGATGCGCGAGGACGCTACCCTGGAGGGGGTGCTGGAGGCGGGGATGGAGGGGGCTGTGCGCGGGCGTGCGTTCGGTGCCTGGGTTTGGACGCCTCCGCTGGAGAAGCGGATCGAGTTGGCGCTGCGCCTGGTGCGCCAGGCCGACAGCGAGGCGGAGGCCCTGCAGACGCTCTATGCATATGTCGGTGTGGACCTGACGGTGACGGAGAGCGTTCCGACGGCCTTTGGGTTGGTGGTGCTGGCGGAGGGCGACCCGATGCGGGCCGTGCGCTACGCGGCCAACATCGGTGGCGACACCGACACCATCGGGGCCATCGCCGGGGCGATCTGCGGAGCGCTCCAGGGAGTCGAGGCGTTGGATCGGGCACTCCTGGCAGAGGTGGAGCGGGTCAACGGACTTGACCTGGCGGCGGTGGCTCGCGGCCTGGTTGGAGTGAGGGAGAGGATATGAGCCGAGCGGAAGTCGGATTCAGCATGCACCCGCGCTGGGCCTACGGCGATGCGCTGCCGGATTTTCTGGAGCCGCTGCAGGCAGCGGGGCTGCGCGCGCTGGAGTTTGAACTGTGGGAGTATGACCCTGACTGGCCGCGTTTCCTGCCGCTGATGGAGGATTGTCGTCGGCTGGGGTTCAAATTGTGCTTCCACGCCCCCTACTTGCCGCCGTACACCATCATCGGCTTCGCCGGGGAGCAGCGTGATGAGATTCAGGCCGCCTACACGCCGATGCTCGACATCGCTGCCCGCTTCGCGCCGACCATCGTCGTCGTCCACGGGGCCGGGCCGGATAAGGAACGTACTCCCGAGATGCTCCGGTCCGACACAATAGCCTTCCTGGAGTGGATACTGGCCCGTTACCCAGACCTGACGCCGGCGCTGGAGAACCTTATTCCCAACCCGGGGGGGTACCGCGTGGGGCCTGTCCGCGAGGAGTTGCTGCACATCGTCACCCAACTCGACGATCGGCGGGCGGGCGTCTGCTGGGACCTGGGCCACGACGCGCGAGCCGGTCACACTGACACGCCCGACGTTTCCTGGTTGCGCCGCGTGGTCCACGCCCATCTGCATGACATAAATGAGGATGGGATAGACCATTACCCGCTTCTCTATGGGCGGGTGCCGTACCATACCTGGCTTCCCGCGCTGGTCCAAGCCGGCTTCAGCGGCGTCGTCACGTTGGAGATCAAGGGGGGCCAACTGACTCATTTGGAATTCGGGCGGGTGAAACGACTGCTGATCAGCAGTGTGGCAGAGACCGCCCGCCTGCTCACAACGTCGGCTTCCGCAGGATGAGTGGGGAGGTGATCAGATGACAGCGCTGGCAAGACAACGGGGCAACTGGTGGCATCGCTGGGGTGAGGAGACCCTCTCCGCCTACTTATTCCTTCTTCCCAGTATCGTCATCTTCGCCACATTTGTCTTCTTCCCGCTTTTCTTTTCCTTCTACGCCAGTCTCACTCACTGGAATTTGCCCTTCAAGCCTTCGTTCACCGGGTTGGAGAACTATCACTATCTGTTCACCGATGAGATAGGCGCTCCGGAGTTCTTCCGCTCCATCCGCAACAGTTTCTACTACGCGCTGGGCGTCCCGCTGAACATGGGTATCTCCCTCGCCATAGCCGTGCTGCTCAATCAGCGCCTTCGGGGCGTGAGCCTCTTTCGCACCGCCTATTTCCTGCCCACTATCACCTCCACGGCGGCTATCTCCGTCATTTGGCTGTGGATCTACCACCCGGCCGATTACGGCTTGCTCAACAGTATCCTGCTGAAACTGGGGTTCTCACCGCTGCGCTGGTTGCGCGACCCGCACCTGGCGATGCCTGCGCTGATCCTGATGGGCATCTGGCACGGGATGGGCTACAACATCGTCATCTTCCTGGCCGGGTTGCAGTCCATTCCCACCACCTTGTACGAGGCGGCGGAGATAGACGGCGCAGGCGGATGGGCGCGTTTCTGGAAGATCACGTGGCCGCTATTGGGACCGACGACTTTCTACGTCCTGGTCATCGGCATCATCAACTCCCTCAAAGCCTTCACCCAAATGCACGTTATGACCGAGGGTGGCCCGCTGGGAGCCACGACCACCATCACTTACTATCTCTACCAGCAGGCTTTTGAGAACTTCGCTATGGGGCGGGCATCGGCCGTCGCCTGCGTGCTCTTCGTCATCTTGTTCATCCTTACCCTGATTCAGTTCAAGGTGGTGGGCTCGCGCATTCACTACGAGTAGGAGGGCGTTATGCTACGTTCCAAACGAGCACGCAAAACAGTCTTTGCAATCTTTTGGTATATTGTCTTAGGTATCACAGCGGTGGCGGTGATGCTTCCTTACATCTGGATGCTCTCCACTTCTCTCAAAGGCTCCGATGAGGTCTTTGCCTACCCGCCGAACTGGATTCCCCGGACCTGGCGTTTTCAAAACTACGTCGAGGCGTGGAACGCGGCTCCCTTCGGGCGGTACTTCTTAAATAGCGCGGTAGTGGCCCTGGCTGTGACTATCGGCCAGTTGATCACCTGCTCGTTGGCGGCCTTCGCCTTCGCCCGCATGGAGTTCAAAGGCAAAGATGTGATATTCGCCTTGTTTCTCAGCACGACGATGATCTCCACGCAGGTGACGCTGGTGCCTTCCTACCTGGTGCTCAAGACGCTGCGCTGGCTGGATACCTACCAGGCGCTGATCGTGCCCTTCCTGGCGAACGCCTTTGGCGTCTTCATGATGCGCCAATACTTTATGACACTGCCCCGGGAATTGGAGGACGCGGCCAAACTGGATGGCTGTGGCCGACTGCGCTTTCTCTGGCAGGTTCTGTTGCCTCTATCCAAGCCCATCGTCGCTTCCCAGGCCCTTTTCGCCTTTATGGGCAACTGGAACTCCTATCTCTGGCCGCTCATCGTCACGACCAGCGAGCACATGCGCACGCTCCAGATCGGCCTGCGCTATTTCGTCAGCCAGGAGGGGGGCACCCAATGGGGAATTTTTATGGCCGCGACGGTCTTCGTCTCGGTGCCCATCGTCCTATTTTACCTCTTCGTCCAGAAGTCCTTCGTGGAAGGCATTGCTACCACCGGTCTTAAGGGGGCATGAGGCCCAATATCACAATTGATCAGGAGGTTGAACGATGAAAAGAAACTTACTATTGATCGGGTTGGTGCTCGGCCTGGCCTTGCTTTCGGCCTGCGGCAGGGAACAGTCCGAACCGACCCCCACCGCAGGTGCGGAGCCGACGGAGGAGCAGGTCATCACATTGGAATTCTGGTATGCCCTCAGCGGCAAGACAGGGGAAGCAGTCGAGGCCCTTGTAGAACAGTTCAACGCTTCCCACCCGAACATCCACGTCAATGCCACTTACCAGGGGAGTTACGGCGAGATTATGGGCAAGGTGTGGAACGCCATCTACGCCGAGCAGACGCTGCCCCAGGTGGCTCACCTGGGCGGTGCGCCGCTGCTGGGGAAAACCGGTGCCATCGTCCCCATCACCGATTTCACCGAGGGTGCCAACGGAATTGACCGTTCGCAGATTTACGATGCCTTCTGGGAGTATAACTCTGCCGGTGGTCAAATCTGGAGCATGCCGTTTAATAACAGCGTGCCGGTGCTTTACTATAACCGTGACCTCTTCGCTGCCGCCGGGCTTGACCCGGACCGCCCGCCCACGACCTGGGATGAGGTCATCGAGTACGGTCAGGCGTTGACCCAGGACACTGATGGCAACGGCGAGGTTGACCAGTGGGGCTTCAACACGCACAGGGACACTCACTGGTACATCAGTGCTATGTTCCTGGAGAATGGGGCGCAGATCGTTAACGAAGAGCAGACGGAAGTGCTCTATAACAGCCCGGAGGCGGTGGAGATGCTTCAACTGTGGGGGGATATGGTCAACAAGTACCAGATTATGCCCCCCGCCCAGCATAAGGAGGCCAAAGGTGATTTTTTGGCCGGTAAACTGGGGATGCTGCTCCGCTCTTGCGCCGGAATCCCGAGCGCGGCCGAGGAGGTCACCTTCGATCTCGGCGTAGCGCCCATCCCCGCCATCGCCGGCCGTGACCCGGTCGAGCCCGTCGGCGGTGGGAGCCTGGTCATCTTTCGCAGCGACGATCAGGCTATCTTGGATGCAGCCTGGGAGTTCGTCAAGTTCATGACCAGCCCAGATGGTTCTCTCCACCTTTCCACGCATAGCGGCTACGTGCCTATCTACAAGGACGCGCTGGAGTGGCCGGACCTCCAGGTTTACCTGGAGGAGCATCCGTTGCAGCGCGTGCCCATTGAGGCGTTGCAGTACTCCTATGCCATCCCCGTTTTCCCGGCGTTGGGCACCAGCGACGGGGCGCTGCGCCAGGCAGTAGAGAAGGTTGAACTGGGGGCGGCCACGCCTCAAGAGGCGCTGAATGAGGCCAAGGCTGTCGTGGACAAGAATATCGCGGAGCAACAGTGAGCGTAAAATATGGGTTCGGGATGCACGCAGGCGTTAACCTGCGTACAGTCCAAAAATCATTATGTTAAGGAGGATAGGGAAAATGTTCAAGAAGATGTGGATACCCCTGATGTTGGTCGCGGTGCTGCTGCTGAGCGCGTGTGGGAAGCCCACTATGGCGCCCACCGCCACACCTAAGCCACCCACTGCTACGCCCCGGCCTCCTACCGCCACCCCACAACCACCTACATCAACCCCAGAGCCAACCGAGGAGGCTGGGCTGTCTGCTCCGACGGGGGACGTGATCCTCAAGGTCACGGGCGACATCGCCGATCCCAACGTAGGCGATGAGTGCCAGTTCGACGCCGCCCTGATCGAGAAGTATGCCGAGGATCAGACCATAGACGATCCGTGGATGGGGGAT
>Ga0164318_10005681_pt1 | contig 12067 bp, 11 predicted proteins | sample GuaBasSedimGuay9_FD_113734 | JGI IMG/M metagenome (GOLD analysis project Ga0164318, IMG submission 113734) | Subseafloor sediment microbial communities from Guaymas Basin, Gulf of California, Mexico - Guay9, Core 4571-4, 0-3 cm | ecosystem: Environmental > Aquatic > Marine > Hydrothermal vents... | reverse complement strand
GATTTGATTTTATCAGGCTTTGATCCCTTTTACAGAGATATTATAAATTAAACTAACTCTTCAAAAACTTATGAATGATGAAAAAAATACAGTTTATTTTAACAATCCAGTTCTTCAAAAAACCATCGACAATGCAAAACTCATTATTTTTGATGTAAATGGCCTTATAATTGATGACGAGCCAATTCAACTTGAAGCTGTAAATCTAGCACTTAAATTCATGAATTACATACCCATCGATAAATCCTACTGGATACAGCATTGCGTCGGACACAGGGCCGATTCCTATTTTCGAAGGATAATTTATGAAAACACATCTGAAAAATCAGCCAATGTAGAGGTAGATGCTAATAGAATAGTATCTGATCTAATTAAAATTAAGAATCAATACTATATCAGGATATTGAAAAAAAAGATTTTCAGCATTGTTAGAAAGGGGTTTTTAAGTTTTATCGAATATCTCTATAACAGAAAGGCATTCGCAAATCTTAAATTAGCCATTGCAACATCTGCAGTTAATGATGAGGCTGAAGCAATTATTGGAAGTGACGGATTAAATATAGAGGGATACTTTGATTATATTGTTACCGGCTCTGATATTAAAAAAAGCAAACCGGATCCTGAAATCTATCTCAAGGTACTACAGAAAGCAAAAATTAAACCAGAGTATGGACTTGTCTTTGAGGATAGTGAAATGGGAGTTGAAGCCGCATCCGCAGCAGGGATGAATGTAATTGCAATGCCAAATGAATTCACAAAGAACCAAAACTTTAAAAAGGCAAAGTATATAATCTCTGACTTTACAAAAAGGGCTGAGTTGTATAGTCAGAGATAATATCGAATTATTTGAAATGCGTACAAACAATACTAAAATGCAATTAATAATGTATTCAGCCTATTGGCTTTATAATATTTGACCTATCATGGATTAGTTCTTTTGGAATACTACAGCTAATTTTTACTTAATTATGAAAAATCGAAGTTCGACTAATTCGGTTTAATCATTTAAGTAGGTTTTAAGAATAACAAATTGAACCATATAATACCCATTTTAAGACTTCATTATTTTTTCTACAGCAAGATAGGCTGCTTCAGTATAGCTAAATCCAGGAAAATTTTCATGGGCATAACTTATGGCTGAAGAGGAGTTAATTCTAACAACACCCTTTTTGTAGTTCAGCTTATTTAAAAGGTCATTTAACTCTTTATAACTTCCACCCTGGGTACCAACACCAGGTATCAATAATGGAATATAGTTATCAATTCTGGATAAGTTTTCTAAGATCCGTTTAATCTCTTTCTGAGTAGCTCCAATAACTGTGCCCACCCCACTATTCTCATTATTCCATTTTAAAGCTGATTCAATTACTCTATCATACAGTTTTTCACTGTTACTGACATCAAGATATTGAAAATCTTTTGCCCCAGGATTGCTGGTTAACCCTAGAATATAAAACCCCTTGTCCTTATAGTTTAAAAAAGGCATTAATGCATCGTATCCCATGTATGGGTTAAGCGTTACTGCGTCTGCTCCTGCTATTTCAAATGCAAACTTTGCATAGGCCTCTGAGGTTCTACCTATATCACAAAACTTTCCATCTAAAATTACAGGCACTTCATTCTTTTTTGCTTCTTCTATCAACCTTATAAGAGCATTTATTCCCTCATTTCCATACTGTAAATAGAACCCGAGGTTTGGCTTAACCGCCGTTATCTTTAACAGGATCTCCTTCATAATTCTTGAAAAATAGTTAACAATTTCATCGGATAGATTCTTGCTTTTATCAATCTTCATCCTTTCAACAACTGGATCCATCCCAAAACAGAGAAGCGAGGTTTTTTGTTCCCAGGTATCAATTAAAAAATTTCTAAATTCTTTCATTTACCAGCCTTCCTCACGCATAATCTTTTTATAATTCCGCGTCTAAAACTACCATCTAAATATGAAATATTACCATTAACAATTGTCAAATATACCTTACTTTTAAGCTTTTTCCCATCAAATGGCGACCAGTTGCATTTTGTTTGATATCCATCTTCACCTACTGTCCAATCTTTCATAACTAGCAGAGTACAATTTGCCTTTCGGCCTACTTCTATTTTTCCGTGATCTTTAATGCCAAATAGTTTAGATGCAGTGCCAGAAGTAATCTCTAACAACCTATTAAGCGAAATCTTCCCGTCAATTAAGGAATTAAACAGCAGAGGTAATGCTGTTTCAAGGCCGGGAAAGCCTGAAGGAGGCCTATCAGAGCTTTTTTCATCTATTGTATGAGGAGCATGATCAGTTCCTACAACATCAATAAATCCTTCTACAAGGGCATCCCAAAGCGCATTTTGATCATGCTTGCTGCTTAAAGGAGGTAAAACTCCTGGAAGCCCGTTATAATCATCCCTGTTCAGAAATAGATGATGAGGTGTAACTTCTGTTATTATTTCAGGAAGTTTTTTCTTGTAATGTTTTATAATTTCTACTTCCCTTGCAGTATAAACGTGGCAAATATACAGTGATGGTATTTTTCCACGTTTTTTAAAAACATCCTCAGCCGCCTCCATCAGCTTTAACAATCCATTCTCTCCACCGGTATGTGCCAGAACTGGCTTTGTTTGATAAAGAGCCTTTTTAATTGTATCAACCGAATTCACTATCAATCCACCGGTAGTTTTGGCCATATATATTTTAACACCGCAGATATAGTTATCAAAAATTCCTTCAGATATCTGCCCGGAATTATTATCAGTAAGTGCCACGTACAAACCGTAATTTACATAACTTTTATTAATGGCTATCTCATCCTTAAGCTTAAGCTTTCTAATATCATCAATGGGAGATTTATTATTTGGCATATCTATAATTGCAGAAACCCCACCCTTCAAAGCGGCTTTTGAACATGTTTCCCAGTCCTCTTTATAATCAAAACCTGGTTCTCTAACATGAACATGAGGGTCAATCATCGCAGGTAAAAGATAGCTTTCATAATCCAGATATATTGTTTTAATCGTTTTTCCGCTATTTTCTGGTGAAGTAATTTGATCAGATATTTCAATAAATAAATCACCATCAATTGCTACATCACGAAGTTTCCATTTACCATGGAATGGAACATAAACATTTTTAAGTATAAACATTTAGATATCTACAATCCTCCCGCTCTCGTCCCTTTTATATTTTCCAAACTCTGAAAATCCCAATATCTCATCAAAACTAAAAACTGGACCCTCTTTACATACCCTTGTTCCATTATCATCCAGAGAACAGTTACCACAAAGCCCTATACCGCATTTCATTACCCTCTCGATACTGGTTTGGCCCTCGAGCCCCAGAGAATAACAGATTTCAGCTGACTTTTTTATAAAAAGCTCTGGCCCGCATGCAAGCACAAAATCTGGTTTAACGCTGTTAACAATCTTCTCAATATGATCTGTTATCAATCCTCGTTCACCAATGCTTCCATCTTCCGTAACATAGAAAACATCAATATTCCTTAATTGATTGGAAGCCTTTTTATCAATATATCTTTTAAACCAGTTCAAGTCCATCGCCCTTTTTACACCAAAAGCAATAGCAACTCTCTTGTTTAACTCTAACAGCTTTTCTGCTGCAAACAAAATTGGCGCTAATCCCACTCCTCCGGCCAGCAGAAGATAGTTATTTCTGGTTAAATTAAACCCATTACCAAGAGGGCCCAGCAATCCTATGGGATCCCCTGTTTCAATCCTAAAAATTTGTCGGGAAAATTTGCCCCTATTGGCAACCGCAAATCCTATTGTTTCATTTCTCTGATAGAAGATTGAATAAGGTTTAAAATCAATTCCCGGAAGCCATAGCATATAAAACTGACCCGGAAACCCTTTTAGTTCACCATTAAGATCCATATAAATTTGCCTAACAAGGTGATCACTATCATCAACTATTTCTTTGATTTGCTTTACTACAAATTCTGGCCTTGTCAGTATAGTGCGGTTTTTTTTCCATTTACTTTTTTTAAAATGCCTGCCAGTAGAATTGGTAAAATAAAATTTTGATTTTCTATTCAATCTGTGTGAAATCCCTATTATTTCCTGAAGATCATCTATTCTATTGGCATTCATAAAATCAAGCATGCCCTGGTTAATATCATTAAAAACTGATATCCCCTCCGTATAAACAGCAGTTCCCACTCCAAACAGGCTAGCCCCTGCCATTAAAACCTGCAGGGCTGATTCCGTATTGCTGATTCCTCCTGTACCCATTATTGGAATTGTCAATTTTTCATAAAGATCATAAACGCACCTGATTGTAAGTGGTAGAACAGCATCTCCAGAAACTCCTCCCTTTAGGTTTGAAAGAATAGGATATCCGGTATTGATATTTATAATCATACCCGGGCCTACCGTGTTTATTACATTGATGCAGTCAGCACCTGCTTCCTGAGCAGCCAGTGCAATTTCTATAATCTCAGGGGTGTTGGGACTCAACTTAATAATAACAGGTTTATCCGTAGAATCTTTGATCGATTTTGTAATTCTTCGGGTCAGGCCAGCAGAATATGAAAAGGGTCTGCCAAACTCATCCTCAACATTTGGGCAGGAGATATTAACCTCAATGAAATCACAATCTATACTATTTAATTCAGTTGCTAAAAATTGATAATCCTCAATCTTTTCTCCAAAGAAAGATACTATAAGAGGAAAATCTATACAATACTTTCTGTTTTGTTCTAAAAAACTCTCAATACCCGGATTTGATAATCCTACAGCATTTATTAGCCCTGCTCCGAAGTCAAAAATTACAGGACCTCTGTGCCCCTTCCTTGGATTAACTCCAATAGATTTAGAGGTAACAATACCTGCTCCTTCTTTGTAAACCCTGCGAAGAGATGATAACGTAACACCCAGTATACCAGAGGCAAGTACAGACCTGTTTTTCAAGTAAACCCCGCATATCGTTGTAGATAGTCTCACAGGATTTCTACCTCATCCTCGGTAATAATCCTCTCACAGTAATGGCATCTAAGTATTAAAGGGGTACGATTGATAACTTTAAACCTGCTTATTACATGCTCTTTCGATGTTATACAGTTGGGGTTTGGACATTTGACAATATTTATATACTCATCCGGCAGTTCAATCTTACGCTTTTCTACCAGTTTGCCATTTTTGATAATATTAATGGTAGCAAGGGGGGCAATCAAAGAGATTTTATCCGTTTCTTCTTTTTCAAGATACTTATTTTCTATCTTGATGATATCCTTTCTGCCCATTTTTTCACTTGAAAATCCAATGCCTATTGTTAGGATCCCCTCATTTTCAAGGCCCAGAATATCTATGACCTTTAAAGCCTTTGTAGCAGGGACATGGTCAATAACCGTCCCATCTTTAATTGCATAAACCTTATATGTTTTCATTGCTAACTCCATTACATTAATTATGGAATAACATCCAGAACCATTCCCAAAATCGCCTGTCGAACAGGGATTCCATTATGGGCCTGGTGAAAATAAATTGCATTTTCCATTTCATCCACTTCCGGGTCAATTTCATCAACCCTTGGAAGAGGATGCATGATCTTTATATCCTTTCCCAGGGATTCTACAACATCTCTTGTAATTCGATAACTACCTGCGACCCTCATATATTCCTGAAAATCACCAAACCTCTCTTTCTGGATTCTGGTAACATAGAGTACATCCAGTGGCTCATCCACAAGCTCCAGATTATCAATCTCTCTTACACTTGAACCATTAATTCTGAGTTCATCCACCAGAAACTCTGGCATCCGTAGTATTTCAGGAGATATCAACCAGATAGTTGAGCCAAATAATGATAGAGCATAGGCAAGAGAATGTACTGTACGGCCAAACTTTAAATCTCCTAAGAATCCCACTCTGAGATTTTTAAAATCGCTAAAATATTCGCTCATAGTGAAAAGATCCAGAAAGGTCTGGGTAGGATGCTGGTTTGCTCCGTCACCTGCATTAATAACCGGAACGGTTGCAACCTCGGATGCGTACCGTGAGGATCCTTCAACCGGATGCCTTATTACAATAACATTACAGTACCCTGAAACCGTCCTTATGGTATCTCCCAGGGTTTCTCCCTTTTTCACAGAGGTATAATCAGCACCTGCAAAACCAATTACCTCTGCTCCCATCTGCTTTGCGGCTGATTCAAAGGAGAGCCTTGTTCGAGTACTGGGTTCAAAGAAAAGCGTTGCAATAACCTTTTTCCTCAGGAAATTTTTGTATTTCCCCTTTTTCACATCGGAAGAAACTTTAATTATCTCTCTTAAAGATTCCTGATTAAGGTCTCTTATTGATATTATGCTTTTTTCTTTAAAATCCATAATTTAAAACCTCTTATTTTATTTCAATCCTCTTGACCCCGGTTTTACCAGAGGTATATTTTTTTTACACAATGGGCACTCATCGGGTTTATAAATTGGAAAATCCATTTCTACTGAATAGTAATACTCTTCTTCAGGTGTGAATCTACCTGATGAGCGGTTTACTATGGATGCAAATGCAACTATTTCTGCTCCCAGATTCCTTAAAACATTTGCCACTTCAGTTATTGACCCACCTGTGGTTATAACATCTTCAACTAACAGCACTCTTTCACCCTTGCTAACATTAAAGCCCCTTCTGAGTGTAAAAATACCCTTTTCCCTTTCAAGAAATATTGATCTCTTTCCAAGAGCTTCAGCAACACCATAAGATACTACTATCCCTCCTATGGCTGGTGCTACAATTGTATCAATATCATAATCTATGAAATGGTTCGCAATATCATAAAAAAATTCTTTTGCAATCTCTGGATATGACATCAGTAAGGCACACTGAACATAGAACTGTGAATGATTTCCGGAAGTTAAAATAAAATGCCCTTCAAGCAATGCTTCGCTTTCCTTCAATAACCTAATGGCCTTTTCTCTTTCCACTCTTTTCCCTATATTTTGATTTTCTTGCTGAATTTAATGTTTGGATTATTTATATATAAAAAAAACTTTCTTCCCTTTTTCAGGAAGAAAGCTCTTTTGTTTTTATTGATTCCATCACTTTGCTCATTTTCGCATTAATTATATAAACAATAATTTTTATGGTCAAGAATTTTTAAATCTATAGATATCTTTTCCTCTCTCCAAGAAGAACTATATCCCTTAATGATTCTTCATCAAATGCATTTAGCCATTTTTTCTCAAACTCTGATTCATGAACAATTTGAGCAATAGCAGATAGTGCCTTTAGATGAAAGTTTCTTTCATCTGCTGAACCGATAAGCACAAAAACGGCTCTAACATCAGGAGCATTTTTTGTAAAATAGCATCCTTTTTTACATCTTATAAGGGCAATATCAAATAGACTGTTACCATCAATAACTATATGTGGAATAGCAATAAAGGGAGTCAAAACTGTTGAGTTTCTTTCTTCTCTTGATTTCATCAGGTTAAAAAGATTTTCTTTATCTATGTTTAATTTATTTGAAAGCCTTTTAGATATTAAAGAAAACAACTCCTCTTTTTGGATTCTTTTCTCAATATCAAGAATAATAGCTTTCTCAACAATGCTGTCAAATCTATCTTTAACAATATCATCTCTTTCCCTTATTATCTCTCTCAATTCTGATTCAAGGGTTCTTGTCAATATTTCCTTTGCTGTTATTCTTCTAACTATATAAAGAATTGCCGATTCCTTTTTGCTAAGCCTCCTTCTTTTTCCATAGATAAAGTAGATACCAAGTGCAATCAGAACCAGAATAGAACTTATAATTATAGATTCCAAACCCATTTCTACTAGCAATGCTGAACATCCAAGGATACCGATTATTTGTAGCCATGGATACAATGGAGTTCTAAAAATAGGTTTATAATTCTGGAGCTTGCTTTCTCGAAGTATAATTACAGATAGTGAAGCAAAAATATATGAGAATATTATAACAGTCGAAGCAGCTTTTACCAAAACCTCCAACTTTAAAAATAATACAGATACAATAAAAATACCAGTTATCAAAATTGATATGTATGGAGTATTAAACCTTTTACTTGTTTTATTGATGACCTTCGGAAGCAGTAAATCCCTGCTTAAAGCCAAGGGATAACGAGAAGCAGCCATAATTCCAGCGTTGGCTGTTGAAGCAAATGCAAGTATTGCTGCTATACTCATAACAATAAACCCGGGTTTTCCTATTATCTCTTTTGCTCCATCTGAAATAGGAGTAAGACTGCCTGAAAGAATATCCCCGGGCAAAACACCAATAGTAACAATGATTACTATAAAATATGCAAAACTAACTATAAGAAGGGAAAGAATCATACCCTTAGGGATTGTTTTACCTGGATTTTTAACCTCTTCAGCAAGGGCGGAAACCTTCAAAAGTCCTCCATATGAAATAAAGACAAACCCAGTTGTTTTTAGAATGCCAGATATACCACTTGGAGTAAATGGTTCAAAATAGCTTATTTTTACTTTTGGCAATCCGATAACTGCATAAATAAACATAATCACTAGGAGTGTTAGTACAAGTACTATCTGAAACTTGGCTGTTTCTTTAACTCCGATTAAATTTATTAAGATAAAAAAAACAGCTAGAACTAAAGCAATTAAACTCACATTAAAGGGGGCTATTAGAGAAACAAAGGCTCCCATACCGATAAGCGCAAATGATGATTTTAAGGACAGAGAAAACCATGTGAGTAGTCCATTAATTGTTCCTACTGCCGGGCCAAAACTTCTCGAAACGTAAAAGTAATCTCCACCAGCTTTTGGCATTGCCGAAACAAGCTCCGCCTGGCTGAGCATACCTATAGATGCAAGAATCCCAGATAATAAATAAGCTATAAAAACAGAGGGACCGGTTTTCTGATATGCTATACCCGGAAGTACAAAGATACCTGAGCTTATCATTGCCCCGGATGCTATACAAAATATTTCTAAAAGTCCCAGTTCTTTTTTTAGTTTCATTGACCACTCTTTTTTTATTACATTTAAAACTATAAACCCTTTCGGATTATTTTGGAAACAATTTTGAAAGTATCTAGAGTTTTTCTAAATATATACATCCAATAACAAAATGCAATTAAAATGTATTTATGCTGATGAACATCGTAATATATTACCTATTTGCAAAAGCAAAGCAGGTAAAATATCAATAGATTAATAAAAACTTTTTATTTTAAAATCTTAGGAAGTAGATTATTTTTTATACTATGAAACTATCAATTATTTTGATTGTAACTGTCTTATGTTTTCTACTGAGCTTATTACCGGTTTTTCCACCAATTTCCATTTTTGCAGATATGGGTGCCATTATTCCTGTTGAAAATGTAAATCTTGATGAACCAGCTCAGAGAGCAATTATTGCCTATGATGGATTTGAAGAACTACTAATACTCCAAACGGAGCTCAAACCATCGAAAAGGACATTGGTAATTAGATTTATTCCCCTACCTTCATTACCGGATGTAAAAGCTGTTTCTAACGACATTTTTTATAATTTAAAAAAACTTGTAGAAAGATGCAACCTGCAATACGTAAGACAAACAAAATCTCTCTCTCAATCTGGTATAACATCCGAAAAGGTAAAAATTGAAGTTAAAAAAAGTATCGGGGCTCATGATATAACTGTTGTCAGAGCTACAAGCACGGAAGAGTTTTTAAACTGGATTTATAATTTTTTGAAATCTCACGGCTATAAGAATAAAATTAAAAATAAGCAGGATTATATAAACATAGTAAATCATTATATTACCAACAAAATTAATTATTTTGTTTTTGATATTGTAAATCTAAAAAGTCATATCTCAATACAACCGATTATGTATACCTTCAACAGTAAAACATTATATTACCCACTCGTTGCAACGAATATATTAAGAAGCTATGGGACTATCGAACTCTTCATTTTTTCTGAAAATGGAAGAAGTTATCTTTCGAGCATCTATGGGTTTTTACCAAGCACCACTGCCATCGTCAAATCAGAAGATACATCAAGAATCTCTCCAAAAATAACCGAGCTTCTTGGAAGACATGCAATTCTTCAAGCGTTTAAATACAGAGGAAAGTTATATTTTGACAGAGATATAGAAGAAAATCCAGGTATAATTTTAAAACGGACATCACCGCTAAAAATATATAGCAATTAAATATTTATTTTGTTTAAAAAAACCAAAATTCGACCTAATTTTTATGAATAAAATTATAAATATGCTCAATAAAAAGTTAAATAAGCTTGAGTTATATCAATTTGAAAACCTAATAAAATACAATGGTATCCTTCATTTTATTACAGCTAGAAATGGTGGAATAAGTAGTAAACCATTCGAATCTCTAAATCTGGGATACAAAAGTGGAGATAAACCGGAAAATGTAAGAACAAATTGGAAAATACTGGAAAGAAATCTCGGATTAGAAGATAAAAAAATAGTTTTGCTAAATCAATTGCATTCCGACAAAATCGTCATTATAGAGGATATATTAAAAGATAATTCCATATATGAAAAAGATGGAGATGCAATAATAACAAATCAACACGGAATACTTATAGTTGTTCTCGTCGCAGATTGCGTTCCAATTATTATTTATGATAAGAATAATTCAATTATTGCTGTTGTTCATGCTGGATGGAGAGGCAGTTCTCTTAATATTGCTAAAAAAACAGTCAATCAGATGAAAAGGTCTTTTCATTCTAAACCAGAAAATATAATAGTCGGAATAGGTCCTTCTATTGGGCCCTGTTGCTATGAAGTCAAGAAAGATGTTGTTAAACATTTTACAGATTACAAATATGCTGTTATCAAAAGAAAAAATCAATACTATATTAATTTATGGGAGATAAACAGAGCTCAATTAATTAACGCCGGATTAAAAGAATCGAATATAGAGATTGCAGGCCTATGTACAAGCTGTAATATAAAACATTTTTTTTCATACAGAAACAAACATCCAACAGGTAGATTTGCAGCCGGAGTTATGCTCAAATGAATAAAATCAAAGCATTTGTTTTTATTATTATTCTCACGTTATCACTTCTTTTATTCACCAATAACTGCTCCTATTCGGATATACCAAAAAAAGGCTCCATAGTAATCTATGGAGATACGAGAACAAATCATACCATACACAGGAAAATCGTTAGCCAGATTGAAAAAATTGAACCTAAGGCAGTTTTTAATACTGGCGATCTTGTAGCTGACGGCAACAACCCGAATTACTGGGATATCTTTAATTCAATCACTTCAAATTTAAGGGCAAATTACCCATACTATCCGGCAATTGGAAATCATGAGAGAGATTCTGACCTTTTTTATCAGAATTTCAGTAATATACCCTTTGCCGGAGACCATAAGGCATGGTATGAAGTGAAAATTGATTCAATCTCCTTTATTATATTGGATAGTAATCGAGATTTGAGTACGAGTTCTGAACAATACCAGTGGTTTGTAAAAGCATTATCATCATCTAATGATAGCAGTTTTATAGTGGTAATATTTCACCATCCAATTTTTGATGTTGGTGCTCATTCACCCGACGAAAAAGGTATCGGGAATTTCCTTCTGCCTGTTTTTAAAACATATAGAGTAAGTGCAGTTTTTAATGGACATGACCATAACTACCAAAGGTTCTATTATAATGGTACATACCATATTATCACAGGAGGCGGAGGAGCTCCTCTCTACGGCAAATCTCGAACAAGCCCCTACAATCAAAAGTTCATCAAAGATTATAATTTCTGCACATTAAATATTATTAATGGCAAACTGGAAATTGAAGCATTTAACGATATTCTTGCAAGGTTAGACCTAATAGATATTGATCCCCGCTAATAAAGGGGTTTGTCATTCCCGACCTGATCGGGAATCTTTCAATGCCTTATTTTACTGAAAGTGTCATTCCGGCCGAAGAGCCGGAATCTTGCAATGATTATTACTTACCAACGGATGAAGATTCCCGCTTCCGCGGGAATGACATAGAAGTATGAGAATGGCAAAAAAAGTGTGGAATGACAGCACCCCACAAACGTCATTCCCGACCTGATCGGGAATCCTGCAATGCCTTGTTTTACTGAAAGTGTCATTCCGGCCGAAGAGCCG
>Ga0164318_10005680_pt1 | contig 12071 bp, 7 predicted proteins | sample GuaBasSedimGuay9_FD_113734 | JGI IMG/M metagenome (GOLD analysis project Ga0164318, IMG submission 113734) | Subseafloor sediment microbial communities from Guaymas Basin, Gulf of California, Mexico - Guay9, Core 4571-4, 0-3 cm | ecosystem: Environmental > Aquatic > Marine > Hydrothermal vents >... | reverse complement strand
CTGGATAATTAACAGGCATTTCAAAACCTGCAAAAGGAACCATTTTAGCATTTGCTTTTAAATGCTCTTCGTATAATGCAGTTTTTTTTAATTCATTCATAATTTATCTCCTTTTTTAAATTTTATTACCCAATATTGAAATTTTTTTATTTTTTTTCAATATTTATTATAGAAAAAATATATTTTAAAAAAAGATTTATTTTTTATATAGAAAAAAAAGAAGTTATTTTAAATTTTAGTGAAATACCATGTCTGAAATATTATGCTCGTAAAAATTTTATGAATAAAAAATAGTATATTTGACAAAATTTAATTTAAATATTATAATAATAATATGAAAAAGTATATTCTTCTTTTGTTGTATATGATATTTAGTTTTAATCTTTTTGCGGGCGACGTTTCCCCAAAAAAGAAACTTTTTAATATGACATTAGAGGAATTGTTGAATTTGAAAGTAGTTTCTTCAAGTAGTATAGCTCAAAAATTTTCAATTGCGCCCTCTGTAGTTACAATTATTACTAAAGAACAAATAGAGCATTTTGGTTATACTTCTGTTGCTGAATGTATTGCTTCTGTAGCAGGTATAGATTTATTGTTTAATTATAATCAATATAATGTTGGTATAAGAGGTATTACTGCTGACATCATAGATTTATCAAGGATATTTAAACTTATGATTAACAATGTTGTTGTCAATTTTAAAAGTAAAGGTTCTGATTTTTTAGATGAGGAGCTTATCCCAATTAGTGCAATTGAAAGAATTGAAATTATAAGAGGACCTAATTCTGTAAATTATGGAGCAAATGCTTATCTTGGGGTTGTTAATATAATTACAAAACAAGAGAGTAATCAATCTGAAATTGAAATAAAAAGTGGAAGTTATAATAAGAAAATATCTTATGGTGGAGATTTTTATAAGTCAGGAAAGTTATTCAATTTTAATTATGTTTTTGCAGGTGCTTATGATAATAAGAATTTTTACAAAATTAAGTATAAAGATATAAGAAATAATAAAATTAGCACTACATCAGATAATAAAGATCAAGATATAAGCCTTTTTACCAGAATTTCAAAGAATAATATAGTTGGTAATGATAAAATAAGTTTGCAATTTATTTATCAAAATCAACTTTCAGATGTGAATTTTATTGATATTGATTTATTTAGCAATAAGGCTCAGGAGCATCTTGATAATTATAATCTCAATTTGTATTATAATAAAAATTTTTATAATAAAGTAGATTTGCAGAGCTCTTTAACTTTTTCTTGTGGAGGCCCTTTAGCAGATGATAAATTTTACAAAAAATCTTCAGGAGCAGAACTTTCATATTATAAAAGGGATTTTGGTTATAAGTCTTTGCAATTCAATAATAGATTAAAATGGAATTATAATAAGCGATTATCAATGAGTTTTGGAATTGATAATATATGGGATGATTTTGATTTATTAGATTATATTTTTGTTACTGATGGAACCTCTGTTTCTCTATCTGGTTTGCCCTTTGATCGAAAAAAAATTACTAATACAGGTATAGATTATCAGATGAATTATATCTTTTTTAAAGATATGATAAATTTCAATGCAGGCATAAGATATGATATTAATTCAGAATATGATGATGTTTTTACCAAGAGGTTTGGAATTAGTTTTGAATTATACTATGATATTTATGTTAAATTATTAGCCGGTTCATCATATAAGCCCCCAGAGATAATACAGTTATATTCTAATTTGATTAAAGTAGGAGGAATATTATCCAATCCCGATTTGAAACCACAAAAATCACATTTTCATGAATTTTCTTTAATTAAGAAGGTAAGAAATAATATTTTATTGTCTTTAAGTTTGTACAGGGTAAAAGTTTTTGATCATATAGTTTATAAAAAGATGGTTGGTACAACAAATTTATATCCTATAAATCAATCTGATATAGTTTCCCATGGTCTGGAATTTGAGGCTAATTATACTAAGGATAATATAAATTTATACTTTAATTATAGTTTTGTTGATAGCAGATACTCGAAAGAATTATTTAATTATTGTGGGGAAAATAAAAAAGTTGTTTTTGAAATGAATCTTTATCCTAAACATATGATAAAATTTGGAATTACAAGAAATTTTGACCGTTTTGTTAAATATATTTCTCTGGAAGGTTCTTATTTCTCAAAGAGAAGAGGAAGTGAAAGTAATTTCTTAATTTTAGATGCAAAAAATCCTTTTGTTAGTTATAAATTGGATGATTATTTTTTAGCTGTTCTTTTTTTAAGAACTGAAGATATACAAATAAAAGAATTATTGAATATGAATATGTATGTTAAAATTCGGAATTTATTAAATTCTGAGTTTTATTATCCTGGTTTTGATGGTTATGATATTGGTGGTTTTTCTCGTTATTTTGAATTTGGATTAAACTTTACTTTTTGATCTGGAGAAATAAAGATGTGTATTTTAAGGTATTTTTTATTAATTTTATTGATAGTTTTTTTAAGCTGTTCAGATAAGATTACAAAAGAAGAAGATTTTAATAGATTAGATGAAAATGTGATTAAAATAGGATATTTAGGACCATATAGTTATGAATTATCAGATGGTGATACTTATTATTATGAAGCATTACTTGCTATAAGACAGGCAAATTTAGCAGGTGGAATAATGGGCAAAAAACTTGCTTTAATCCCGGAAGATACTAAAACTAATCCAGATACCGCAATTGTTGCTGCAAAAAAATTGCTCGATAAAGGAGTGGTTGCTATTATTGGTCCTATAACCTCAACTAATACTATAGCAGTTTCTACAAATGTTACTATTCCCAATAATATCCTATTGATTACTCCGTGGGCCACATCTCCTGCAATAGCTAATATTGAAGATAATAACCTCGTATGGAGGACAGTCCCTTCAGATAATTTTCAGGGAGTTGCTGCTGCAAATTATATTTTAACTAAGTTAAATAAAAAAACATGCAGTGTTATTTACATTGATAACGATTATGGAGAGGGGTTAGCAAATATTTTTAAAAAAACTTATACAGAAAATGGGGGTCAAATATATAAAATACTTAAATATTCACAAAATATTATTTATAATGAAGATGAGCAGAGAAAGCTTCCTGTTAAAATAGATTCTTTATTTTCAGATTTACCAGAAATAATATATTTTGTTACGTATGATTATGATGGAGCATATATTTTGAATAAAATATTTGAATCAGGAATTATAGAGCAAAATTATAATCCTGTATTTTTTGGGTGTGATGGAAATACTAAAGATGCTTTTATATCAAATGTTGTAAGTTTTTTTGATGTAGATTTTTATACAACAATGGTTGCTCCTTTAGATTCAGCTGGTTATTTTGATAAATTCAGAAATGATTTTGAGAAAATTTTAGAATATCGGTTTAGTTTACAAAATTCTGGAAATGTATATGATGCAGCAAGTTTATTAATTTATACTTTGGCAGCTTCTCCCTCTTTAAATACTCAGGATATTGTAGAAACCATACCAGAGATTGCGAATAATGGAGGAGAAAAAATTTTTTATAATGAATTTGAAAAAGGTTTGTCATTAATAGCAGAGAATAAAAAAATAGATTATGAAGGTGTTTTTAATCCATTAGATTTTGATGAGAATGGAGATATCAAAAAAGCAGCTTATTTTATATCAAAAATAGAAAATAAAGATTTTATTGTTATTGATACAATAATAGTAGAGTGAATATTTTACCTTAAATTTATAATAGTAGATTTTTTTCTCTAATGAACCATTCAGTTGCCAGAAATAAGACAATCAGAAGATAAATCACAAGGTTGTCCCAGAAGTATAGCCTTTTTTCTGTTATAATATTTTTTGTTTTTCCAGAAAGAGTTAGCGTTTCAATTTGAGAATCATTGGTCATAAATATGTTTTTATCATCTGAAATATATTCTAAATAGTTTAGATTAACATAGGAATTTTCAAATTCTTTTTTTTCTTCAATTACATAAAAAATACCATTTTTACTTTTTTGAAGCTGATTATCAATATAATAATCTATTATATATTTATATTTTCCAGCATGTAATTTATTATTCATATAATGATATTGATTATTTTTGTCTTTTTTTAATTTAATATCAACTATTGTTGTGTTTGTACTATCAATTATTTTTAGGTTTAAATATTCATTATAGATTTTTTTATCGATGATATTATTGATATTTCCGGAAAATATAACACCCTCGTTAGAATTTACTATTTCCTTAATTGGCTTAATCTGAATAAGCTCTTTATTGCCATAATAAATTAAAAATTTTATCATATTGTTAAAAATATCATCGAATTCAAGATTTTCAATCCCAAGACTAAGAATTGAAAATTTCCATCTCCATATTCCAGAAATGCAAAAAAATAAAACATTAATTCCTTGATTCTGATTTATAAATACAGCAGGGTAATCTATATTATTATATCTGATTTTCCCTAATATTTTAATAAAATCAGGTAATTTTTTTATAATAACGGATTCTGTAATTTGAGGCATATTATTCCAATATTCTATATTTTTATTTTCTAAAGAATAAATATTGAAGAAGTTATTTTCCTGAGAATATTCAGGTATAAATGATACTGGTTTTCTAAAATCGAGAGATAATATATCCCCAGGATTTAAGTAATTTACAATTTTGCCAATTTTTGTTCTTTTTAAATTTAATAGAGATTTATTCTTGAAACCGGAAAAAATTACCAGAGGTTTTTTGAGATCAAAAATGTATTTTTCTAAATTATCCCACTCATCAATTTCTAAATCTAATATAGAAATCCGTCCTAATAAAATAACATCAAAATCTAATATATTATTCTTTATTTTTTTAAAAATATTCTTATCAAGAGGATTAGATAGTATAAGAGAAGTTAAATCTATATTTTTGTTTCCTGAGAAAGTTTTTTTTAAAAATTTAAAATCCAAATCAGGATAGCTCCACAACATTAATATTTTTAATTTGCTTTTGTGAACATTGATAGCAGCAACGAATTTATTATTTGAAATGTTTTTTTCTTTTTCATCGGATGTTAAAACAAATGTATAATATGCCTTCCCCAATTTGTTAGGGATCAAGGTAATACTATCTTCCAGTGTTATGTTATTTTTTAAGTTTTTTATTGTTTGTTCTTTGGTAAGTTTATTTTGCGAGTTAAAAATTTGTAATTTTATTTTTTTTGATTTTATATTTGAAATGGAAATTTTTACTATAAATTGGTGCTTTTTATTGAGATAAGCATCATTATCATATTGAACATAATTAATTTTTAAATCAGGTGATTTGATAGTATCTCCAATAGGAATAAAGTATATTTTTGTTTTAATTTTTTTTATAAAATCTGAGATAATTTGAGAATTATCAAAATTTCCATCTGTTAATACAAAAATATTGTTTAAATTTTTAATAATATAATTATCGTCAACATAACTTAGCACATTAAGGAAGTTTGTATTATTATCATCAAAAGAAAGTTCATTCAAATTATTAATTTTTTTTATAGAATCACCATACGCAAATATAATGTAATCGAAATTTTGTTTTTTGGATATATCTTCTATTTTTTTTATAGTATTTATTATTTTTTCTTTATCAAAAGCATTATTAAATTTTATGCTTTTGGAATTATCAACAAAAATTAGATTTTTAGGTCTAATTTTATTTATTTTATTGAAGGAACATCCAGGTCTTAGTAAAACAAAAAATATTAAAAATAAAGCAGATAATCTTGTAAATAAGAGCATATTTCTTAAGCTATTTGTATTGGGAAAAGTTTTTTTACTGTACAATCTAAAAGCAAAAATCAATACGGGTATGAAAATTATTAAAGAAAGCCATATATATTTATTTGCAAACACAATATTTAAATTTTGCATTTTTTATCCTTTCTTAATGAACTTTATCGCCCGGGAATAATACGATCCATATAGTTCTTAAGATAATTTTAATATCAAGTCTGATTGACATGTTTTCTATGTAATAAAGATCATATTTTAATTTTTCTTTCACATCATCAAGCGAAGCATCATATTTATGCTTTACCTGTGCATATCCGGTTAGGCCTGGTTTTACTTTTAATCTGTTGGTGTATAATGGAATTTGTTTTTTAAATTGTTCTACAAAATATGGGCGCTCTGGTCTTGGCCCGACAAGAGACATTTCTCCTTTTAGAATATTTATGAATTGGGGAATTTCATCTATTCTTGTTCTTCGTAGAAATTTGCCAATTCTTGTAATTCTTGAATCATTTTTCTTAGCCCATGTTGGTCCTGTATGTTTTTCAGCATTATGTATCATTGTTCTGAATTTTAGTATTTTGAACACCTGTCCATCTTTGCCGACTCTCTCCTGTTTGAATAATACTGGGCCTTTTGAATCTAATTTTATTAGAATAGCTACTATAATCGATATTGGTAATGAGATGATTATGCCCACAAGAGAAAAAACAATATCCATTAGTCGTTTGACTCCTTCTTCCAATGGGGACATTGGAGAAGGAAATAATTTTATAAGAGGGAATCCATATATTTGATTTGTTTTTAGATGTCCTGCTACAATATCATAAAATTCTGGTAAAATGTAAAAATCTAAAAAGGCGTTATCACATTTTACAATAGTTTGAATAATAAAATCTCTATCCTCTTTCTCCAGAGCAAAAATTATATCATTTATTTTAAAATCTTTTACAATATTTTTTATATCAGAGACATTACCCAGTAAAACATCTTTTTCGAAACTGCCATTTTTAGAATCAATAAACCCGATGAACCTGAAACCCAGTGCCGGATATTTTTTTATTTCATTGGCGATTTTTATTGCTTTTGCACCGGAACCAACTATAGCAACATTTTTAGCCCCAATTCCTTTTATTAATAAATTTCTTTGAATTGTTCTCAGTAACAATCTACCTACAGAAACAAAAAACAATAATGAAGATGTATATATAACAAGCACAGACCTTGAAATATTACCTTTATTGCTAAAAAATAACATGAAATAAAAGATAACGACACCAATAATGACTGCTTTAAAAACCAAAACAATTTCATCAAATCTTGATTGGGCATACCATGATTTATATAATCCAGCAAGAGTAAATATTATCAGCCAGTAAGCATATAGCATCAAAGCAGGAATAATAAATTCAACAAGTGGTAATTGTAATATTTGATGAAATAACCCCGATTTAAATTTTATCCAGAAAACAATAAAAAAACTTAAATTTATAGCTAATAAATCGAAAAATATCAGAAATATCTTTTCTCTGAATTTTTTAAATATTAATGGCATTTTTTAAACTCTCAACAACATATTCAATTTCATTATCTGTAAGTTCTGGGGAAATAGGTAATGATAATTCATTTTCAAATAATTCTTCTGTTATTGGAAAATCTCCTTTTTTATATCCTAAGAATTTAAAAGCAGGTTGCAGATGTAAAGGTACTGGATAGTGAATTCCAGCAAAAATTTGTTTTTCTTTTAGATATGATAATATTTTGTCACGATTTTTTACCTTTATAGCAAAAATATGAAAAACATGTTCATAATTATCAGGGATATGAGGTAGTTGTATGTCTAAGTTTTTTAGAAGTTCTTTATATTTTTTTGCTATAATGTTTCTTTTTTTATTCCATTCTGTTATATAATTTAGTTTTACATTTAAAATATTTGCTTGTATAGGATCCATTCTAAAATTATCACCAATTACATTGTGAATATATTTTTCTTTTCTCCCGTGATTTCTTAGAATTTTGATTTTATTGATAAGTTCGGGGTTTTTAGAAATAACGGCACCGGCATCTCCAAAAGCTCCAAGATTTTTTCCAGGGTAAAAGCTGAAAGTGGCAATATCTGAATAAAAACCAGGACCTTTTGACGAAATTTTCGCACCATGTGCCTGAGCAGCATCTTCTATTAAATAAATATTATATTTTTCTGCAATTTTTTTTAATTCAGGCATATTTGCCATTAGACCGTATAGATCAACAGCAATAATTGCTTTAGTTTTATCTGTTATAACTTTTTCAATAGCGTTGTGGTCGATATTATAAGTTTTAGGATTTATATCAACAAATTTGACTTTAGCCCCTGCATTGACAATAGCTTCTGCTGTGGCTATAAATGTGGCTGGAGTTGTTATAACTTCATCATCTTGTTTTATACCAATAGATTTTAAGGCAAGAAATAAAGCAGAAGTTCCAGAGCTTACCCCCGCAGCATAGGGAATTTCACAAAATTTTGCAAAATTTTTTTCAAATCTTTCCAGAAATTTTCCACCAATAAAAGCAGTATTATCAATAACTTCTTTTATTGCAAGGTCGATTTCTTGCCTTATTGAATTTATTTGCCTTTTTAAATCCACTAATGGAATATTCATATATTTTTAATCCTTATTTGATTGTTTTAAGAGTGATTGTAACCATTCTGTGAAATAATTTAAATCATCAGAAGTTCCATTTTTTATATCTACCAGTGTTCTAAAAATTGGTTCAGTCTTTGATTTTCTAAAGAATAGCCATGCAATAGGATCATTATTTGTATTGTAAAATTGAATTTTTAAACCGCCTGTTGCTTCAGAGGATCTAAATTCAGGGCCAAAGCCTTCAATTTCTTTTGTGCCTTCGTAATTGAATTCTTTAAATTCAGCAATTTGATATTTTTCCAGTAAATAATTTTTCCTCTGTTCCCATGAAACCAAAAAGTTTTTTTCAAATTTTTCTTTAAAAGTAGCTTGATTTTGTACATCTAATATTAAAACAGCATTTTCTTCGAAAGCATCTGTAGTTATAAAAGATGGTAATAAATTGAGATAATCACTAATTCCCGGTTTTTCTTTTGTAGTATTTTTATTTAAATGCTCTGCGAAAAAGTTATAAATATTTTTTCCATTTACATTAAAATATAATAATTTTAAAAACGATGCCAGAGTTGCAAGAGGATCTCTTGTGTTGGAAGGCCTTGTTATATTTCCACCATTACTGCCTTCTCCAATAATTCTTATGTTCCATCCTTGAGCTTCAAGTTCTTGTGCTTTAGAAACAACATTTGCTTCTCCTGTCTCACTCCTAAAAACTTTTACATTTAAATTTTTTAATAGCTCATTAATCATATTGGAGGTACAATCATTAACAACAACTGCATTTTTAGAATTCTGGGTAAAAATTCCCATTAAGAAGGCATAGCCAACTTCTGCCATAACTGATAAAGCAAAGCCTTTTTGAGCAGATATTACAAAATGGGAACTATTTTCGTGAAAAACGATATTTCCTCTATCTCCATCACAATCTGGTACATATATAAATTGTATTTTATTATCATGGGTGCTATTGTATTCTTCTAATTTTTTACCAGCATATTCTAAAGATTCCCCCTCGGGTACTATTTTATGAACAAATTCACCTGGTTTATCATTAAATTTTATAAAGTTTACACCTAAATTGTTCATGAAATTTTCATCTACAGAGAATATCCTTGAACTTCCATTAAATTCTGCTGCTACATATACATTAGATTGAGAAATATCATATATAAATTGTTCTTTTGCGTTTAAGGGGACATTTTTGCCAAATACAATCTCATCAAGAAATTGTAAATAATCGGATTCAGAAGCTCTTTTGTTAAAATAAAAAGTTTTACTAATAGAATTTTTTACAGAATATAAGAAAAATTTAAATTCTTTAATTAATACCTCACTATTATTTAGAGTTCTTTCAAAAATATTATTAAATATTTTTTTTACTTTTGTAATTTCATCAGAATTGAGAACACCATTTTTTAATCCAAATTTGAATCCATTATATCCCTGTGGGTTATGACTTGCTGTTATATAGAAAAAACCATCAAGAGCCTGTGATGTTTTTGCAAACGCCATAATCTCAGGGCCGGACAATATAAAGTTAAAAATAGAATTCACATCATGTTTTTCAAAAGTAAAATAAATAATCAATAATAGCAATAGGCTTGTAGGTCTGCTGTCAGCACCTATAGTGATATTATTTGATTGTAGTAGTTTGTTTTCTTTTAAGAATTTGACATAAGATGATGCTACAGAATATGTTAATATAAAATCAAGATTAGAAATAAATTTAGAATTAGAATTTTCATCTCTATCAAAGGCAAAAATTTTTCTAACTCCAGAAGAGGAGAAAATCACACTCTTGAAATAGTTTTCTATATCAATATTTTCATTTATAATGATTGTATCTAAATTGTTTATTATATAATTTAAATTTTCATCCAAAAATTTAAAAATTTCATTATTCATCATTTCTCCTTATTTTTATTTCTTTTAATAATAATTAAGGTAACATCATCTTCCCAGAATGAATTTATCTTCAATTTAGATATTTTAGAGATAATTATATCTAAAATTTTTTGAGCACTTTTGTCTGAATTGCTTTGCACTAATTTTACAAGCCGTTCAACACCAAATTCTTCATTTCCTTTTATTTTAGTTTCAGTTAAACCATCTGTATATAAAATTAATATTCCACCTTGTTCAATGAAAAGAAAACCTCTTCTGTAGAAGGTCTGGTCAGTCCAGCCTAATACCATTCCGCCAATATCCAATTCCTGCACATTATTGTTATGAATGTATATAGGATTGCAGTGGCCAGCATTTACATATGTCAGCAATCCATCTTTTTCTAATTCACCATAAAAAAGTGAGATAAATCTACTTGACATACTGGTCTGGAAAATAACTTTGTTCAATTTATTTATAACAGCCCAGATTTTATTCTCTTTTTCTATTCCCATACGTAAGCCTATTATTGCATCTCTTGCTTGTAAAGCTGCGGGTAAACCATGACCGCTGGCGTCAGCAATTGTGATTCCTAATAATTCATCATCCATTTTTATAAAATCATAAACATCTCCACCTACAATTTCAGCAGGTAAAAATTTAGCTGCAATATCAAAATCAGAAAACTCAGGGATGTTATCCGGGATTAAACTATTTTGTATTTCACTTGCCTTGTTTAAATCTCCAGTAAGATTGGAAAGAATTAGATGCTGGTTTATAAAATATTTAAAGCTACTCAAAACATAATATAATTGATCAAAATATTTACCTAATTTTCCTGTTTTTATAACGAAAATAAATTCTTTTTCTTTTCCAAGGATAAGAAAAATTAGGTTATTCTCTTGAGCAGCAATTTCTTTTTTTACTTTATTTTTATATGTTTTTTCTTCTAATTTTATAATAGTCTCGAAATCATAAGTTGAATTTACAATGTCTTCTTTCTCTTTTTTTAGTTTAAAGTAATTGACATATTTATTCTCTTTTTTTTGAAACACATATATATTTTTTAAATTGAATGATTGTTGCAATTTTTTAAAAATGAAGGTTGCAGCAGCAATAAAAGTAGTAGGATCTTGTATTTTTAAAGGGTTACTATTAAAAAAATGTTCTACTTCTCTATAAAATTTCTTCGGATCAAAAATTTTTTTGTGCATACTAAACAAACTCCATTGTAATTTACAATTAAAATACAATAATTTTTTTTTATTATCAAGAGAAAAAAAGAAAAAATAATAATTTGATGACATAAGAGAATGTGGTAATGTCAAGTTAATTGTGTCACTCCCATTTTTTTCATTGTCTAAACACCTCCATCAATATATCAGAATACCCAAGCCTTCTTGATAAATATTTCTCATTCTTTTCACTAAAAACAAATATAGGAATTTGTCTGCACTTTCTTTAGACTGAAAATATCATCTTATTCTGATATAGTCTTTGAGCTCCTTATGCAATCTTTCCATCCAGTTTGTTGTGGAAAAATAACTTCTTATCTTGTGTGGGTATTTAAGAAAGTGAATATAATTGTCTATCTTGTTTGTCAAATTAGATATGCTTCTGTAAATTCTACTCCATTTATCAATAAAAAGCATCATCTTCTCTTTCCCTTCTTGCTCATCTTTACTATCCATTATTTGATTAAGCTCTTTTAATATTTCATCCCAATCTTTCTTTCTTGTCCTGTTTTTCAAGTTCCTCTTCAGATGAAACAGCATAATCCGTGCTCTGCAGCAGGGAATACTTCTTTTAT
>Ga0164318_10005678_pt1 | contig 12071 bp, 9 predicted proteins | sample GuaBasSedimGuay9_FD_113734 | JGI IMG/M metagenome (GOLD analysis project Ga0164318, IMG submission 113734) | Subseafloor sediment microbial communities from Guaymas Basin, Gulf of California, Mexico - Guay9, Core 4571-4, 0-3 cm | ecosystem: Environmental > Aquatic > Marine > Hydrothermal vents >... | reverse complement strand
ATGATGGCGATGGCACGTGGGAAATTGCTGTACTTCGACCATCAAACGGGAAGTGGTACATCATGGGCCAATCCCCGCTTACGTGGTACCTTGCGGGCGACTACCCCCTCCCCGTGCGTGATACCAACGCAGACGGAGACGCCCACGAATAGCAACCCGCCAGATATTTAGACAAACCACACCCCTCGCAGAAGTAACGCGGGGGGTGTTTTTTTGCGGCTCTGATTCCTGGGTTCCTTCCCCCGCCGCTCTGCCTCCCTCGTCTCCGAGATATGACAAGTAGTATAGTTTAGTTGTGAGTTTTTAGACTAATGATAAATGATTAACTAATTATGATGGTGCAAATGATAAAAGAGGTGGGTCAGAAAGCAGAAGTTATGATATTATTCTCTGAGATTACCTCATAAGCAAAAAATAGGAGAAAGCAAATGCACAAAATTATCTCAAAAAAGAAACTTGCTCCCAAGATTATCCGTTTTACGGTTGAGGCTCCAGAAATAGCTTCATCCCGTAAACCAGGCCAATTTATTGTTCTTCGGGAAGGCGAAAAGAGTGAACGTCTACCGTTTACTATTGTAGACTCTGATTCTGAAGCAGGGACTATTGACCTCATTATCCAGGAAGCAGGTTACAGTACGCTTAGTTTATGCGCTTTGGAAGAAGGTGATTTTATTACTGACATCCTTGGCCCTCTTGGAAAACCAACTGATATTAAGAATTATGGAACAGTGGTTTGCGTTGGCGGTGGTGTGGGAACAGCCGTTATTTACCCCATTGTGAAAGGCATGAGAGAGGCTGGCAATCATGTTATTACTCTTAATGGAGCACGCAATAAGGAATTAATTATCCTAGAAGAGGAGTTGAAAGAAGTTAGCGATGAGTTGATTATTAGCACTGATGATGGAAGTTATGGTGTTGCTGGCTTTGGCTCAACTATTCTTCAGGGCATACTTGAAGAAGGCCGTAAAATAGATTGCGTGGTTGCTATTGGCCCTGTAATGATGATGAGAGCTGTTGCGGAGGTTACTCGCCCTTACGAGATAGAGACCATTGTGAGCTTGAACGCTATTATGATTGATGGAACAGGTATGTGTGGGGGATGCAGGGTCACTGTTGGCGGTGAAGTTAAATTCGCTTGCGTAGATGGCCCAGAATTTGATGCTCATCTTGTTGATTTCGAAGAGCTAATTACAAGAGCAGGCTATTATAGAAAAGAAGAGCAATGTCAGATGAAGAAACTTGCTGACCAATTAGAACAGGAGAAAGCATAATGGCTGAACAAAGTCAAAAACGAAGCCGCCGTAAAAAGAAGGAACGTATTCCCCGCCAATCTATGCCAGTTCGGCTGCCAGAAGTTCGAAATAAGGATTTTGACGAAGTTCCTCTTGGATACACGCCAGAGATGGCGCAAATAGAAGCCCAGCGCTGTCTGCAGTGTGCCGAACCCAAATGTGTTGAAGGCTGCCCTGTCCATATAAAAATTCCAGAATTCATTCAACTTATTGTTGATGGAGAATTTTCGGCGGCAGCTAAGAAAATTAAAGAAAACAACACTCTTCCCGCTGTTTGTGGGCGTGTTTGTCCTCAAGAAGAGCAATGTGAGCAAGTCTGTATTCTTGGGAAGATTGACATGCCAGTTGCCATTGGACGCTTAGAGCGTTTCGCCGCCGATTACGAGCGCGAACACGGCGAAACCGAAATTCCAGCGGCTGCCCCAGCTACTGGTAAAAAGGTAGCCGTGGTTGGCTCTGGCCCTTCGGGTCTGACAGTGGCTTATGAACTCCTACTGAAGGGACACTCGGTTACCGTGTTTGAGGCTTTGCACAAACTAGGCGGCGTGTTAGTTTATGGCATCCCCGAGTTCCGTCTTCCGAAGAAAATTGTTGCTTCTGAAATTGAAACCATAGAAAATATGGGAGCGGAAATTAAGCTTAACGTGTTGATAGGGAAAACCAAAACAGTTGACCAATTATTAGACGAAGATGGCTTTGATGCTGTTTTCCTTGGCACTGGAGCCGGATTGCCGATGTTCCTCAATTTGCCAGGAGAAAGCCTTAATGGCATTTGTTCGGCAAACGAATTCCTAACTAGGGTCAATCTTATGAAAGCCTATCGCGAGGATTACGTTACCCCTGTAAAAGTGGGCAAAAAAGTAGCCGTAATTGGCGCGGGCAACGTCGCTATGGACTCGGCTCGGTCTGCCTTGCGTGTTAGTGGTGGAGAATCAGAAGTGAGCATTATTTACCGCCGCTCACGTGAAGAAATGCCAGCCCGTGGGGAAGAGATTGAACATGCCGAAGAAGAAGGCATTATCTTCAACCTCCTTACTAACCCCGTCCGTTTCATTGGCGATGAAAAAGGCTATGTTAAGGCCATAGAATGTGTTCAAATGGAATTGGGAGAACCCGATGATTCTGGTCGCCGCCGCCCTATTCCCATTGAAGGTTCTGAGCACATTGTTGAAGCCGATACAGTGATTGTAGCCCTCGGAACACGGCCTCGCACTTTCATCTCTACTACTACCCCCGACTTAGAAACATCAAGATGGGGTACGTTCATTGCCGAAGAGGGAACTGGCGCGACCTCAAAACCGGGTGTCTTCGCCGGCGGCGACATTGTCACCGGCTCTGCTACCGTTATCCTTGCCATGGGAGCTGGAAGAGAAGCAGCGAAAGCCATTGATGAATATTTGCAAGGGTAAACGTGAGGGAGTAGCAAGGCGCAAAATTGGGTAAATAACGCCCTGCCACCCCCACGCGCCTCCTTGTTTCGCAAATTCAATACATACCTAATTGCCGCTATGAGCCTCCTGAGAGATTTCAGGAGGCTTTTTCTTTTTGGGCAACACCTAGAAATAAACTTCTGGTCATTTTTACCACTATTTTCCGCCTTTTAGAGCTATTTTTCAGCCGTGTAGTGGTATAATTACGGGGTGCGTGTTAAAAAGCGCAGAAATGTAAATTAAGCAAATCACGGCTTCCGTATCACTCTTAGCCAAGCGAAAACCCTCCCGCCTCGGGAATAGAGATTCTTCATCCCTTGCAAGGTTCAGCGTGCCAGAATTATGAAGCCCTGAAATTAGAATAATCTCCGCGAACTTTGAGGCAGGCATAGCAACTTAGACGATTCAGTTTGGCCTAGCCTAATTAGAGCAAACAAGGAAAATTCATGGGTAATAGTAAAGTTCAATCCATCAACATAGATCAAGAAATGCGCTCATCTTACCTTGATTACGCCATGAGCGTTATTGTCGCCCGCGCTCTCCCAGACGCCAGAGATGGGCTTAAACCTGTTCATCGGCGTATTCTTTACGCTATGTACGACATGGGCATTCGCTCTAATGGCGCCCATAAAAAATCCGCGCGTATTGTAGGAGAAGTGCTGGGCAAATACCACCCCCACGGAGACAGCGCGGTTTACGATTCTATGGCTCGGATGGCCCAAGATTTTTCTATGCGCTATCCCATGGTTGATGGACAGGGCAACTTTGGCTCTATTGATGGAGATAGCCCAGCTGCCATGCGTTATACTGAAGCCCGCATGGCAGCAATAGCAGAAGAAATGCTTGACGGTATTAAGCAAGACACCGTTGATTTCATAGACAACTTTGACGGTTCACTTCAAGAACCAGAGGCGCTTCCTGCCCGTTTGCCTAACCTCCTTTTAAATGGCGCGGCTGGGATTGCTGTTGGTATGGCCACCAACATCCCTCCCCATAACTTGAATGAACTGGCCGCTGGCATTAATTATCTAATAGATAATTATGAGAATATTCAACACATTACCGTAGAGGAGCTTTTGAAATACGTTCCCGGCCCCGACTTTCCTACAGGTGGGACAATCATTGGCGACAACGGCATTCGACAGGCCTACGCCACTGGAAGAGGGCGGATAATCCTTCGCGGGCGGGCGCACATTGAAGAATTCGGCAAAGCGGGCCGTTTCCGCATTGTCATTACCGAAATTCCTTATCAGCTTAAAAAAACTACCCTTATTGAACAAATTGCAGACCTGGCCCGAAAGGGGAGAATAAAAGACATCTCTGATTTAAGAGATGAATCTGATAGAGAGGGCATGAGCATTATCATTGAACTAAAGCGGACTGCTCAACCGCGCAAAGTGCTTTATCAACTTTATAAATATTCATCTCTTCAAACTACCTTTGGGGCGCAGCTTTTGGCGCTTATAAATAGCGAACCCCGCCTGCTCTCTCTTAAACAGGCACTGCGTATTTACATTGACCACCGCCTAGACGTTATTCAGCGCCGCACGCAATATGAACTGAAGAAAGCTGAGGCTCGGGCACATATATTAGAAGGTTTGCTTATTGCTCTCGGGAATCTCGACGAAATCATCGAAACCATCCGCGGCGCCGCCGATGCCAACGTCGCTCAAGAAACACTGATATCCCGCTTTGGATTAACAGAACTTCAAGCTCAAGCCATCTTGGATATGAAACTTCGCCGTTTGGCTGCCCTAGAGCGACAAAAGATTGAAGACGAATATAAAGATTTAGTAGCGCATATCCAACACCTGAAAAATTTGCTCGCTAGCCAAAACCTGCAATTGAATATCATCAAAGAAGATCTTGCAGAACTGGTAGAGAAGTACGGAGATGAACGCCGCACCGATATTGCTCTTGATGTCAATGAAAATATTAACGAAGAAGACTTAGTCCCCGATCAACAAGTCCTCATTAGTATCACCGAACGAGGTTACATCAAGCGCGTCATGACGGGCATATTTCGGCCTCAGCAGCGCGGAGGGATTGGCATTAAGGGACATTCAACCCGCGAAGAAGACAAAGTGATGGAACTCACTCCAGCGCGCACTTTAGATACTATTCTCTTTTTCTCAGATCGCGGCAAAGTTTATTCTACAAAAGCTTACCACATCCCACCAGCTAGCCGCACTGGCCGTGGTTTACCCATTGTTAATGTACTCGATATTGACCCCTATGAAAAAATAACCGCTATTGTTCCTGTAACTGACTTTAAAGAAGCCAAATACTGCATCATGGTCACTCGCCAGGGATTGGTTAAACGCATAAGCCTCTCAAAATTCGCTGGCGTTCGCCCTTCGGGCCTGATAGCCATTACCCTCAAAGACGATGATAAATTAGGATGGGTCCGCCTCTCTAGTGGAGAAGATGACATTTATTGCATCACTAAAAATGGTTACGTCCTTCGCTTCGCAGAAAATGAAATTCGCCCCATGAAGAGACCTGCCATAGGCGTTATAGGCATCCGCCTGCGCCCAGGCGATGAAGTAATAGGCATGGAAATATCTGAACCAGAGGGACAGTTGCTTACTGTTAGTAAAAAAGGCTACGGAAAAAGAACACCGCTAGAAGACTATCCTATCCACGGGCGCGCGACCATGGGCGTTCTCACTGTTGATAAAAACGCCCTTTCAGAAATTGGGCATATTGCTGCCGCGCTAATCGTTCAGCCAGAAGAAGATTTCATCACCATTATCTCTACCGGCGGTACGGTCATGCGCACACAGGTTAAAAATATTTCACAATATAACCGAGTGGCGCGGGGCGTAATTATTATGCAAATGCGCGAAGGCGACCACATAGCCTCCATGGCGCGTTTTAACGTCCCCGAATCTTCAGAGGAAGAAATAGCCGCATCAGAAGAGAACGGGGCACCCCCAGAGAATGAGACATCCCCAGAATAGCACGCTGGCAATTTATCACAATTAAACAAAAAAGACCGTCCAATACTAAATTGAACGGTCTTTATTTTTATCTTTTGACTATTTACAAGAACGGCAAGGCAATTTTATCGGTGACCAGCAAACAAAATGAGCTAAGAATGCAAACCATCATCAACAACATAATCACAATCACAAAACGCTGAACCGGCGTCATCCCTAAAAAAAGCTTCGGAGAAGTAACTGGTTCTACTTTTGGCGTCTTGTCTTCTTCAATATAATCAAATTGATCATCCAAGCCATTTCTGAAGTCATCTATCGTCATATTTTCTCCTAGGCTGCGCGTTACTTAAAAACAAGTTTAGCTCATTTTAGAAATCTGTCAACTGCTTAGCGGTGATTCAAGAAACGGGGAGATTAATGCTCGCTCGGAGGCGGATTTCGCCTATTCGGAAGGTGTGCGTTTCCCCTGGCCCTGTCCCCAACCTCAGCGACCCGTCTGGGTTTAGTCCAAGTACTCGACCCTCAACGTGAGTGCCATCCCTAGCATCCAAATAGACTTGTTCTCCCCTGAACGCCAAGTTTGCCTCCCAGGTTTTTAGCAAGTTATCAGAGTTCAATAGCGAATACCAGTTTATAACTTCGGTCAAAACATGCGCTAATAACTCTGGCCGAGAAACGGTTGCTCCATATTCTGCCGCCACGCTAGTGGCGGGGAAATTCAAATCCCGGGCGGGTGGAACTGACGCTGGCAAAACATTAATCCCAATTCCCAAGACAACGCCTTGTAACCGGTCGGCACGCCAATGAGCCTCTGCCAAAACCCCCGCCACTTTTTTCCCGTTTAGGAGCACATCGTTGGGCCATTTTACCGCTGCCGGCAGAGAGTAGTGTTTCTGCAGAGCCAAACACACGGCAATCCCGCCTAAACCGCTTACTCGCCCCAAGGTTTGGGCGGTGATGGGGTCATCCTTGGGGAGTAGAATCACGCTGAAGGCTAGCGCTGCCCCTCCCGTGGTTGTCCAGCTTCTACCATTGCGTCCCCGCCCTTTTACTTGTTCATCGGCCAGGACGAGCGAGAGGTGCGGGGCATCCGCATCCAGCAATTTAGCCGCGATATCGTTCGTAGATCCAACTTGGGCGAAGTAGTGTTGTTGTCCAAGAGGTAAATTTTTTAGGGCGGTTTGCCATTGTTTTTTTTGCATGGTGTTATTGTACCTTAAACAAAAAAGGGACGGGGTGAGCCGTCCCTTTAGATTTTGTGTGAATATATTTAGGCGTTGTTTACAACTGGTACGCCCGCGGTTTTTGCGATTGGCACGGGGAAAATTTCATCCAGTTCTTCTTTTGATATTGTTTCTTGTTCAAGTAGTTTTTTGGCAAGAGAGTTTAGCTCGTCCTTATATTTTTTCAGGATGTCTGTCGCGTTTTGGTAAGAAGTGGTCATCAAGCGTTTTATTTCCGCATCAATTTTCTCGGCAACAGATTCGGAGTAGTCGCGTTGTTCAGATATTTCTCTGCCTAGGAAGATTAGCTCATCTTTTTTACCGTAGACCATAGGCCCTAATTCATCGCTCATACCTAAGCGGGTGACCATTTTTCGAGCTAGTTGTGTTGCCCGTTCTAGGTCGTTTGACGCTCCTGTGGTGATGTCATTGAAAATCAATTCTTCGGCTGCGCGTCCGCCCAATAAGCCAATTATATCGGCTAGTAGTTTGTTGCGAGAGACTAGCATGTGGTCTTTTTCGGGCAAAATAAGGGTGTAACCACCTGCCATTCCACGAGAGATGATTGAGATTTTATGCACGTGGTCTGCATCTGGAAGTGCCCGGGTGGTGATGGCGTGTCCCGCTTCGTGGTAAGCGAGGATTTTCTTTTCGTTTTCGCTAATTAGGCGGCTTTTACGCTCAGGGCCGGCAATCACGCGCTCTATGGATTCTTCGAAGTCTTCTTGTTCGATAGCTGTTTTTTCTTCACGGGCTGCTTTAATAGCTGCTTCGTTGACCATGTTTTCAATATCGGCCCCGACAAACCCAGGCGTGGCCTGCGCTAGTCTTTTTAAGTCGACATCGGAGGCTAGGGGTTTTCCTTTAACGTGGATGTTAAGAATTCCCTCGCGTCCACGGATGTCAGGACGGTCTAAGATTACTCTCCGGTCAAATCGTCCCGGACGCAACAGGGCGGGGTCTAAGACGTCTGGGCGGTTGGTGGCGGCAACAACTATTACGTTTGTATCGGTGTCAAAGCCGTCCATTTCTACTAATATTTGGTTTAGGGTTTGTTCGCGCTCGTCATGACTTCCGCCCAAGCCTGCGCCACGCTGACGTCCTACGGCGTCAATCTCGTCGACAAATACAATGCAGGGAGAGTCTTTTTTCGCTCTATTGAACAAATCGCGGACGCGGCTAGCTCCCACGCCAACGAACATTTCTACAAATTCGGAGCCAGAGATGGTATAGAATGGAACACCGGCTTCGCCTGAGACGGCTTTCGCCAAGAGGGTTTTTCCCGTCCCAGGTGACCCCATTAAGAGAACGCCTTTTGGGATACGCGCTCCCAAGGCCATGAATTTTTCAGGTTCTTTGAGGAATTCGACAATCTCGTAAAGCCCTTCTTTTGCCTCTGGCACGCCGGCTACGTCTGCGAATGTCACACTGGGGTTGTCGCCTTCTATTTTGCGTGCTTTGGATTGCCCAAAGGACATGGCGGCGTTTCCACCTCCACGTGCTTGTCGGAATACAAACCAGAGTAGACCGGCCATCATCACAAATGGTAAAACATACCCTAAGACGTTTAGCACTCCAAACCACGCGCTGGGAGCTTTGATTTCGATTGTTATGTTTTCAGGGTTTAGTTCTTCCGTGGTAACTCCCAGTTCTTTTAGTTGTTCCACAAAAGTTGATGTGTGTTCCTTTTGGGATGTTGCTTCGCGGCCATCGGGATAAACTACTACTAGATCGTCCTCGTTGATAGTAATCTTTGATATTTCCCCAGCTCTAATTTGAGCGGCTATTTCCCCTAGCGTGAGTGCTTCACTGTTAGCGGTTTGCTGCTGGAAATTATACATCACCAGGATGATAATACTGGCAAACAGTAAAAGGTAGATAATTGATGATCGTTTGTTAGAAGATGAATCCACTGAAACCTCCGAAAATTGAATGATCTGCTTATTAATCTGTGCTAAGCAAATTCTTTTTGATATATTTAACGAAAACATTATACCAATCTATATTAGCAAAGAATAGACATCCCTGATAGGTTGCAGGAATTCTAATACGCTTCTAATGTGGTTTTTAGAGAAGTTTTTAAGGTGTTTTATGAAACAAATTTCAACTGTATGTCCACGGGACTGTTATGACACTTGCTCGTTAATAGTTACCATAGGAGACGAGGAGGAGGTTCTTTCGGTTGAAGGAGACCCTAGAAATCCAGTAACACAGGGGTTCGCGTGTCCCCGCGGAGCGAAAGACCAGGCGCGACTCTACAAAAACCGCGTTGAAGCCCCTGTCATTCGCCAGGGAAAGGGGTTTGAACGTGTAGATTGGGAAGAGGCTCTTGATGTTAGTGCGCAGAAACTTGGCGGTATTCTCGAAGAATATGGCCCTGAGGCTGTGCTGTTTTTGGATTACGCTGGTAATACTGGCTTGTTAACAGGGGCGTTTCCGCGGCGGCTGTGGAACTCTATTGGCGCCACGCAAACAGATAGGGCTTTATGTTGTGAGTCGGGGCACGAGGGTTTGGCGCTGCACTATGGTAACAGTCATGGTATTACGCCTACGGAGCTTCGTGAACAAAAGCTGATTGTGTTTTGGGGGTTTAACGCCGCTGTTAGCTCGCCGCATATATGGTCTTTGGCTCAACAGGCTCGCAGGTCGCAGGGTGCTCGGATCGTGGTTATTGATCCCAGGAAAAGCCGAACGGCGAAAAAGGCTGACCTTTGGATACAGCCCAGGTGTGGGAGTGATGTGGGATTGGTTTATGGTCTTATTAATTATCTTATTCAAAACGATTGCGTGAATCTAGAGTTTGTTGAGAAGTGGACGAGTGGTTTCGAACATCTAAAGGAAGAGGCTGGCAAGTGGACGCCCGATAGGGTGGAGCGGGTCACGGGCGTCTCTTGGGAGCTTGTGAAGCGATTGGGGGATGCTTATGGGCAATCGACTCCCAGTGCGACTATGATTGGGATTGGTCTTCAAAAGAGTGCCCAAGGCGCGGATCAGGTGCGGGCAGTTTCTTTCATCCCGGCGCTTCTCGGTTTGCACAGAGGTTTCTTTTATAGTAATGGCAGAGCCTTTTTTGTGGATGAGGCGTTTATTTCTGGCCGAACGCTTACGAAAAAATCCCCTAAAATTGTTGAGCAAGTAGCCCTTTCTGAGCTTGTTAAAAACGGTAAATTCAAATTTATTTATATTAGTGGGATGAATCCTGCCGTGACTTTACCTAATGCGCATTTTTTTAGAGAAGGGTTATGGCGAGAAGATATTTTTGTGATAGTTCATGAAACCCATTGGACGAAAACGACTCAGTATGCGGATGTTGTGCTTTCCGCGCCGACTTATCTCGAAAAAGAGGATTTGGTAATTCCTTGGAGTCATAACTTTGTTCAGTATTCTGCGCGGGCTATTGCTCCAATTAATGACAGCAGATGCGAATGGTGGGTGATGCGGGAGTTTGCGAAACGATTGGGTTTGACGGAAAATTGGCTCTATGAAAACCCTTGGAGGGCCATTGAGTTGGCGCATGAGAATGCTTTTGAGGGAGGTTGTTTTGAGGAGCTAAGGTTGGGGAAGATGCTTAGGCTTAAGATGAAGCCTAAGGATTGTTATCCGACCTCATCGGGGAAGATAGAATTTTATTCCACTAGAGCCGAAAAGATGGGATTGAAGCCTTTGCCGACTCAAGTTTCGTTATACGTGGGGGAAGAGCAATTCGTTTTGTTAACTAGTGCCACGCCGAAGTACACTCATACGCAATTTCAAGAGGTTTATGGCCCAATTCCCCCCGTGGTGACTATAAATCCACAAGATGCTGAGAAGTTGAATTTTCAGGCTGGGGATGAAGTTATGCTCGCGAACGAGCGCGGGCATGTTCAAATGAACGTGGTTGTCTCGAATACTGTTCCCGAGGGTGTGGTGTGGTGTCCAAGATTATCTGAGGGGCTGGCCGGGGAACCGCAAAATGGCTTGATGAGCAGTGTGCCTCAATCCATTGGCAGCGGACCGAGGTTCAATTCAACGAAAGTAACTATCCAAATTTTGACAGAGTAGGCTGTTATGGAAATTCGCTTGGCTATGGGATATGGCGTTTGTTAAAAGTTTGACTTCTGCTTTGAATTAATCTATACTCATAGCAAGCAATACTGGTGAAGTGACTCTATTTTCAACCGAGGAGGTTGGCTGTGGCACGCAAAAATATCCCTGATTCTTCCCCCAAACCACCCCCAAAAGATGCGCCAGATCATGGCATGGAGACGTATAAGTACGACGTAGAATTTATGAAAGAACCGGAAAAGCCGCCAAGAGACAGTAAAATGGGACAGGACGCTGCCGATTTCTCCCGCGACAAGGGTAATGAAGAGACTCCAAAACCGGTTTGATTTTAGGGGTTATTTTTGTAACTTCTCAATAAACAGGGACAAGACCTCCGAGGTTTGCACTACAAAAACCTCGGAGGTCTTAGCCTCACCCCAAAATATTGAGATGATACTTATTTTTCAATTTCGATGGTTACGTTTTGGGGAAGCGCCAATCCCGCCGCTACTTCAATGGCTTTGATGATTCCGACCGGGACAGGACAAGAGGCGTGGGCACAATGTTTTTGCCCTTTTTGGAGCGTTTCTGGAATTCCTCTGCGAAATGATATTTCGCTAAAAGCGTCTACTTCTGTGAGGTTTTCAGCTAAATTTTGAATGTCTGGACAATCGCTTTCTATTGAAAGGCTTACTTTATAGTTTTCAAGAGATTCTGCTTTAACTTGAGTTTGAAAACCACATATCCCTGGGTCAATTTTTACGCTTGCCATAATTTTGTTATCTCCTTGATGTTTTTTATATTCGAGGGTTTATCTTTGAAAGTTTCCTCTTTTTGTTTATGAGGATGCCACAGAAAAATAAAAACCACAGACAAACCGTCTGTGGTTTTGTTGGTAGTAGCGGGGCCAGGATTCGAACCTGGGACCTCCGGGTTATGAGCCCGACGAGCTGCCACTGCTCTACCCCGCGCCATTATGTTTTAAGCGACAGGATTATAGCATGTGGGTATTTGACAGTCAAGGTGCTGTTGTGAAGACAGCGGTGAAGAATGCTCAAAGGGAGCAAACAAGGAAGTGGAAGAGAAAAAGGTACAGAAATGAAAGAGTTAGGACAAGGCGCGTTTCAATATTCCATAATCGGTATGGTGAAAAGGCCTCAT
>Ga0164318_10005677_pt1 | contig 12072 bp, 11 predicted proteins | sample GuaBasSedimGuay9_FD_113734 | JGI IMG/M metagenome (GOLD analysis project Ga0164318, IMG submission 113734) | Subseafloor sediment microbial communities from Guaymas Basin, Gulf of California, Mexico - Guay9, Core 4571-4, 0-3 cm | ecosystem: Environmental > Aquatic > Marine > Hydrothermal vents... | reverse complement strand
CCTCTATTCTTAAAATATAAAATATTATAATTATTCAACACTTTTTATAAAAATATTGACATTTTAATTTTAATTAATTATATATATACCACCTTAAAATAAATTAAGGAGGTTACAACTATGAGTTTCAAAGTTGCTATTAATGGTTTTGGACGAATTGGAAGGAATGTATTCAGAGCAGGTTACAAAGAACTTGATATTGTAGCTGTAAACGACATTACAGATGCAGCGACATTAGCTCACCTTTTAAAGTATGATTCTATTTATAGAAAATTTGATGGTGAGGTAAAAGTGGAAGGAAATGAAATAATTGTAGATGGAAAAAGAATAAAAGTTTTTGCAGAAAAAGATCCTTCTAATTTACCGTGGAAAGATTTAGGAGTTGATGTAGTAATTGAATCAACAGGAAAATTCAGGACATATGAAGCTGCAGAATCCCATTTAAAAGCTGGAGCAAAGAAGGTTATAATTACAGCACCTGCAAAAGGCGGAAATGTTCCAACTTTTGTTATGGGTGTAAACGAAAATACTTATGACCCTAAAAATCACAATATTATATCAAATGCATCCTGTACAACTAATTGTCTTGCACCTGTAGTAAAAGTTATACATCAGAACTTTACAATTAAAAATGGGCTTATGACAACAGTTCATGCATACACAGCAGACCAGAGACTTCAGGATGCACCACATTCTGATTTAAGAAGAGCAAGAGCAGCTGCAATTTCGCTTGTGCCTACTACCACAGGTGCTGCAAAAGCTGTGGGCCTTGTAATGCCAGAACTTAAAGGAAAACTTGATGGGAGAGCTCTCAGAATTCCAACAATTGATGTATCTTTGGTTGACCTTTTCGTTAATGTAGAAAAATCCACAACTCCAGAAGAAGTTAATGAAGTTTTGAAAAAAGCTGCACAAACTGATTTAAAAGGAATTCTGGATGTTTGTGATGAGGAACTTGTTTCAATAGATTTCGTTGGAAATCCATTCTCGTCAATCGTTGATGCAAAATCAACAAAAGTAATGGAAGGAACCCTTGTTGAAATTTTATCCTGGTATGACAATGAATGGGGCTACTCCAAAAGAGTAGTTGATTTAACAAATTATATTATGTCAAAGGAATAAAACCCGGAGGTAGAAGATGGAAATAACAATAAATAAGAAAACTGTAAAGGATATAGATTTAAAAGGCAAAAGAGTTTTAATGCGTGTTGATTTCAATGTTCCACTTGATGAAAACAGAAATATTACAGATTCCACACGTATTGAAAAAGCATTACCTACAATAAAATATATTCTTCAGCAGGGAGCAAGTTTGATATTGATGTCACATCTTGGAAGACCTAAAGGAGAAGTTATAGAGAAATTGCGACTTGATCCTGTAGCAAAGAAATTAGAAGAATATCTTAAACAACCTGTTAAGAAGCTTAATGATTGTATAGGCGAGGAAGTTGAATCAGAAGTTAAAAATATGTCTCCGGGAGATGTTATATTACTTGAGAACCTACGATTTCACAAAGAAGAAAGAGAAAATAATGAAGAATTTGCAAAAAAATTATCAGCTCTTGCTGATATATATGTAAATGATGCTTTTGGCGCTGCTCATCGTGCCCATGCATCTGTTTCTGCGATAACAAAATTTCTTCCCTCAGTTGCAGGTCTGCTAATGGAAAAAGAACTCTATTTCTTAAGTACTCTTCTGAAAAATCCAGCAAGACCATTTGTTGTGATTCTTGGTGGCGCAAAAATCTCAACCAAAATAGGTGTAATTAAAAACTTACTTGATAAAATTGATTCAATGCTCATTGGTGGTGGAATGGTATTCACTTTTATCAAATCACGTGGTGTAGATGTGGGAAAATCTTTACTTGAGCCTGAAAAAGAGGTTGAAGCTTTTGAAATTCTAAAAAAAGCACAAAACGAAGAAAAAGACTTTGTTCTACCTATAGATGTTGTAGTAACAGATAAGATAAGTGAAGATGCAAAAACAGAGGTTGTAGGCATAAATGAGATACCGGAAAATATGTTAGGAGTTGATATTGGTCCCAAGACAATAAAAATGTTTAAAAAGAAAATTCACGAAGCAAAAACCATTTTCTGGAATGGTCCAATGGGCATATTTGAAATAGAAAAATTTGCAGAGGGCACATTGGAAATAGCAAAAGCAGTTGCTGAAAGTAAAGGAACAACTGTTATTGGTGGTGGAGATTCAGTAGCTGCTGTTCAAAAATTTGGACTTGCAGATAAAATAACCCATATTTCAACAGGCGGTGGTGCCTCACTTGAATTTATGGAAGGCAAGTCCTTGCCCGGAATTGAAGGATTGGAGGATAAAGAATGAGAAAACTTTTAATCGCTGGTAATTGGAAAATGCATAAAACTATCCCTGAAAGTCTTGAGCTTGTAAGAAAACTATCACATTCAGTTAAAAACATAACAGCACTTGACATACTTGTCTGCCCACCATTTACTGCACTCACTTCTGTGTATGAAGCAATAAAAGAGACTAATATAAAACTTGGAGCTCAAAATCTATTCTGGGAAGATGCTGGCGCTTATACAGGCGAAATTTCTCCTGTAATGCTTAAAGATGTTGGATGTGAATATGTTATAATTGGACACAGTGAAAGAAGAGAATATTTTGGTGAAACAGATGAGACTGTAAATAAAAGAATTAAGGCAGCATTAAAGCATAATTTAAAGCCAATTGTATGTGTTGGTGAAAAGCTTGAACAAAGAGAACAGGGTATTACAGAAAAAGTGTTGGAAACTCAAATTCTTGGTGGCTTGAAAGATTTATCAGAATCAGAAATACAACAGATTACTATTGCTTATGAACCAGTATGGGCTATAGGAACAGGAAAAACAGCAACACCTGAAATTGCTAATTCAGCACAAAAATTCATACGAGATAAAATTGCTGAAATTTTTAATACACAAATAGCAGAAAAGACACGAATTCTTTATGGCGGTAGTGTAAAACCAGAAAATGCTAAGGATCTTCTATCACAGGAACATATAGATGGGGCACTCGTAGGTGGAGCAAGCCTTGATGCTGAAAAATTTGCCAAAATAATTGAAGCCGGAATTTGATGTCTTTGTAAAAAAACATATATTCCACAGTTGGGGTGAAAAACCCTGCATATCTTTTCCGTCAATCCAATAAAGCGGGACATTCCTGTCCCGCTACCTACCATTAAATTTCTTTAAAATAATCAATAGTAGCTTTTAACGCCTCTTCAAAATCAAATTCAGGTCTAAATCCTATAGATTTGATTCTTGATATATCAGCCTGTGAATGTTTAATATCTCCCGGTCTCTCATCTGTATAAACAATTCTTGACTTTGAATTTGTAAGTTTAATTATTTTTTTTGCAAGCTCATTGATAGTAATTCTTCCACCAAGCGCAATATTATAAACACCTTCCCCTTTTTCCATTGCAAATACATTTGCTTTTACAACTTCTTTAACATATATAAAATCACGTGTTTGTTTACCATCACCAAAAATTATTATATCCTCATTTTTAAGTGCACGTTTTAAAAATATAGGGATTGCAGCAGCATACTGTGAATTAGGGTCCTGACGGGGACCAAAAACATTAAAATATCTTAAAACAGCAGTAGGTAAATTAAATTGTTCACTATAAATTTTACAATAATATTCACCAGATAATTTTGAAACAGCATAAGGACTTTTAGGCTCTGGTAACATATCTTCTCTTTTAGGTAACACTGGATTATCACCATATACCGCAGCAGAAGAAGAATATATAACTTTTTTAACCTTATTTTCTTTTGCTGCTTCAAGAACATTTAATGTGCCTTGAGTATTTATTCTCTCGGTTTCAATAGGTTTACACATAGATTCTTGCACACTTATAAGGGCAGCAAGATGAAAAACATAATCTACACCTTTCATCCACTTCTTTAAAATATAATAATCAGTAATATCTGCTTTAACAAACTTAACATTAAATTCATTTATGTTCTTTTCAAATCCTGTTCTAAGGTTATCAAAAACAATCACATCTTCATTTTTAAAGTATTCCACTATATGGCTACCAATAAAGCCAGCTCCACCTGTAACCATAATTCTCATCTCTGCAAGCCTCCGAATTTGTATTTATACATTTATATTTCAATCTATTAAAAATTATTCATAGTGGCAAGACTTATTTTATTAAGAGGAATATTCTAAGTTATACCAACCCAAGCCAAAAGAGGTCTGCTTTCCAATATTTACAAACTTTCCGATATACAGCAAAGGCAGAAAAGAGGAAATCTCACCTTTATACTCAGCTTTTCCAACAACCCCTCCAAGTTTAATTTCTTTCTTTTGTCGTGTTGAAAATCTTTTATAGTCTTTCCATTTTATATTATGATTAATTAGTTCAATAGATTTACTTTTTTCAATTATAGTTTTAAAGTCAATATCAAGATTTTTTCCACAGTGAAAATACATAAGAGCAGATAATCTATGAATAAGCGACCTTACAATAATATGAAATTCAGGCAAACTAACAAGTTTATTTTTATATTTAATTCTTGTCGGTGTTATAAATTCAATAGAAATTTTTTCTACAGTTTCAGGTATGAAGTCTTTTATCTCTTCAATTTTTAATATAGGAATTTGTGTTAATAATTTTTCGTTTCTGTAAATTAATATACATTTATTTTTTAAAAAGTCTTTAATCTTACGGTAAGAATAAATTTTTGATAATTTAAATTTAATCCTTTCTTTTCCAAGCCCAGAATCTTTTCCAATAGAATCAATTACATATACAAGAAATGGGAGATAATCAATAGCTTTACCCACAAGCACCAAATCAAATAAAATGATTTTCTCTGTTTTTTTATAAAAATTATTAAATAAAAAAGGGTGAGGGATAGAGTCATATTTTTTCAAAACATTTGTATCAGGTGGTGGTTCAGTTTCAAAAATATATTTATATGGACAATTAAATTTAAGTAAACATTTTTTACAATCAAAAGATTTAGTAACACAAGTAACTTTTTTAAGTTTATATCCAATAGCACCCCGCAAAGCAAAGAAAAATCTCTCATCAAAGTTTACTTTCTTGTTAAAATTAATCTGACAAGTATAAATACCGAAGAAAAAATTTTTAAGATTAGAGTTAAGTAGGTTCATAGGGATTATCTTTTAAAATGGATTATGGTCAAAAATAGTAATATCACCTGTAACAGGTGAACGATATATAAGTTTTTTTGCTTTACCGTGAAGCAGATGAGCAATTTTTAAATAAAGCCATATAGGTGCAGGACCTGTAAGAATAATTGTATTCCCTTCACCAGCAAGTTTTTCAACCTTTTCAAGATACTGCGGTAAATTCTCAATTTTAGCTGTAGTTGTATCTTGGTATAGACTGTTCAATTCTATTATGATAGTTTTGCTCATTGTAATGTAAAGATTCCGTATCCTAATGCAGTTTTAGCACCAACGCCATAATGTGTTATTGCATCTTTTAACCATTCACACGCTTTTTCAAGTAGATTTTCATCTTTGCTTAGTAAATGAAATTTAAATTTTGTATCCTTGACAGTTAGAAATTTTATTGGAGTAGGAGATTGCCAATCAGCTGGTGGATTTTTTGCAGGATTCGTATAATAATCTGGATAATGAGGATTCATTATATCAATTGAGAGTTTTATATCACCAACAGGATAAGCGTCCATAAAAACTATTTTTCCTGCCTGTTGTTGTGTTCCAAAAATATTTTTGAATTCTTCATTTCTTAAAGCATTCTCTTCTTTCCCATCAAAATTTTTTAATATAATCCACTGTCGTGTTATACCTTTTACGGCACTTCCTGGAATATAAGGGATTCCATAGATGTGATGGAGTGTCATTGAAGTTTCCTGTGGATGTATACCACTTAATCCCACAACTAGACGCCACCTGAGTTTAGCCTCTATTTCTTTTACATATTCATCTAATTTTTTGATATTAGATATTCGTCTGTCTATAAGATAATTTATAAATTTTGTATCCCATTTGAATTCCTGAATTTTTTCGTTTATTTTAATTTCCATCTTATTTTCTTCTTTTTCAGCAATTCTCGGAGTATTAAAAAGATAATAAAAATTATCGGTTTGCTGGATATCAGTAGATTTCAAAATATTATATGTATCCTTTGGAAAATATTTATTACTTTGAGGTACTCTCATAATTAATCCTCTCTTGCAATCAAACCTTGTGCAAATCTTTTAAGCCATTTAAACAGAGATACAATTTCCTGTGCAATTAATTTATATTCAGTTGTATCTTTTGTTATTATCCACTTTACTAAATTTTCATTTCCTTTTTTGATAGTTCCTACAATTTCATTTGCTTTAAAATATTCATCAATCTGTTCTAAAATAATCATATATGCATTTTTATTTCCATTTTTTATTTCTGCCTTTGCTTTTATAAATGCGATAGTCTGTCCCAGTCCATTTGTTAAAAGCATAGTGGTTAATTTTTCAATAAGGGAGCGATATTCTTTTGCTTTTTCTTTCAGATAAACTTTAGCAGACTCTACTTTTTTAAAGGCAAATTCTACTCTGCCACCTTCAATTTTATTTATTGATATTTGGTTCTCACTCATCTTTTCCCCCCTGATTTTAAATAATATTTATTCTTACAAAACCTTTGCCTATAGTTTGATTGCCACCTATCTGGAATACTTGAACAGAGCGAATGTTTTCTACAAATTCCTTCATTATTTGGTTAGCATTCTTATTTTCGTTTTCCTTCCGTGACTGAGAAGCCATAACAATAGTATATAAAATTGTATCCTGCGGAATATACTCTTCATACCATAGATTGCCAGATGTGCCTTTGTCATTTATAATATTTCGTGCAATTATCTCTGTTGAGTTTCGCACAAAACTTTCAAATTCTTCATCAGGCAGTATTACCAGGCTTTGCTCTAATTTTGTTTTCCAGTACTGATACTCCGAATCTGAGCCAAATATTTTTTCAGCAAACCATCTGGCAATTTCTGTTGTATCTTTACTTGTTTGCACATCATAAGTAAACTCTTCCAGTACTAATTTTGTCCCATTAACTAAAACATTGTTACTGCTTGCTGTATTTTGGAGTAATTTCACATCTTTAAATTTACATGGGAGATCAATTTTTGCAATTTTTTTAAATTCTTTCTGAAACCGCTCAAGTACCATTGGTGATGTGACCCAGACAAAAATATCTTTTAATGATTTTACCGGAAACAATAATATTCGGGCATCCATAAAACCCAAAGCACCAGCATAACCTTCTTCCTCTTTTCTTTCAGGTTCAGGCCCAAAAAGTTTAAAAACATCTTCGCTTTTAATATTGTTATTATTATTTTCAAAGAGTTCCCGTATACTACCTTTTAGTGTGGATGCTTCTATTTTTGGGAAATGAGTATGCTTTTCTCGTTGTATAGGTAAATCCACCACCCCTACATCACCACCACTTCCTGGGTGAAGGGACGTTTCCACAATTATAAACATAGGTCTAAAAATTTTAAACATAGCTTTTATCCTCCTGTTTTTCTATTCTATAAGTTTTATAATCTTTATAGTTTAATACATTAACTCGTCCTAACAGCCTCTTAATTTCTTGAACATATTCGTCTTCACTATTGTGTGCTTTTAAAAAAATTTCTGCTATATAAAAATCATATTTTTTCTCTTTATATCTTGTCATCCACGCTTCTGTTTTATATAATACTCTTACATTCGTTCCTTTCTTTTTATATATTGAAAATCCTTTTAAATCAATGTCTGTTAATGAGTGATGTAAATCTGAACTTTGAGAAGATATGTAATATTTTTTTATCAGCTCTAAAATTATCTTCTCCACCTCTCTCCTATTATCATTTAACAAACTCGCAGCTGATGGTGAAACTTTGACAATCTCAAACCTTTCTCTATATTTTTTCCACAAAGATAAACCTAATGGATTAAAATCTATAAGATTGTCTGCCTGCTCAATTAAAGATTCTGCTACATCATTGTATTGTAAGTTTTGTTTGTCTTGAGCCCCATCTTTTTCTAATTCTAAGAAAAAATCAAGGTTCTTTTCAAATACATCCCATTTTATATCTAATGGGATATACGGGATTTCTATTAAAGCATCTGTGTCTTCAAATATATAATATATTTTGCATTTATTAATCTGTCCAAGAATAGTAAGATAAGGTACAGTTGCTTTAAACCCGCCAGTTATGTTTATTATTACATCATTCCAGTATTCTTTTGCTATCCCATATATTTTATTAATCAAATTATTCATACCATTTATGAACTCCTGACTATCCTGAATCTGTAATGAACTTATTTTTTCATCTTTAGGGTTATCCAGATTTAAAATCTCTTTTAATTTTTCTTTAATTATTTCTCCAGCCAGTATGCCAAGTAATGTGTCTGAAGTAAGAAGAAACACCTCTATATTATCATTTAATTGTTGCTGAATCTTTTTAATACTTTTAATTTCTGCTGATGTATCTTCTACCGGCATTGCACTAAAATTGCATAATCTTTCTTTCAATTTTTTAATTCTAATAGATTCGTTCCCATACTCATCAGCCATTCTTGTTTTTAAATCATTCACATAATTTTTAAACTCAGTATCATCATTGTTCTGTTTCATATAATTTTCAAATATAGATGTACCAACCATTGTTATAATCTTTTTCATTGCACTTCTCCCAAAATAGATAGTCCAAACCCTTGCTCAGAATTTATATCAGATATTGTTTGAAAATGAAAAAGTTTCTTAATTTCTTCAGGACTGGATTTTTTAAATTCAAAATAATAGACACTACCGGCTGGAACTGCTTTATACATTGGTTTTGGCATCTTCTTTTTTATATCAAATCCACCAATATATAGATGTTTACCAATAGCACAACTTAACAGTTTCAATTCTATACCCTTAAATGTGCCTTTAAGAGTTTTCTCATCAATCCAATCTGGCAACCAGCCATTCTTGAATATTGTTGGAGTAAGAAAAATAATCTTAAAAATTTTATTTTTAAATTTTAACTCAACATTTTTTATATTTTTTAGTAAATCGTCTTTTTCAGTTTCAAGTTTAGCCACTTTTCCGTCTCCACCCAGAGTAAATACACCTTCTTGAATTTCGTTAATTCCTTCAATCTCAGCTATAATAGATACTCCTTTTTTAAGTCTTATCATTGGTGCTGAATAAATCTGATGTTCCTGTGATGTTAATCTAATTTTATCGCGTCTGATTCCTATTTTATGCTCAATAAGAAATAGTGAATCATCCGGAATTACATCAAATTCATCTTTTATTCCTTTCATATAATCAAAAATATTAGCTTCTGATAAATATCCTTTTGCTTCTTCTACAGGTTCATTAGAGGTTATAGTTAAAACTTTACTTAAAAATAAGTCAGAGATAAATAGAGATTGCTTATCAAGGAGTGTAAGTCTTTTATACTTTTCTTCAGTTTTTAACTTTATCAAATCATAAGGAATTTTTATATAAAATTCATTCTTTTTAAATATAATAGGTCCTTTTATCTTAAGTGTTCCTTTTTTATCTGGTGTGCCTAACTCCTGCTCATATTTACCATTATAAAAACCCTTCAAACCATCTGGTTTGTTAAATATAAGAAAAGTTCTTATTGCACCGTATATGGTTGATGGATAGGGTGGAAAAATGGATTCAGCCCATCTATCTTCACCAAGTTCAAATGGCCTACCTGTTCTAAAAAATAGTGTGTCAAATGGTGTTATTCTTAAAATCATTATTCCTCGCTATTAATAAATGTTGAAATTAAAAGTACATCTATGAAATAATTAAAATTCCTCTTTAATTTTTCAAATAATATAAATAAATCTTGCAACATTTTATTAACACGTTCCTTTTTCTTTCTGCTCTTTTCTTTTTTATCTTTTATATTTTCTATAGTATTATACGCTCGTTCTAACATACGTTTAAGTTCGTACTTAAAAATATTATCATGAGGTATAAAATTCCCATTATAGGCTTTAAGATTCTTGAATTCTTCCTGCATATTATAGATAAATCTTTTTGAAAAATAAAAATCGTCTTTTTTTTCATTGGTTTGCAATGAAACTTCTCTGAGTATATTAAGAAGACTCAAACTATTTTCTCTCCATTTTAAAACAGCTTTTCGCACTTCGCCAGAACGTTTCATAAGAATAATAGTGAATGAGTTCTTATCTTTCTTATTCTTATTTTTAGCTTCTTTTTCTGCTTCATAAACTTTATTTAATACAAGTTTTAATGGAGTTTTATAATGAGCGATAACCACCCCCATTGAAGCTGTTGCATTTGGCCCCATTGTAAGGAACAACCTGTTACCTTTCTCAACAAATCCTGTATTATTATTCCAGTCAATCTCTATCTTACCATTATTAAATTTTATGTGTCCTGAAAAAGCAGCTCTTAATTTTTCCATTACATCAAACAAATCTTTTAAATTAACAAAAGCAAGCACATCATCGCCACCACTATAGATTAATTTACCTGTATGTTCTTCTTCTACAATTTTTCTTACAAATTCAATACTATAATTTCTTAGTGCCTTTGATATTGCTGAATGAATTGCAGGTGTAAGAATTTTTCGTTCAGAAATATTATTCAATTTTTGCTTAAATTCTTCTGGTAAAGATTTCCATACCTCTGAATTGTATGCAAATTTAATTTCAGGCAAATTTTCACCGGACAGCCATTTCCCCATATTGTCGCCATCCAGTGCAATAACCGCATAATATGGATTTGGTCTGGCTTCTATTTTTTTATATATCTCTTTTAAGTGACCTATCAAAGAATCTATATCATTATCACTTATTTCAATGCCGAACTGATCATTGATTGATTTTGTAGTAAGGTTCTCTTTGTAAAACCAGTGCCCATCTAAATCAGGAACATTTTTTATAAGAGGATGTATTCCATAAAATTTATCTTTTACAATCCTTTTAAATTCTGTAACATAATTTTCTATCTCTGCCTTTGCAGAGATAGAAGCTTCTTTTTTGAAATCAGATGAAGCTACTTCCGCTGTTGAAGGAAAACTAATAGTTTCTTCCATTTGAAATTTTTCTTTTATATATATTTCCAGACATCTTTTAATAAAACATATAGCACATAATCCTTCGCCATCAGTAAAAAATTTATTCAGTCTATTATCAGAACGAAACTTTTCTGTTAAGTTGGCAGAAAAATTTTTATTCCAGTTGAATTTTGTTCCTTTGGTATCAACAAAAAATATTACATCTCTTTCTCCACAGAGCGAACATTTTTTACCTATCTCCTGCAGATTTTCTTTATCTGGAAATTGGACAAATTCCCTACTGCTTTTTCTTATTCCCATAGATTTTTCCAGCGTGGTGTAAAGAATCTGATAAAGTAGTCCTATGTTTGGTTTATATTCACCGCTTTTTTCTGCAAAATTCCATAGACTGTTCCATTTGTCAATATATTCTCTATCAAAAAATGGGCACAAATCGCTAATTGTAACATCTCGTGTGTCCTTTCGCCATGGGACAGCAACCCAATACATTTGAGGGAAATCGGATAATTGTAAATTTACTTTTTCCTGTTGAATATCACCAGTGGGAATTTGAAGTTCTTCAAAAATTTCCCGTTTTATTTTATCCATCTCCTGTTTAATACTTTCTTTTATATTTATTACGATTTCTTCAATTTTTTGAGATTCTGTTTCAGGTATTATTGCTACGAATCTATTAGGAATTGTTGGATAAGTGATATATTTTGAATAAGAATTTTTAACTGGGATACCCAACTCTTTTTCTATATACCAATCTATAAGAGGTTGAGCATATAAATCAGGATAAATAATTGAAGTAGGACCATAATTTTCTATAATTTTTTCTATTGCAATAAAAGTTAGATACGAAAGCAGGAAACTCCCCATAAAATAGTCCTGTATTTTTCGTGCCTGAATTATGAACGACTGAACCGGTCCTATGGTAAAAAGAAAAAGAGAATTATTCTGAAATCCTTTACCTGCGTTTATTGCAGTTGTAATTTTTAAATGTTCTTGTAATGAATGGTCAGGCACT
>Ga0164318_10005672_pt1 | contig 12076 bp, 10 predicted proteins | sample GuaBasSedimGuay9_FD_113734 | JGI IMG/M metagenome (GOLD analysis project Ga0164318, IMG submission 113734) | Subseafloor sediment microbial communities from Guaymas Basin, Gulf of California, Mexico - Guay9, Core 4571-4, 0-3 cm | ecosystem: Environmental > Aquatic > Marine > Hydrothermal vents... | reverse complement strand
TTTCAAAAATATAATGGGCATTCTTGGAGGAAACAGAGGAAGAATACACAGAGATTTCAACAGAAAAATTGTAGATCTGAATCGCGTCATTAAACCCACCCTTACAATCATCGATGCCACAAGAATCCTGACCGCACATGGACCGTCAGGAGGAAATCTCAAAGATGTAACTAAAGCCCAAACCATAATAGCAGGCACAGATAGGGTCCTCACTGAAGCATGGGCAATCAGAATCTTTGGCGCAGACCCATCAGACTTCCCTTTTATCAAACTGGCACACTCTGCAGGCATGGGAAAAAGTGATACAAAAAAGCATAAACCCTTAACATACACTTTCCAGAAATGAATCACAAAAACCTCATCATTCTTAGAAAAACTATCCAGATCATCTCCTTCCTTATTTTCATATTAACTATCGCGGTAGCAGTTTACCCATTCAAAGCTTATTTTTTCACAAAGCTGTTCCTCATAATCGATCCTTTGAACGCTATAGGTACCCAAACTGCCACAGGACGCTTCAACCCGATAATGCTTTTATCACTCCCCCTTCTTTTAAGCCCCATACTCTTCGGCCGGGCTTTCTGCGGGTGGATATGCCCTCTCGGAACCACCATTGATCTGACTGACAACATTCTCAACAAAAAGCATATAAAAACCATTAAAATAAGAAGGGTTAAATACTTCTTGCTCATTCTTTTTCTATTGCTCTCTATACTGGGTTTTCAACTTTTCTGGCTTCTTGATCCCTTACCTATTATCTGGAGATCTTTTGCCATCATTATCTTTCCAATTGCTTACACATTGGTGTATGGTTTCGTAGAACTCTTTATCAACGTCGGGATCTTACCCGACTTTTTTTCTCGTGTCAATGAGGCCATTTCAAACACATTTTTTTCTCCTCATCCACCCACAGCCTCTGGGATTTTTCTACCTCTGGTCATATTCCTTCTCATACTATCGGGAAGCTTTATAAGCAAAAGATTCTGGTGCAAGAATCTCTGCCCTCTTGGAGCTCTCCTGGGAATAATTGCCAGGTGGTCACTGTTAAGACGTCACGTAGTCACTTCGCAATGTACCGCATGCTCCTTATGCGACCAAACCTGTAAGATGGACGCCATCTATGATGATTTTACCTCAACAAATACTTCCGAATGTATTATTTGCCTCAATTGCACAACTACCTGCCCTACTTATAGCACAGAATTTAAGTTTTCGCCACCTACCAAAGTAAAGCAGGAAGCAAATCTAACAAGGCGTTCTCTAATTTTTGCCGGGATCATTTCGCTTTTGGGAGCAGGATTTCTCAAACTTACTGCCAAAGGGAAAGAAAACGACCGATTGATACGGCCTCCCGGAGCTGTAACCGAAGAAGATTTTAACGATTTATGCATTAGATGTGGAGAATGTATTAGAGTATGTTCGACCTCCGGAGGATGCCTCCAGCCCGGCATAACAGGAATGGGAATTGCAGGCTTAATGACCCCCAGAGCAGATTACCATTTAGGCTACTGCGAATATGAGTGCAACTTATGTGGTCAGATCTGTCCTACCGAAGCTATTCAGAAGTTGAAACTGAAAGAAAAAAAACGCTATAAGATGGGTACAGCAATCATCCAGAAAGACAGATGCATTCCTTACAGGCTCAATGACAATTGCATTGTTTGCGAGGAACACTGTCCTATACCAGAAAAAGCTATAAAGCTCGATGAGAAGAAAATCTTCAGCTCTTTCTATAACTCAGAGATAATCGTCAAATATCCCTATGTGATACCAGAACTCTGTATAGGCTGTGGAATCTGTGAAAACAAATGCCCAGTTGAAGGGGAACCCGGAATTATTGTAATTAAAGAGGGTGAAGAAAGAATAAAAATATGAAAAAACCCAAACTCTTTCTTTTTCTTTACACTTCTCTGATAACTTTGCTCCTTACAGGATGTTATCATCCCATAAAAAAGTACTTGGTAGATCTTGAACAATATCCGAACCTTGTAATAACCAACTGGGACATCCTTGAATCTCAGGATGAAATAAAAAAATATCTAAAAGATCAATACACTTTATATTCAGCGTACAACGTCAAAAAAATTATCTTCCAGGAAATAACCACCTCAAACTACCAGAGAATTATCATTGAAATATTTCAGACAAAAAGCAAAATGGATGCGATGAACCTATACAGGAGATATAGCTCCATTAACCAGGTCACAATAGGGGATGCAGGAAGTGAATCCTCGGGATTCCTCGCTTTCTATAGGGGAGAATTTTTTGTTAAAATCTACATAAAAGGATATTTGAAAAACAGCAACGAAATTATAAGGGAACTTGCGAAACAGATTGATATAAAACTAAAGCTGAGATAAATTATATTCGTTATTAAAAATGGGAAAAGTAACAAGAAGAAAATTCATTAAAATAACCTCCGTGGGATTTGCTTTTTCCGCTATCCCTTCGTTATCAGTTTCCAGTCTCCTGGCAAGTACAAAGGAACCATACGTTAGAAAAGCCAGATACTACTCCAAGCGCGAAAATAACGCTGTACAGTGCCATCTTTGTCCGAGGCATTGTTATGTGCTCGAGGGCAATAGAGGGTACTGTGACGTACGAGAAAACAGAAAAGGAGAATACTATACCCTGGTCTATGGTAGACTCGTTGCCATCCATATAGACCCCATTGAGAAGAAACCCCTATTCCATTTTCTGCCAGGCACAACAGCTCTATCCGTAGCCACAGCCGGCTGTAATGTTGATTGTAAATTCTGCCAAAACTGGAATATCTCCCAGGCTCTACCCGAAGAAGTACCTTCCAAATTCGTCTCTCCAGAAAACCTGGCTTACCTGGCAAATAAATACAAAACCCCCACCATAGCTTTTACATATACAGAACCGGTCGTCTTCACGGAATATGTTTACGATTGTGCTTCCATAGGGAAAGATTTTAACGTAAGAAGCGTTATGATAAGCAACGGGTTTATAAATAAAAAACCGATGTCCGACCTCTGCAACGTCCTTGATGCAGTAAAAATAGATTTCAAATCTTTCAATCCAGATTTTTATAAAAAAATTGTGAGAGGAAGGCTTAAACCTGTGCTCGACACTCTTGTCCTTCTAAAAGAAAAAGGGATATGGTATGAAATGGTTTATCTTGTTATTCCAACTCTTAACGACAATCCCCAAGAAATAAGAGAAATGTCAAAATGGATACTGAGTAACCTTGGACCAGACGTACCCATTCATTTCACAAGATTTCATCCCGAATATCTCCTGACAAATCTGCCACCAACACCAAAGACAACTCTCGAAACAGCCTACAAAGTTGCAAAAGATGCCGGGATAAACTATGTGTATATTGGAAATATTCCGGGACATCCAGCAGAAAGCACATATTGTCCATCCTGTGGTAAAATACTGATAAATAGAACAGGATACTATGTTAAAGCAACTAATATCAAGAATGGGAAATGTAAATTTTGTGGGCAATCTATACCTGGAGTATGGAAATGAAAACCAACGTAGTAGCCATTCTTATTGCATTCATACTATCTACTATTCCTTCCTTAGCTCAAATCCGAAATCCAGCTGTAAGTGGTGCTTTTTACCCATCGGACCCCGAAGAGCTAAAATCCATGCTCTCAACCTTTTTCCAGAAAGCTGGTGCACCCACTCTGAGAGAAAAACCTCGTATATTAATATGCCCCCATGCAGGCTATATTTATAGCGGGCAGGTAGCTGCATACTCTTTCAAAGAGATAAAAAATCACTCCTATGAAACCATTATCCTCGTTGGTCCCTCTCATGTAGCATACTTCGACTTTGCATCTGTGTACAACGGAGACTATTACCAGACCCCCCTTGGAAAAATGCCCGTGAACAAAGGCCTCGCTGAGGAAATAACAAAGGGGGCAAAATTCATAAAACTTTCAGATAAAGGACATACCTTTTCTGTATTACAGCGAGGAGAACATTGCATAGAAGTAGAGCTCCCGTTCATCCAGTATATTAAGGGTAATATATCAATAGTACCCATAATCCTTGGCACTATGAAATATGAGGTTATCCAGGAACTGGGAAAAAGACTTGGAGAGATCTTAAAGAAAGAGGACGTGCTGATTGTGGTCTCCTCAGACCTTTCTCATTATCACAAATACGAAGAATGTAATCGTATTGACAAACGTCTTATCAAACAGTTAAAAAGAATGAACCCCAAAAGCTTCTATTACGGACTGATCTCAAAAGACTATGAAGCCTGCGGTGGTGCACCCATCACCTCTGCCCTTATTGCCGCAAAAAAAGCTGGAATAAATGGAATCAAAATCCTCAAACATGCAAATAGCGGTGATGTGCCCGGTGCACCCAGAAGTCAAGTCGTCGGCTACCTCGCTGCCGCAATGTACAAAACAAAAAATGAGGGTAGAATGGATAGTAAGGGAAAAAACAACGACCTGACACAAGGAGAACTTACGAAAGAGGAGCAGCTTTATCTCATAGAGCTCGCGGAAAACACCATCAGAAACGTAGTAAATGGTAACCCAAAACCATCTCCTGAAAACGTACCTGAAAGGCTGAAAGAACCAAGAGGAGCTTTCGTAACAATTGAGAAGAACGGACAGCTAAGAGGATGCATAGGATATGTATTGCCTGTCTATCCACTGTACCAGACAGTGATAGAAGCAGCAACAAGCGCTGCTCTTAAGGACCCAAGATTTCCTCCAGTTTCCCCTGAGGAACTTCCTGAAATAACTGTAGAGATATCTGTCTTGACTCTGCCACGAAAAATCAAAAGCATCGATGAGATTGAAGTGGGAAAACACGGGCTGATTATAAAAAAGGGATTCTACCAGGGACTTCTTCTGCCACAGGTAGCAGTGGAATATGGATGGGACAGGGAAACATTCCTGGAACATACCTGCTTGAAAGCCGGACTTTACAGAAATGCATGGAAAGACCCGGATACTGAAATAAGTATTTTTTCTGCCCAGGTCTTCAACAGGGAAACTCTTAAAGAAAACTAAGCCTGAATCCGTGTAAAAAATAACCCCATTCCAATTACAAAAATAGAATAGACAACCAAAAAGATAATTGAATTTAAAAGACCAAAAACAGGAACAAAGATAGCTGAAATTACGTAAATACCTATACATGCTCCGATAACGTCTAAAGAATATCCAATCCCGGACGTTTTTGCCACTCCCTTTCCACCTATTTTTTCAAGAAGCCCCGTAAGAACAGGAAAAAGGAAACCACAATTAATCCCCAGAAAAAACGTCAGAACAGGAACCAGAATATCATACATGGAATACCCAACGGAAAACTTTATCAACAGTATCCCCACCCCGGAAAGAAGCAGAACACTTACAAATGCCATCCCCATACCCAGTCTCAATAACCTCTCCTCGCGGACTATAATTCTCGCCCCCAGTCCCGCCCCAAGCATAAAACCGAGGTTGATAAGAAAAATTTTCAGGTATATCCCACCTGCATAACTCTGATAAATCATCACATAGAGTCCCACCAGCGACATAGAGATAAATCCTATCGAAAAAATAACAAATTTTATTGTCTTCTCTTTTTTATTCTTCGTTAGAAGTATGAAAGGAATTACCAGGAAAACCAGGTAAACATACTTGAAATTCAACTTATTCAGAAATTTATACAAATCCTTGAGAATCCCTCCTGTTTTCTTATCCCACAGTATTGTCTCATAATAGAACCCTATCGGTTTCTCTACGGTATTTATCTTCTTTACTTTGCACTCTGCAAGAAGATCGTTAAGAAACTGAATTTTAAACGGGCTCAGCCTATCCACTAGATAATATTCCCTGATGTATTTTACATCGAGTTTTCTCTGCTTCAACCTTGACACTACAACATCAAAGTTAACATCAAGCACAATGTCCGTTGCCAGCAGATGTATCGTATTTCCCGGTATCCAATAGACATGCTTAAATACTTTTTGAGCTGTATTGCCTATTACTTTAAGATATTCCACGTGCTCCCTACTTAAAAATCTTTCTCCTCCTGGCAGATGAAAGGCAAGAATCCCGCCTTTCTTCATAACATCCTTTAAGCGGGAAATGAAATAAAGAGAATAATACGAATTAAGATAAGCACTTGTGGGAAGGGGTATATTCAAAATCACAACATCAACTTTTGTTTTGAATCTCTCAAGCAGTCTGACCGGATCACCTGTCATAAATTTGACCTTCCCGGTACTTTCAGTATCCATTCCGTAAAAATTACTATAGGAATTTAATTCTGATTGAAGCACCCTATCTTTCTGTATAATTATAACACGATTGACACTCTTGTGCTTCAGTACCTCAAACGCAAGCTCATAATTACCCGTTCCCACCACCAATACCGTTTCAGGTCTGGGATGATACAACAAGGGGAAATGCACCAGTTCTTCCCTTTTTTCTTCATTACCAAACACCCATAATGGTGAAGAGTTAGAAAAAAGTGTCCTCATACCCTGATAACTGGCAACAACAACAGAAGAATATTTGGTCTCCACACATTTCTCCACTGTCTGGGGTTTCCACACTTCATTTACAATTTGCCTATTAAAAACAAAAAGAAAAACTAACCCTACTCCGATAAACACCCCCATAATTTTCAGAAGCCACCCCTTCCGTCCCAAAGCAAGAAAAATAAAAAGAAAAATTCCAAGAACTACAAAGAGAGCCTCGAAACTATTTAAACCAGAGAAAAAAAATAGTCCAATAAAAACACCTCCCACTGCAGAACCAAAAGTCTCATACGAGTAAATTTTATGCACCGGAAACGCAATCCCTGCATCATCTATAGACTTCACAAGTAAAGGAAAAAATATGCCATTCAGAACGGAGGGAATCGCCAGGACAACAAAACTAATAAAGAATATCGGGCCAACACCAAGGATCTCAGATAAAGGCAAACCAAGCAACTTCTTTGAAAAAACACACAATATGGATGAAGCGGCAACCAATAACACATAGACTATTCCTATAAAAGTAATCAACCTCAGAACATTTTTACATCGTAACTTCGCCCCAATCCTACTACCTACGCCAGTAAGCAATAGCCAGTGTCCAAGAACAATACACAGGGCAATTTCATTCCCCTGAAAAATACTTAATGTCAATCGCACAAATACAGTCTGGATGGATATTGCCGCAAACCCTACAAAAAAAGGGAATAACCTCCAGGCAAAACTTCTATCTACATTTTTTAACATCTGTTTGTCAGCTAACTACCATAGAAGCGCTGTTAGTCCTGTATAACCCTTTTTACCCTTCTTAAACTTTTCTTTCCTCCCTCACTGTAGTTTCCAGCGCTACTAACAAGACTGCTTATCTTAACCCTTCCAGAGGAATGAATGAACTTACAATTCCCAATATATATTCCCACATGAGTTATTCTATTCTCATCAGGGCCAAAAAACAGCAAGTCCCCTGGCTTAAGTTTCTCAAAACTATTTGACGTATCCACATCGACACCAACGTTAACCTGCATATTTGCATCTCTTGGGAGCAATAATCCAACATTCCTAAAGACAGTCTGCACAAATCCGCTGCAATCCATTGCTTTCGCTGATGTCCCTCCCCACAAATAAGGTCTCCCGAGTAATTTCTTGGCGAGGTGCACAACACTACGAGGTGTAGGCCTGAAAGCCTTATATTTTTTATAAGACACCATCTGATACCTAGGAACAAAACCCTTCCTTCCATCAGGAAGTACTACATAAAACCAGTTACCTTTCCTCCCTATAAATCTTACAATATTACCAAGTACAATATCCGAAATCGGATAAGAATTATATGAAGGCTCCTGATAAACCCTGCCCTCTACGTCATAAAAGACGTATAAGTCATCCCCAAACCACTTATCTACAAAATCCTTTCCCCCACGAGCAACACTGCTACTGGAAACCCAACCAATATACCCATCATCGCATTTAACCAGATAGTAATCACATTCCTCTTTTAACAATCTCACCATATGTCCCATCAGCGTCTGAGAAACCATCTCAGACGAAACAGAGGGTTCCCGCCTGAGGTGGGCCACAGAATTCACTATCAACCCATAGCTTTCCTCTCCCAAGACATCCTCAGGAAGAACCAGAACTTCACTTCTAAACTCCAGCCGTGGAAATTTGGTTTCCAAAACACCAAAAAGGGAGTCAAGTCCTTCTCTACAATCTGTCTCTCCTGAAACTATAAACTTACCCCTCCTGTACTCTACCTTTATATCCCAGATTGATGTTCTTCTATCGGGAGCAAATCTTTTACCTACCTCAGCTATTTCCCCCCTTATCAGACCTTCAATCCTGTTTACATCTGAACATTCCTTAAAGGTTGTAATGCTCAATATCAAGATAGCTACTATGGCAACTTTACTCATTTCTGTACCCGAGAATATTAGCATAGCTAATCTCATCTTTAAGAATCTCTATAGCTTTCGCCACAACCCTATCATCACTCAAAGTTGCCTTAATTCGTCCCGCCAATCCACCTTTTAACATTCCAAGCTCCGCCTTGATTCCAAGCTTTATCTGCTCGACATTTTTATTCCACTCCTCTTCCTTTATATCCCTATATTTCTCGTATATCTTGCTAAAATCCACCACACCATTAAACCTTTCATCACTTTTCAACTTCTCTTCTACTTTTCTGAGAGTTCTCTCCACATCAAATTGAAAGTCAAAACCTTTCTCTTTCACATATTCTTTAAATTCTTTCAACATTTTATCATCAACCACAATGGGCTCTGGGATATCCTCATGTTTAGACATGTAATTAATTGCAAAACTATAAAAAAAGTTATCCCGCCACAAAGCTTGAACAATAGGAGCAAGCCTTTCTCCCTCAATCACTATATCCGGATAAATACCACCGTGACTCTTCAACCTCCTGCCATTTTTAGAGTAGAAAACAGAATCTTCCTCAACATCAGACACTACAACTTCAGGATTTCTTATAAAACCGGATTTTTGTATGAGTCTCCCACTAGGCGTAAAATATTTCGCAGTCGTTATCTTTAGAGTATGCTTATCATCCAGTTTAAAAACGGTTTGCACCAATCCCTTACCAAAAGATCTGCTCCCGATCACCACTCCCCTATCAAGGTCCTGAACAATACCAGCGATAATTTCGCTTGCGGAAGCACTCCCCCGATCAATGAGAACAGCCATCTTCACATTATCACCAACTACAGGTTTCCTACGGGAAATAAAGTACCTATTTGCTGTAGGAACCCTGCCTCGGGTGAAAAGAAGCGTATCCCCCGGATCGGTAAAAAGTTCTGCAACCTTGATAGCTTCATCAAGCAAGCCTCCCGGATTGCCTCGCAAATCAAGTATTAGCGCTTTCAGATTATCAATTCCTGCTTCCTTTGTAAGAGTTTCTTTAATCTCCCTCGACGCCCCCCTTGAAAAATCAGATAGTCTCAGATAAAAAATACCCTCATCAACATACCCTGCATAGCTTATATCGTGTATCTGAATTTTCTCTCTCGTCAACTCATACTCCATCTTTTCAAAAACTCCAGGTCTGCGAATTATCAATTTTACCTTCGTCCCTACTTTACCCCTTATTTTCCGGGCTGCTTCTCCAAGACTCATACCCACTATATTAAGAGTATCTATCATCAATATTTGATCGCCTGGCCTTATGCCAGCACGAAAAGCGGGGCTACCATCAATAGGTGAAATAACTGTAATTGTATCATTATACTTGCTGATCCTCATCCCAACACCACCATATTCGCCCTCAGTCATCATATCAATCGATTCTCTCTGCTCAAGATTCAAAAGCTCAGTATAGGGATCCAGCTGTTCGAGCATAAGATTGATACTTTCCTCAGTGTACTTTTCAGGCTTTATAGGCTCAACGTAATTCGTAAAAACCTGCTTGTACACCTGATTGTATAGTGAAATGGAGTTTTCTATTTCCCTGTAGATATCCCTCTGTCCAATTGCAAAAATCAAAGCCACAATTACCAGGCTGACACCCACTATCTTATAAAACAAATTCCTCTTTGCTTTCATACTAACCTCTTTTTTCCCAGTAAAGGTTCCAAACTCCTTACCACCTCCTCAAATATCTCTTGGGGAGTTTTTATCCCATCCAGCACCACAAATCTCTCACCATATTTCCCGGCCAGCTCCAAAAAACCCTTCCTTACCCTTTCCTGAAATGCCCTGTCCTCCAGTTCAAGCCTATCAAGGCTTCTACCGGCAAGCCTCTTTTCTCTCTCCTCAACAGTAATATCAAGTAAAAATGTCACATCTGGCTCAATACCACAGCTGGCAAATTTGTTTAATTCGTAGATAAAATCCAAATCTATATCCCTCCCATATCCCTGGTACGCAGTACTGGAATCATAGTACCTGTCACAGATAACAACATATCCTTCCTCAAGAGCCGGAATTATTCGCTCCCGCGTAAGCTGATATCTGCTTGCTGAATAGAGAAAAAGCTCCGTAGCAGGATACATCCCCGAACTGCCCTTGTCAAGTAAAATTTCTCTAATTTTTTCCCCTATCAAAGTACCCCCCGGTTCCCTGAAAAGTTTGTAACTAATACCATTTTTGCAAAACCAATCCACCAGCATATTTATCTGAGTTGTCTTTCCCGAACCATCTATCCCTTCGAACGTTACCAGTATTCCTCTACGCAACATGAGGTCTATTCTCCAGTTTTAACTTGGGCTTCAACTTATAACTAAGATAAATAAAAGGAGTATCTATTGCTGCAACCATTAATTTCAAAACATAAGTAGAAAGTATAATCTGCAAAACCACTTTAAAAGGATATATCCCAAGAAAAGCAACTATGTTAAAAGTAATGGAATCAATAAGTTGACTGACCCATGTGGAACCATTATTCCTCAACCACAAAAACTTTCCCCCCGTTTTCTCCTTTATAAAGTGAAAAAGCCATATATCATTCATCTGACTCACCATATACGCTATCAACGAGGCCAAGATAATACGAGGAGCAAAGGAAAAAATTACTTTCATGGAAGGATGAGCCATATCGTACGCATTGGGTTTAAAAAGCATGATAACCTGACTTGAAACAAGGTAAAACAACGCAGCAAAAAAGCCTATATAAACAGCTCTTTTCCCCTCTTTCTTCGAATAATGTTCACACAACAGGTCTGTGGATAGGAAAATCGAACCGTAAGTAATATTTCCACCCGTTGCAGCTATCCCGAATATTGTAAACTGCTTCGTTACGAATATATTAGCAAGTACGATATTAATAGCGATAAAGCTATAAAGCCATACCTTACCCATCCGAAAAGCAAAAAGGGAACAGGAAAGAACAAACACCGTCATAAACAGGAAAACCAACTCATTACTCATATTGCACCTTCAAATGAATGCTCTTTTATTAGATCTGCAATTTCAGGGGAGAGCCTCGTTATCCTTCCTGAATCATTTGTCACAGCATGAGTAGTGCTACCCTGAGCTATACTAACACCATTTTGTAACACATCATAACCGATTGTCATCCTCACCCCAGTAAACTCGCTCACCCAACAATATACCTCAAGAACATTGTCATAAAGAGCAGGTCTTTTATATCTACAATGCGCTTCCACAACCGGAAGAGAAAAACCCTTCTCTTCCATTTCCCTATAGGTAATTCCTATCTCTCTTAGTAACTCCGTCCTTGCTTCCTCAAAAATCTCAAAATATCTAGAGTAATACATCACCCCCATCCTATCTACATCCTTGTACCTAACCCTATATCTGTAACAAAACTTACTCATCCCATGAACCCATCATGCCATATTTGTGGATTCTTCTCTCAACAAGCTCATCCACTGGAATTTGTAAAAGTTCTCTCAAATGTCTAACTATAGTCTCTTTAACATATTTTGCAGCCATATCATAATCCCTGTGAGCACCTCCAATCGGCTCCGGGATAATCTCATCCGCAATTCCAAGTTCCCCAAGATCATACGCCGTCACTTTCATAGCTTCAGCTGCTATGGGAGCTTTAGAAGCATCCCTAAAGAGGATCGAAGCACAACCTTCAGGAGAAATCACTGAATACCAGGTATTCTCCATAACAAGTATCCTATCCCC
>Ga0164318_10005671_pt1 | contig 12077 bp, 9 predicted proteins | sample GuaBasSedimGuay9_FD_113734 | JGI IMG/M metagenome (GOLD analysis project Ga0164318, IMG submission 113734) | Subseafloor sediment microbial communities from Guaymas Basin, Gulf of California, Mexico - Guay9, Core 4571-4, 0-3 cm | ecosystem: Environmental > Aquatic > Marine > Hydrothermal vents >... | reverse complement strand
TTAAAAATGGGAAGAATGACTCTGTTTTCCTCAATACTTGCTTCTCTGATGATAATAATATCCTTTGTATCTGCCTACAGATTGCTGGAAGGAAAAGAATTGCTGGCTGGAGAATATGTCATCCATTTCATAAACCAGATTCTGTGGTGGACGATCGCAGCTGGACTTCTTATTGCTCTTGGAAGATTTATAGATGCCTACTTCAAGGAAAAAAAAGTATTGTGGAGTTACTCCATTCTTCCCTTCACAGCCATCGCCTTTGGCCTCATACTTTCCGCCTCCCTCAACATTCTTCTGGAAGTAGCAAATGAAAAATCACTCCATTTCATATTCACCCAGCGTATCCTTTCCATACCATTTCTTGCAAAAATAATAGGAGGATTGCTAATGGCTTTTATAGGTAGCGTGCTTTATCATATTCTCGCTGATATATATAAGGAGGAAAAGAAATGATAGAATATATAGTTGCAATTTTTGCTTTATGGGTGATTATTCTCTATGCCGTCAGAAAATGGGGAGAGAAATATGGATTAGACATCTCTGGACCTCTCCTCCTGTGGAAAACAGAAAAGGGAAAAAGGTTGATAGATAGAATAGCCAGAAAAAAAGGATGGAAGGTATATGGAAATATCGCCATACTGATAACGGTGGTGGCAATGGTGGCAACATCCTATCTCATAATCATGAATGTTATTATATCCTTTCAGATTTCTCCTGAAAGTGCCCCTTCACCGCGCCTCATGCTGGGGATACCTGGAATAAATCCGATAATACCCATAGGTTATGGAATAATTGCTCTCGCCATAGCCATAATAGTCCATGAGTTCTCCCATGGAATTCTGGCAAGATTTGAGAGAATAAAGGTGAAGGCACTTGGCCTTGTCTTTCTTATTGTGCCGGTGGGCGCCTTTGTGGAGCCAGATGAGGAGCAGCTCCTAAAGGTGAAAAGGGCAAAGAGGGCAAGGGTTTTTGCCGCAGGACCCACAGCCAATATAGTGCTTGCCGTGATATGCCTTCTCCTCCTCTCCTTTGTTTTTGCCCCCTCCATCTCGCCCAAGGAGGAAGGCGCCATTCTTACCCAGGATTTTGGAGGCATTGAGAAATGGAGTGTAATAGCAGGCGTGAATGGTAACAGCATCTCCTCTGCTTCAGAGATAAAAGAAATACTTAAAGAAATAGATGCTGGAGAAATCTATGAAATAGAGGCAAAAACTTCCGGGAATAAAATTGCAGTAAATATTGCAAGAGGAATATATGTTGCTAAAATTGTAAAGAATTCTCCTGCAGAAGGAGTGATAGAAAAGGGAAGCATAATTTACATGATAAATGGTGTAGATATAGTCAATCAGAGCACTTTTCTGGATTTTATGGATTCCACAGTTGCAGGAGAGCTGGTGAACATCTCCCTATATCTCAATGGAAGTTTTTACAGCAAGGTAATTACTCTTGCAGACCGTCATGATTTCGTAAAGGGAGAAAAAGAAATGGGAAAAGGTTTTCTGGGAATACAGGCGTATGGAATAGAGGATGCAGTGATAGATGAATCCTACTTTTCACAGATATATAACCCCCTGAAGGGAAAATTTCTTCCCTATCTTGCTCTTCCATTTCTGGGTTTATCACCACCTCCTCATGAAATCATGAATCTCTATACTCCCTCACCACTCTTCTGGAGTTTTTATAATCTGCTTTACTGGATTTTCTGGCTGAACTTTGCGGTGGGCACATTCAATGCCCTCCCTGCGATACCCCTCGATGGAGGGTATATATTGAAGGATGGAATCAACTATCTCTTTTCACTCATCCCGAAAACAAGAAAGAGGGCGGATAAGATTTCCACCATGGTTTCCAGTGTGATTTCCATACTTTTATTTATATCGGTATTTGCCATAATCCTGATACCGCGGCTGAGGGAGATTATCTCTTTCTGATATAGAGAAATGCAACACAAACAACAAGGAAGAGAACCAGTGGAGGAATAATCCATATCGTCTCACTTTTTATTGTTTCTGCAGATGTGGAGTATAACACCATCTGTTTTGTTTCTGTATTGTAATAATGGTCATAATTCCCATCCCCATTGGAATCAAAGAATATCTCATCCACTCCATCGTTGTCCATGTCTTCCAGCATTACATCTCTTGTGGTATTTGAATCTCTATCCCAATATACATATTCTCCCTTCTCCTCCACCCATAGAAGATAGCCGATTTCATTTCCAATGCTAACATTTATGGTGCCGGTGGAATTGGTGGGGGATGAACCAATTTCAATCTCTATAGCATCGGGAACATCATCCATATCATAATCTGATGGAATTTCAAAATAATATGTTGATGAAACGTTAAAGTTCTCATTGGCTGATGAATCCACTGCCTTTATGTAGTAATAATACTCACCCGGCTTGCTATACGAGGTTTTGAAATAGAATATGCTGTTTCCTGCCTCCTTCATCTCATGTGTTTCCTCCTTTCCATCAATACCTATTATTATCATTGCTTCTTTTATGCCACTTTCATCATGTATGTATGCAGAAATATTCACATCTCCTTTAATAACCTGTCTGGCATCTGGAGGATTTATGGAAATTGCTTTTATTGTTGGACTATCTGTTTCTATTCCTTCATATACTATCCTGAGTTGCCTTTCCTCACTCTCCGCAAGATTTGGTATATTGGCAGTATCCCATGCCTTTATCACCACAGTGTAATAGCCGATGTTATTGAAGGAAGTAGAAAAGTAATAAAGGTCTGTTGTGCCCACTCTTTTCATGCAGTGGGATATTTCATCACTTTCATTTGATATATACACAATCGCCTTGTCTATGGTGGTATCGGCATCGAAAATGGTAGCAGATATGTTGACCATGTTGCCCATGCTCTGTATCTCCGGCTGGATAGTTATTTCTTCTATCACCGGAGGCGTAATATCATTTCCTCCCCCCACCTTTATATCCTTTATCACCACATTATCTGCAGTATTCTTTTACTCCTGGCATGTCACCTGCACCATTATATTATGAACTCCCTCCTCCTCTGCCTTCCAGAGATATGAAACTTTCACCCATCCCATGCTCTCTATGAACTCCTCAATGCCCTGCTCCGTGATTAGGACAAATTTTCCACCTCTCTCCTCAAAAATTCTTATTGTGGCCGTAGTATTGGCATGCCCGAGGTTGTGAACTATTATTGATATATTTACCGTATCATTTTTCTGGGGATGGCTCGGGGAGAAGAGTACATCTTCGGCACTTATCTTTAAATCGGGTTTAGCCTCCACTGTTATAAAATCAGGATACCAATTATTGTTCATGTCGGATTCTGGGATTTCACCATTCTCATTTATTCTTGCAATGATTTTCCATTTTCCTTTGCCATCATCCTTTCCATAAGTAGCAAACCATGAAAAATCAATCTTTTTGCTCTCACCTATGGCAAGTCCTGCTATGGATTTCTTCATTTTTATATATTCTCCCTCTTCCTGATATATGGTGAATGTTATATTTACGGGAGTATCTACATCAACAGATTTTTTGCCTTCATTTTTTACATATACAGTAAAATTTACCTTTTCCCCTTCTTTTATGGCGGAGGGATGTTCTATTTTATAAACATTCAAATCTGCCGCCTCATCAACAGTTATGGGAATGCTCTTTTCTATTCTGTAATCAGAGCCGTCCGCCATTATTATGTCCAATCTCCAATTACCCTTTTCTGCACTTCCTGAAAATGTGTAAAAGTTATCAAGTGTCCACTTCGTTCTATCCGTAGAATTGAAGGGCTGAAAAGAATATCCTATGTCATCTATATATATGGTGCCCTCGCTTCCCTCCTCTTTGGCAACCATTCTTATTTCAATGGCTGATACCCTTCCGCCCGCCTTTCTCCAGGAATTTAGAACCTTTGAGGGAATATCATACCTGTGCCACTCTCCATCCCCCACAAGTTCATTTAAATAAACATGATGAAATCTCGGTTTTGAGCCGATGGTGAGAAGAGTATAGTTTAACATAACATAAGCAGAAGATTTCTCCACATTATACCAGAAATAAAGTTCCGGTATTTCCGAGAGAGAGATACTGTATGTGATATTCTGCCTCAATCCTGCAACATCTCCTATCGCCACCTGCCTATTCTGATAATTCCAGCTGCCTTCATAGTTGGCAAATCTCAGTTCAACTGCTTTGTCTCCAGAATGAACAACATTGCTCTGGAATTTAGAAGAGGTGGTTTTCTCATTGGAGGCATAGAGATATGTATAACCCTCCTCCTCAAAACTCGGATCTGGAAAAGGCATTGATGTCCTCACAACCTTTGATTCTGGGGAATAGAGTTTTGCCATTATCTCCCTGGGAGCAGCAACACTTTCCACTTCCATGTGATCTATAGAATTCATGCCTTCCACACCGGCAATATAATAGCGGGGAGATGTATCCACATTACTCCACCATCCATGACTCCTATTGGTGAATATCTGGATGTCAACATTGGGTGTCTCTATCCAGAGGGAATCCAGATAGGCAACAACCTCATGCTTTTCTATCGAAATATTGGAATTTGTTATCTCAACCTTAAAAGAAATTGTTGTGCTCTTCTTATTTTGCAAATAGGAAGTGATATTCTTTGTTAAATCCACCCATCCTCCTGTGGATTCGCCGCCTTCTATGGATTCTCCATCCACTGCGAGATGCCATTGGGCTCCATCAACATCAAAGATGGTAAATATCTTTGCGTGGAGTATGTAGTTTGTTTTCCCCTCATCTGGTACATTTATGGTCTGGGAAACTTTGGCATAACCTGGAGTCCATATGTAGCCATTTCCAAGCATTCCTCCAGAATATATTCTGTAACATCTGTCATTTTCTACAGGATCATCTGCATATCCGATTTCCCATTTTAAATTTCCTTCAGTAGTATTCTTCCATTGAGTAGAATGTACATCCTCAAACTCACCATTTCTAAATCCTGCTTTTATTCTTGAAAACTCTCCTATTTTTTCACCATTTTCCACAGTGTCCCAGTATATGTAGTAAAATCTTCTCTCATGCGGACTTAAGCTGCCGTCCATCGTCCATATTACAGTTATGTTTGCATTTTTTACGGCATCATAATCATCGGAGAGTATGATTTCTCTTCCAACATTCTTAACCGCCTTCCAGGTATCATTGTCCAGTGAATATTCCACTACTCTAACAGAAGGAGGATAGAATGTTCTTTTTGAAAAGCTTCCCGCCTGAAGATAAGATATATTTTCCATGAGTTCAGTGAAGTTTATGTTGCAATACACCATCTTATCAGAATAAACGAATCTCTCTCTTTCCCCCATCATGGAAGCAGTTATAGGCACGCGATAATGCCAGTTGCTGTTCCACCATTCTGCATTTTCGGGTGAAGGAGGAAATGGCGGATAAATTGGTTTGTTAACCTTCACTTCAATGCTTATAAGGTTATTATCCTCATTCTCCTCCTCTATTCTGCTGTTGTAATCCGCGAATATAAAAAGAGTGTGGCTGCCCTCCTTTGCCATCCAGTAAAGATTTACGTACTGCTCTTCCCCACTGCCAAGAGAATCTATTTCCACTTCATAAACTGCATCGGTTCTGTTGTCAACGAAAAGGGCAACGCCCACATTCTGTGCTGCTGCCCCGCTGTTGCCCACGGTAACATTTATTATTACCTGGTCTCCCTCGTAAATCTGCTCTGAAGAAAGGGAGGCATCCTTAAGATATATGTCTGGTAAGCCCTGAGAAACTGCAGATGGCATAGTAGAGGATACAAAAAGCACTAGTGCGACTAATATTATTTCTCCCTTCAATTTCACACCCCTTTAATCTAATTTTTGGTTATATAATTTATGGTATATATGGAATGAATGCCATTATATCCATTTCATCCCTCGCAACTTCATCACCATATGCATAAACCTTTATATAATGTTTGCCAAAGGTGAAAGCATTGAGAGTCCATTCGTAGGGTGGAGAATACATCCATTTCCATCCTCTATCATCAATGGCAAATACAACTTTATTCACATCTCCATCCACCTCTGCAACCACATTCACATGTCCTATTATTACCGTAATCCCCCTCATCCCCAGATACCATGTCCTCACAATTATGGGAATTATGGGTCTACTAAATATGTAGAGATATCCCTCCTTTGGCTCCTTTATCTCCACATAGGTTTTTACTGGCTTGTTCCCCATCTCAGCCATTGAAGCAGCAAAAAGTTTTGCCACCTTCGCTGCATATGTGAAATTAATTTTATCTATGCTATCTTCTGGAGAATGCCCATAGGGATAGCCGTCGTAATGGGCTATGAATATGGCATCATATCCATAATCAATGTATGCCTGATGGTCACTACCAGGATAATTTGGAACTCTTTCCACATTCAGATTTATCATATCATAATATTTCTCTGCAATGCCCATCACAAAATCTGTCAGATGTTTCCCTCTTTCTGTTTCAAAAATCCTGATATATTTTCCTCCCTTCTCCGTTTCAGCATATCCAACCATGTCGAGATTGAAAACTGCAATTATCTTCTCTCCCTCCTCATAGGCATGCATCGCATAATTATAACTCCCATATGTTCCCTCCTCCTCCCCTGTATATATAATAAATTTCAAAGTATGCACGAAATGATAATGGCTCAGCACCCTCGCCATTGCCATCACCACCGCCACTCCTGAGCCGTCATCATCTGCTCCCGGTGAAGTGGGAACAGCATCTATATGGGCGCCCACAATTATGGTATAATTATCCTTTCCAGGGAGTGTTGCCACAATATCTCTATCCTCAAATCCGCTCATTTTCCATTCAAAATATTCTACATTGAGACCCATGCTATCAAATTTTTCATACACCCATTCCTCGGCGTTTCTGCATTCCGGGCTTCCGGTATATCTCACTCCAAACCTTTCAAGATTGGCGAGATAATATTCTATTACTCCGGGAGTAATCTGCTTTATTATTTTTTCAGTGGTTGACTCATTTTGGGCAAGGGAGGGAAAAGGAGCAACAATCAAAATCAGTGCTGCGATGATTGCCAGATATCTCATATTTAGAAATATAAAGATTATTTATATCTCTTCTCTTCCTTCTCCTTTCTGCAATAACTTTAAATATGCATAAAATCTTTCTTTAGTGATTGGCATGGAGGAGATATACGGAATCGAAGAGTTTAAAGCGAATTTTAGGAGAGTAATAGATGAGATAGACATGATTGTCAAAGGCGCCTATAAAGAAAAGGAGGCGCTTGAGAAGCTCAAAAATATTTTTTCAGATGAACAGATAACACGGCTTGAAGAACTTATGGAGGCAATGAAAAAAAGAATCAATGATGCAGAAGAGAGAGCACTCGCCTCCCTTCAGGAAGCAGAAAGATACAAAAATGAACTGGAAAAGGAGAAAACAAGGCTGGAAAAACTTTGGGATGCCTACAAAAAGCAGGAAGACGAACTGATGGAAAAGGATGTGAGAACAGAGGAATTGGAAAGTATGCTGGAGGAGAAAGAAAAAGAGATAGAAGAATTTAAAAAACAGATAGCAGAAATGCAGGAATTAAGGGAAAAATATGAAGTTCTGGAAATGCTTAAAAAGGAGCTGGCAGAAAAACAGAAGGAACTGGAGGAACTCAAAATAGAAATGGTGAAGGAGAGAGAGGCAAAATCATCTCTTGAGAAAGAGGTGGAGGAACTCAGGGCTTACATCCCATACAAAAAGCAGGTGGAGGAACTCACAGAAAAATTGAAGGAACTGGAGCCATTAAAAGGAATGGAGCATTATAAAGAAAAATACAAGGAAATAGAGGAACTCTACAGAAAGGAGCAGGAGAGGCTGGCAAAGCTTTTCAAAAAATATGAAGAGCTTTCAAAGGAGCATGAAGAAGCAATGGAAAAACTTCAGAAATGGGAGAAATGGTATAACGAAAATAAAGAATACATAGAGATGGCTTCCAATGCTTTCAGCAAATTCAAACTTCCAGAGTAGATGATCTATTTCCTCTCAAGGTCTTCCCCGCCATAAAATATATGCTGTATTTCTGTATAGAGGTCTTCCATACCCTCCCATGTTTCTGAGGAAAGAGGAATGAAGGAGGTGGTGGCTTCCATTTCATTTATTATCTCCATTATCCCTTCACTCATCTGAGAATAAAGGGAAGAGGTGGATATCAATGCCTCTCTAAGTTTATCCGGTTCTTTACCCCATTCAATCATTTTTTCCAGAAGTTTTTCATCAATTATATCTGCCTTTGTTAGCACATTCACCATAGGAACATCAAGACGAAACTGGGTGGTGGCGGAAAGCATCATCTGGGAAACAAAATGAGAAGGGAGGGTGGCAAGAGCAGGGTCTATAAGGAAAGCAACAATGGATTTTTCTTTCCCAAGGGAGTCTATTATCACCTTTCCAGCGCTTCTGAAAACAAAAAGTTCAAGTTGCCCGGGAGTGTCGAATATCATATAATCGGCAGAATACTCCTCCACCCTCTCCTGCAGTTCTACAACATTTAACGCAAGCATGTCGGCACATACCACCTGCGCCCCGTTGGGACCAAGGTTATAATCCCTCATCACCTCTCCCAGAGAAATCCATTCCCTCACGTCTATTTCCGGGGAATAGGGGAGTTTTTTTACTCCCGGATCGAGATTCACCACTATGGTATCATATCCATTTCTTTTACACCATTCATGAAAAGAGGAAGCAAGGGTGCTTTTGCCAGAGCCAGCAGTTCCAGTGAGGTAGAGGTGTATCATCCTACAACCTTATCTGCTCCATGTGGGTGATCCTTTTCTTTATCAACTCCTCAGTTCCTATATCATGCCTTATAAACACATCTCCTCTAACATGCTTGAGGCATCTCTCACATATCCTCTCTGCCTCTTCTATCTCATCTGCTATTCCAACCATCGCCAGGCTGCGGGAGGTGGTGGTATATATGTTTCTATTTACTTCATTCACAGAGGCATAGAAAAGCAGGCCGCCTTCTCTCCTTATTGCCTTCTCATCCACCTCTATTTTTGCCCCCACCACAGGATTTGTTCCATAGCCACGAGGAACCACATATTTGCATACGGTGCTTTTTCTTTCAAATCCAATCTTCATTCTGTTTAAATTCCCCTCCACCATAGCCATGCATATGTCCACAAAGTTGGTTTTCAGTATTGGAAGTACGTTCATGGCTTCGGGGTCTCCAAATCTGGCGTTTATCTCTATCACCTTAACTCCCTCCCCCGTGAGCATGAACTGCCCATATATAACTCCCCTATATTCTCTCCCCTCTCTTCTCAATGCCTCCACTATCTTCTGGAGTATGGTGGCTGCCTCTTCATAATCATTGGAGTTCATGAATGGAAGGATGCCACTCTTATGGCTGTAGGAGCCCATACCTCCTGTATTGGGTCCCCTGTCGTCGGGCAACAGCCTTTTGTGGTCCTGAACAGCAGGCATTGGATATATGGTAGAGCCATCGCAGAATGCCTGCAGAGTAAATTCTTCTCCCATCAATTTTTCCTCTATGAGCACTCTGTGTTGCCCGCCTATTCCTTTCTCTATAACTTCCCCTATATAATCCTTCGCCTCCTTCAGAGTTTTGAAGTGATCTCCATATACCCTCACACCCTTTCCCCCTGTAAGCCCTATGGGTTTTATGGCAACAACCCCATCCATTTCTTCAACAAACTCCATTGCCTCCGCAACATCAGAAAATGCTTCACACCTCACACTTCCTGGAATGGAATACTTTTTCATGATTTCTCTCATGAACTCCTTGTTTGTCTCTATTTCAGCTGCCTCCCTAGTGGGAGATGCAACCTTTATTCCACTTTCCTGGAGAGCATTTCCAACTCCTGCCTCCTCGGGGGCTTCGGGACCTATTATCGCCATATCTATTTTCCTGCTAACAGCATATTCCACCACCTTGCTTGTGTCCTTCTCATCATGGAGAAAATAATCGGCAGCAATTCTCTTTATGCCGGGATTGGAATTTTTCATGAAAGAATAGAGTTGGGCGCCGCTCTCCACCACGGCACTGCAGATGGCATGCTCTCTTGCCCCACCTCCTATAACTAAAACTCGCATTAAAATGTATAGCAGGAGAGATAATAAATTTTTAGTCAAAATTATTTTAACTCTTCTATTTCATCGATTTTTTCATGAGTCAGATATTCCATCAACTTTTCTCCCGCTTTTCTTACTTCTTCACTCATCTCTCCATACATGTTTTTCGGCTGGATTCCTATAACCACAATTTCTGCCCTGCAATTCTTCTCCACATGATTTATGAAGATGGAAAGAGGCAGGGAATGGGTGGAAAAGGAAGCCATGCCCATTTTATCCTTTGGAATTTTTCTTATCTCCCCCGCCTCCAGTCCCATCTCAGCAGCATCCACGATTACTACCTTCTCCGGCTTATATCTTATAACCTTTCCAATGTAATTCTCAGGCACCGTGGAGCAGTCCATGGCAACCCATCCATCCTTCCTGAATTTTCTTGCAATATACACACCAATACCATCATCGCCCCTCATGTCATTTCCTATGCCCAGCAGAATTTTCATTGAGTTAATAGAAAAAACCATTTATAAATTTGTCATATAGTTCTCATGGAATTTGCAAGAATGTCCTGGAAAGAGATAAAAAAGCTTCCCCACGATGCCATCTTCTTCCTTTCCATAGGTCCCATGGAGGCACACGGTCCCCATCTTCCCATCTCCACCGATTTTGAGATAGCAAGAAAGGTGAGGGAAGAAACAATGAAGATGATGGAGGAAAGGGGCTACACCTGCATATCCTTGCCTCCTCTTCCAGTTGGCTCCTGCAAATCCCTGCAGGGATTTCCTGGAACCATGTCCATAAAATGGAAGACCCTTTCCAATCTGATATACGACTACATAAAATCGATATCACAACATGGATTCAGATATTTTGTAATAATAAATTTTCACATGGATATTGTACATCTCAAGGGGATATATAAAGCCATGAAGAGGTTGCGAAGGGAAGGAATAAAAATTGTTGAGCCACTTTCCCCATGCTATTTCAGGGGAGAACTTTTTGAGGATATAAGAGGGGAAGTGCATGCAGACGTAAAAGAGACATCTCTTGCTCTTTATCTATTTCCCCACATGGTAGGAGATTATCGAATAAAGGATGTGCATGTAAATTTCAATGTTTTCAATGCCATGAAAAGTTTTCTGGAGGTCGGTGCAGAGGATGCATACATAGGAAGCCCATCAAAGGGAAATAAAGATTATGGAGAAAAACTCTTCAAAAAAATGGTTGAGTGTTGCGTTAACTCATCCATAATGCTTGGGGAAGGAAAAATAAAGGATTTGCCAGCAAAAATAAAAATTCTGATAAAAATATAAAAGAGGGGGAATCACTTCACCCCAAGAATGAGAGGACCAAGGGCAAAACCGTTTGCTGTCTTTGTGGCGCCTCCTGCCTCCACCTTTATGCTAACAGGACCTATTCCAAAGACCAAGCCAGATTTCACCACCACTTCACTGTTTGCAGGTATGTTTATGGTTCCGCTTTTCTCCCCACCTATGAACACCAGCCCATCTAGTGTAATGCTCCATTCCACATTTTCTGCGTCCGCAGTCCCTGTGTTTGCTATTGTCGCCTTAACACCGAAACCTCCCTTTATTTCGGTTATGCCGAGGATTGGAGATGGAGGATATCCAACGCTATCATAATATATGTCTGCATTTCCATCCCTCATATCAGTCCACATTATGTTGCCTCCAGTGGCAAGTTTTGCTGTTCTGTATTCATTGAAGATGCTCCCATCCACATCATTCACCTTTACAGGTTCACTCCATGTTACCCCTCCATCGGTTGTATGGGAAACATATATGTCGTTGTCAATCAAAAAGGTGCAGGTGGCTCCCTCACCATAGGCAACAATGGAAGGATATACCTCGTCCTTTGCAGGATCTGTGGCTATATTGCTTGTGCCCCATGTGGCGCCGCCATCGTGGGAATAAAAGCATATTATGTCCTGTTTTCCAGGTATTGATATATCCGCCTGGCATACAACATAGATGTATCCATTCTCAGCAGCCACAT
>Ga0164318_10005670_pt1 | contig 12079 bp, 14 predicted proteins | sample GuaBasSedimGuay9_FD_113734 | JGI IMG/M metagenome (GOLD analysis project Ga0164318, IMG submission 113734) | Subseafloor sediment microbial communities from Guaymas Basin, Gulf of California, Mexico - Guay9, Core 4571-4, 0-3 cm | ecosystem: Environmental > Aquatic > Marine > Hydrothermal vents... | reverse complement strand
GACTTACCTCCGAAAAGTTTAAAAAGAACTATTCTTGAGTGGTGCTTCATGAGATGGCTTTTTGGACTGTTGTTGGTTTTCCTTGTCGCTTGTTCAGCTAGCAATGAGATTATAGCTCATAAGCCTTCTGCTGTTAACCATAGTGTTGATGCTGCTAGCGTCGTTGATGTTCCTAAACCAGCTTCAAATGTGACTGCCCATGATTCTAGTATTGAGGACGAAACAGCTCGTCTTTCTTGCGACAAGGTGATTTGCAGCAATAATTTTGTTTGCGAAGATGGAAAATGTGTCTGTAAAGGGACTGTTTGTGATGGCTTTTGCGCTGTAGATGATGTTGAAGGAAGCTGCTGTTCCGATAAGGATTGCAAGAGTGGTGAGAGTTGTGTTAATCATGAGTGTGTTGCTGATACTATCTGCGGATTCCATCAGAGCTATGATGAAGATTCAAAAAAGTGCGTGTGTGATGATGGTTATTTCTTTTGTGAGGATCAGAACAAATGTTTAGCTGATGGTAGTTGCTGTAATCAGGGTGATTGTGACAGATACAGCAGTTGCGTAAATACTGTATGGGGTGTCGGCGTCTGTTTCAAGTACCCTGATAAGAAGCTGTGCAGGACACTCAGAGGCGTCAAAGCAAGCGAGACTATCAGCACCCCTAAGGGAGAGTTTTTCATCGAACTTGAAGGGATCTATGAAGGTGGCGTCGCTAAGATCAAAATTGGCGATGAATATTTCAACATTGGGGTTGATCAGAGGATTTCTGCTGCCAAAGGCACTGTTTGGGTAGAAGCTATCAAGACTTTTGGCGGATTCTGTAAGGTCGAAGAAGACTAATAAGATAATTTAATTAAGCAGATTTGGTTTTATGCCATCAATTTCTGAAGATGATACCCAAAAAGGATGAGAAAAATATAGCTCCACCCGGATTCGAACCGGGGTCTTCAGGTCCAGAGCCTGATATCCTTGGCCGCTAGACTATGGAGCTGTTTTCTCAGAGAATTTTCTTGTTTATTTTTATTATTTACTGTTTTTTTCTTTAAAATTGTTTTATTTTTTTATGCTTGATTTTTGCTTATTTTGCCTGATCACATTTATTATAGGTTTTTTGATTTTTATTGGCTTTTTTGTTTTTGTTAGAGGGCAAAGTCAACTTAAGTGTGCCTTTGCTGCCAAGCGTAGTCTCAACTTAGGTTTTTTCAACGTAAATATTATTTCCCAGTTCGAAAACAACTACTTTCTGCCCCGTGATTTTTAGCTTAAAAAGTTTTTCGATAATTCTGCGATTTCTCTTTCAGAAAAAAAACAACCATGATTATCAATCAGCGCACAAGCAGTGCGCCTCTTATTCAGCCCAAGAGTCTTATGCTTCTACCCTCAACATCTTTCGCGCGGCATAGGCATTAACGCTATTAAGTTGACTTTGCCTTGTTAGAGTCATCCTCATACATGACTGCCTTTTGTTTCTATTAAAATATTAAATTAGTTATCCATATTGAGACTAATGCGATCAATATCCCAAATACTGCTCCTGCTGCTACATCTATCAGATGATGTCTTTTTAGTTTCACTCTGGCGTATGCTGCTAGGATTATGCAAGGTATCGCTAAAATGCTGAACAAAGGAGTGCTTATTGCTGTGGCGAGTATTATCCCTAATACAACAACTCTTATTGTGTGCATGCTTGGGAAACTGCTCGCGTCTAATTTCTCCAGCTTGGTCTTGTACTTCACTTTCTTTGGCCTTTCCTTAAAATACACTGATCTTATGCCTATTGTTACTGCATAGGATATGACAAGCCCTATTGTTAATGCTGTTGATATTATAAAATCGCCCATCGTCAGAAATAGCGCGATTATTATTACATATATTGGCAGGCCTCCCAATGCTTTCATGTCTTGTAGGAATTCGTTGATCATCCTATCACCTTTTTTGGCTTTTTACAGCTTGATAGCCCTGCCCGGATTCGAACCGGGGTCTCAGGCTCCAAAGGCCTGCATCCTTGGCCGCTAGACTACAGGGCTTTATTAAAAGCTGCCTTATCTGAATCTGAAAGTATTCTTTTATAAAAATATCGTTGAAAGCGCTTCAACGCAAAAATGTTATCGCTTCTTCTTCAACAAAATGTAATTCTCCAGGCACTATCAAACAATGCAATGGCTCTCCAAAATCTTCTTTCATGAGTTCTTCAGCTGTCCCTGCCTTTATTTTTTGGTCTGCGCTTCCTATTCTTGCGCATCCTATGCATAATGTTGTCTTGTCAAATATTTTTTCTTTTCTCTTCTCTTCTGTTTTGAGCAGGAGTTCTATTGCTTCTTTTATTGTCATGCATCTTTCGGGAGTTATGTCAAGGAGCATGAGTGTGTGCGCTCCTATGCTCTTGTTCTGCTGCAGGACTTCGTAAAAGTTCTCTGGTTTGTAGTTATCTTTCCAGAATGGGATGCTTGTTGTCTTGCCGAACTTATATAGTTGCAATCCTGTTGTCCCTATTGCAGTCAAGATGCTTGCATTGTGTATCACTTCTACCTCAATGTTTTCTTTCTTTGCCTGCATCAGGAGGTCTATGTGTGTTGTTGCGCTTAATGCATCTCCCACGACCAGCAACACAATATTTTCCTTTTTTGCTTCTTCAACCAATCTTTCTGATTCAAGTATATCTCTTGTCGCTCGTATCACTTTCTTACCATAGAAGTTCTCAAGATCCCTTGCGGAATCTTCAAACCTTGAAGTGTATTCATCAAGATATACCTTGTCTGCTTTCTTCACTCGTTCCAGCCCTTTCAGGGTTATATCTGTGTGGTCTCCTAACCCTAATCCTATTAGTATCAGCATATTTGTGTTTTTTCTTCAGAAGATTTTTTAAATCTTTGGCATTTTTCCTTGTTTAGGATGTTTCACAAGAAGATTAAGGAGCTTCTGGCTGATGAAGGATTTAAGGATTGGATCTCTGAACATAAGGATTTTTTCCTTGCGCATGCTTTTTTTATGGAAGGTGGTGATTGGCAGTTCGGTTTTTACAGTCCTGTTTCTGAGAAGATGGTGACTTTCAAATGCGGGGATAAGATTGTACGCTCTAAAGAGGAAGACATCCTTAAGTCTGATAAAGTCATCTCTAAGCTTGATCCTGACAAAGTGGTTATTTCTTTTGATGATGCTTTAGCTGAAGCTTCTAAGGTTGCTGAAAGAGAGTATCCTTCCTTGGTTGTTTCTAAGAGGTTTTTGGTCATCCAGGTTATTGACGATACTGTTGTTTTTAACATAACTTTCCTTGCTCAGAATTTCAACACGATAAATTTCAGGATTGACGCAAAGACTGGAAAAGTTCTGCACCATTCTGCTCAGGCACTTGCCAGTTTTTAGTTTAGTGCAATCTGATTTTTTGGCAGCGTTTTTCTTTCAGAAACTCGTTAAAGTTCTTTCATTCTTTTCCTGCCACATTTTTTGCTTCTTGTTGTTGAATCTTGATTTGTCAAGAACCTCCAGTCAATAGACTGGTGGCATGTTTGAATGAGCACTGCTCACTGAGTGGTTCTTTGAACACAACAAATTCCGCCTCGACCACCAATCAATAGATTGGTGGAATATTGTTGTTTCAAAACAAGTCTTTTGCTATATAGTTTCTTTGATGTATTTTTTTGTTTAAGAGTGTTTATATACTTGAAGAGTTTATCTCTGTCTTAATTGTTTTAAGTGTGGGAAAAGTTCGGTGACTTTCATCTTCAAAAAAAGAGGTGGTGCCTTTATTGTTTCACAGTATTTTCTTTATCTCTTTTTTCACTTCTGAAAATATTTCTTTGGGCGTTCTTGTTGCGTCTATGATGATTATTTTTTCTCCTGCAAGCTTTTCTTTAAGCTTGAGATAGTTTTGCCTTAGCTTTTCCTGAAATTCAAGGTCTTTATCAAAGACATCTGTTGCTCCCGCTTGTTCTCTGCGCTCAAATGCAATTCTTGCAGGGCAGTCAAAGATCAGTGTCAAGTCAGGAATTAACATTCCTTTGTGCATCTCTTTTAGTCGTTCAAAGTCCATTCCCTGTGTTGTCTGGTAAGCTAAAGTTGAATGTTTGTACCTGTCGCAAAGGACGTGAGTGCCTTTCTCCAGTGCAGGCAGGATATATTTCTGCAGGTGGTTTTCTCTGTCTTTTACAAATGTTTTTGCGAACCATTCTGCATTAGCACTCACATCACTCTCTGACGCTAATTTTTCTCTTATTTCTTTGAAGTCTCTTGTCGGTTCTCTTGTCATATAGATATCAAAATCTTTGTTTGTATCAAATAGAAAGCCCGCGGCATTTTTCATCTGTGTTCCTTTTCCGCTGCCATCTATGCCTTCAAACACGATAAATTTTCCTTTCATTTATTCTCTTGTTTCTTTTCTTTGTGTTTAAACTTTGTCTTTCCCCTCTAAGTGACAAAATGAAATCTATTCTTTAACTTATAGTTATCAGCCCATCAATAAATATAAAGGAGAGGTGTTTGTTCGTTAGGTTTGTAAAGGTGATATTATGATCATTGGACTTACAGGATCTTATTGTTCTGGAAAAGACACTATTGCGAATATGCTTATTGAAAGGGATTTCTTGCACATTTCTCTTTCTGACCTGTTGCGCAATGAAATGAAAAAGAAGAACATCAAGATAACTCGAGCTTCTTTGATAAGGTTTGCTAATGATCTTAGAAAAAAGTTTGGTCCTGGAGTTCTTGCGAGAGTCGCTTTTAATTCTATGATGCCCAACACGAATTATGTCATTTCAAGCATTCGTAATCTGTTTGAGCTTGAAGTCCTGAAGTCTGGAAAGAATTTCATTCATGTTCATATTGAGGCTCCTGCCAAAATCAGGTTTGAGCGCTTGCTTAAGCGCAAGGACAGGCCTGAGGATGACAAGCTCAAGACCTTTAAGGATTTTGTTGAGTACGAGAAGAAAGAGCAAGGTGATGACCCACTCAAGCAGCAATTGCATATCGTCTCTCAGAATCCTGACGTCATCATCAGGAATGATAAGTCTTTGGATGTTTTAAAGAAAAAAGTCAATAAATTTCTCAAGAAGTGGATGCCCGTCCTTGCCAGAAGGCCTTCTTGGGATGAGTATTTCATGAGTATCGCTATGACTGTTGGCTCCAGAGGGACTTGCGCTAGGGGAAAGCTTGGAGCTGTTATTGTGAAAGACAAGCGTATTGTCGCTACAGGTTATGCTGGTTCTCCTGTTGGTTTGCCTCATTGTGATGATGTTGGCCATGAGTTTCATCTGAGGACTCACGAGGACGGTTCTGTCACTAAGCACTGTGTCAGGACAACTCATGGCGAGGCGAACGCCATTGCTCAGGCAGCTCGTCATGGCGTCAGCGTTAAGGGGGGCACGATTTATTGTAAGATGACTCCTTGTTATGACTGTGCTAAGCTTATCATCAATGCGGGCATTAAGAGGGTTGTTGCTGAGAGGGATTATCATGCTAGCAAGGAGTCTAAGCGTATCTTTAAGCAGGCAGGGATCAAACTTGATATTCTTATTAATGAGGTTACGAAGTACGCTAACCAAAAATAAATTAAATGGCTCTTTCCTTTCTTTGTGTCAAGATGAAAACTTTTGGGGAATCTGCTGATCTGATCAATAATGCTTTGTCTAAGAATAAGACTGTCATCATTGGTTGTCATTGCAGTGTCAAGTATTCTGGCAGGGCAGAGAGTTTTCTTGATTTTGGCGATCGTGTCATTCTTATCAAGTCTGACAAGGCGCTTCTTGTTCATCAGCCTCATGGTAATGCGCCTGTCAATTACATGAAACCTAATTCTGTTCATGTCGCTTCAGATACTTCGGATGTATTAAGGCTCAAATCCAATAATCTGCCTCTGAAGGAATCTATGGATATTCTTATCAAAAAAGTCTATTTCATTGATTCTCATAAGCTTGAGGACGGGCACAGTATTGTTGTTAGCGGGACTGAGAAGGACATGAGTGATATGATTTACAATAACCCTGAATTGATTGAGGATGGTTTCAAAGCAGCAAGCAGGGAAGAGCAAACCAGATATGGCTTCATAGATGTTCTTGGTGTTGACAAGAATAACACTTTGACTATCATTGAATGTAAGAGGTATTGCGCTGACTTGAGCGCTGTCACTCAACTAAGAAGGTATGTTGAGAAGCTGCAGGCAAGTAAAGGGATTGATAATATTAGAGGGATAATCGCTGCTCCTAAGATCACTCCTAATGCTAAAAAGATGCTGGAGGATTGGGGTTTTCAGTTTAAGGCTATCGAGCCTCCTAATCATCTTGAGAAATTCAAGAAAGGGCAGAAGAAGCTGGATTCATTTTGACCGAACTTAGGATGTCTAGTTTTGTTATAGCATGATTCTGTTGACTTGTTGTGTTTTTCTCTCGTTTTTGGCTTTTTTATTTATCTTCGTTTAGCTGGCAGGCAGCCTATCCTGAAATCATGTCTCGTCAACTTTCTGCGTGTCAATTCCAAACATATTCTTTAATTGGCTTTTTATCTTAGGATTTTGTTTTCAGCTCAAGAACAACCTTCAACTCATTTAATCTTTTTCTTCAGAAAAGACTTTTTCATCAAAAATTCACTTATGACTCGCGACTTTTCTTTCAAAAAAATCTTTCTTTCTCTAAAAACCTGCTAATAACTCTGCGATCTCTCCTTCAAAGAAAAACTTCAACAACTATCAGTTGCGCGCAAGCAGTGCGCCTCTTGTTTAGCCCAAAAGTTTTCCGCAGTTACTAATCACAGCATCAAGGACGCCTAATTTTCAACCCAAGAGTTTTCTGTTGTTACTACGCACATTGTTTCGCGTGCTTAGAATTCAGCTTAAGAGTTTTTTTTGCTGCTTTTTATGACTTTATTCGCAAACAGACGCCTAGAATTCAGCTAAAGAGTTTCCGGCTTCTGCTTTTACTGATCACTTTATTTCATATGCCTCTTATTCAGCTCAAGAGTCTTTCACTGCCCGGCTCACTTTGTTCAGGTGTTTCATGTTCAGAAGAAATTGAAGATTTCAAACCCTTTTGCTTTCACAGGGCATGCGCTCTGCCCATTTACCATAACTTTTCTTTCTTTGTCTATCACAAGATACCCTTCATCAAGCTCAAATCTCATCAGTCTTTTGCGCAGCTCGCCTTTTCCAAGGTACTTTAATTGCCTGTAATGCAACCTCCCCGCAAATATCTTCTGGTTTTCTTCATCAACTAATAAAACAAACACTTTTGACATAAATGCTTTCCAGTTTTTTCTTTTTAAGCTGTTTTCTCTGTCCGAATTGAAGATTTTACAATATCTCTAGAATTTTTTCTCTGGATCTTGAACCTTTTACGATTCTTGCTCTGATTTTTTGTGTTTTTTTCAGAAATTTTAGAAGTTCTTCATTTGCTTTCCCTTTTTCTGGAGGTGCTGCTATCCTTATTTTCCAGATCTTTCCTTTGCTTATAATCTCATTCTTTGATGAGTTTGGTATGATGTTTACCCTTAATTTTTGTTGTTCCTGTTTCTGCATTAAGAGTATTCCCTCCATGTATACCCGCATTTGGTGCATTTGAAGAATCTTGTCTCTGCTTCATCTGCTGATCTTGTCTGTCGTGTCCAGTATTCTGCTTTCTTGTTCTTGCATTTTGGGCATTCTGCTTCAACGATAGGGTGTGTTGTTCTCTCTTCATCTATGACCTCTATACCTTTGTGTTTCTCTATTTTTTCTGTTATCACTGCGTTTTCTACCTCTCCTTTATACCCGCATTTGCATTTGACAACAATCTTATCTTTCGTCTTGTGCGGTATCAGCACAGATCCGCATTTTGGGCAAAAGTTCATTTTTTCCACCTCTGTTCAGGTTCTTTCAGTTTTTTATGCAAATATGCTTACTAGTTTCACAAAAGCTATTTTTATCCATCCCAGAAAAGGCATTCTTATGCTTGCTTTTCCTATCACGTTATCTTCTGGGATGACCCTTTCAAATCTTGCGACTCCGCAATTATGATCCCCTTTTGTTGAATAGTATCTTTTTCCATGTTCTTCTATTATGTTTATCACTCTATGAATTATGGGGTCTTTTCTTTCTTTTATTCTATACACTATCACGTCTCCGATTTTTATTTTCGTCCTTTTGTGCAGGAACATTATGTCTCCTTTGTCAAATCCGTATTTGAATGGGAAGTGCGCGAACTGGGCTTTTGTGAGATTTCTTTTATTGTAATATTCTCCTTGGTTCATTGTTTTTGAGCAGTCTGGTGTGCAACAGGAGTCTCCATTCCACCATTCCTCAAATGGTGTGTCATGTTCCATACTTCCTGACACCACTGCAACTATTGGCGCTTGTGTTCCTAATGCCAGGCCTAATCCGGGGTATATCAGGTATTTTATTATTATGAATGCCAGAATTAGGTTGACTATCCAGCTCCAGATGCTGTCCTCATTCCAGATAAAGTGCCAGATTTTTTTCAGTGTCGCTTTTAAAGCCATGCTTTTAGGTTTTTTATGTGTTTTTTAAAAGTCTTTCTGTGTTAGAATCATGAATTGCAAGATTAAGTCAACTTTAGTGTGCCTTTGCCGCCAAGCATAGTCTTCTGGGTGATTCATTCAATTTATGTTTTACGTCAATGGGCTTCCCATAATTTTAATTTTTTTAGTGAGGGGGCAAATTGAATGCAACATACAGGCTTGTTATATTCTCCAAGTGAAACGAGGACGAGGAAAGCAAAGATTTCCGAAGAGTCTGCCCCCAAACGTTTTATAAAATTCTGTGTTAGGTAGCTTAAATGGAAGCCCCGCTAAATTATCTTCTATATAGGCAAATGTAGCCAAGAGAAAACACCCACCATCTTTAACCCCATATAAATCATCACAACGATAAAAATCCACTTTAATGATTTTGGATTGATTTTGTGTGCAAAGTGAACACCTAGCTGAGCCATTGGAATACTCGTACCTGCTAATAAAATCCACTGTAAAAGATTAACATAACCAAGAGAATAAGGTAGCAATCCTGAAGCATTTAGTCCATAAAGCATATAAGCTATTGCTCCGCCTAAGCTTGTAAATATCATCACTGCTGTCGAAGTACCAACTGCTTCATGCATATGATAATTTAAGAATATTACCATCAGAGGAACCATTAAAACTCCGCCACCAATACCTATTAATCCTGTAACAAATCCGAAAATAATTCCCAAGAGAACATAAGTTACAGGATTTGTATGTGGCTCGCCTTTGACCCTTATTGGATGGGCTGTTGCCATTCTTAAAGCACCTAAAAGAATTGCTGACCCAAAAATAATTTTAAGAATGCTGCCGCTTAAAATACTGGCCAAGTAAGCTCCTGCAAATGTGAATATCATGCTTGTTAAACCAAGAGTTATTGCTTGTCTCCAAAGAACCACCCCTTTTTTATGATGTCTGAAAGAACCGCTAAGAGCGGTTGGAAAAACAACCAATAAATTTGTTCCAAAGGCAACCCTTATCGCGATTGTAGGATCTATCCCCATTGCTGTTAGAATCCAATACTGGACTGGAACCATTATAAAACAACCACCTACGCCTAATAAACCAGAAACAGTTCCAACTAAGGCTCCGGTAACTAATAAAGCCAAAATGTAAATTGGTGGCATCATTTTTTATCACCCTTTATTATTTTCAATATTTTCTTCACTTTTCTGTTCCTGAGTTTATAATATACACTCTTTCCGTCTCTCCTTGATTCAAGTATTCCCAAATTTTCAAGTTTTTTCAATTGGATCGAAACGGTTGATTGTGTTCTTTTTGTAAATGGAACTATTTCACAAACACATTTTTCTTCATTAAGAAGAAATTCAACTATCTTTAATCTAGTTTCATCACATAATGCCTTAAATATTTTTAGTGATTCTCTCATATTTACATATTAACAACTATCAATATATAAAGTTTACGATTGTAAAGTTAAGTCAAGCTAAGTGTGCCTATGCTGCCAAGCACGTTCTTTGGTAATTTTCGATTTGGTGTTTTGTTTCAGATCAAGGGCAATGGTCAACTCAGCAATTCTTTTTTCAGAAAAAACTTCAACAGATGATATGTCCGCGTCCAAGCAGGACGCCTAATGTTCAGCTCAAGAGTCTTTTGCTGTTACTGCTCCAATTGTTTCGCACACTTCTTGTTCAGTCCAAGAGCATTTTGCTTCTGCCTCAACATCTGTCGCGCAACATAGGCACTAACTAATTTTAGTTGACTTAGCTGAATTGCAATAACATTTTAAAACTATCCTGGATTTATCGTATGCATGGTTGTCATCAATAAGCTCAAGAATAAGCATCCTGACTATTATGAAGGTATCCTTCAGCTGAGGGACTGCCCTGACAAAGTCATTGATTGGGTGAGAAAGACTGTTGCTAAGGATAAGAGAGCTAGGATCTCTAAGGATAAGAAGGTCAGGGGAGGTAGGGATCTTTATTTTTCTGACCAGCATTATCTCCAGAGGATTGGAAAGAAACTTAAGGAGACTTTTCCTGGAATTCTTAAGAAAAGCTCTAAGCTCTTTACTGTTAGCAGGGTTTCCGGCAAGGAAGTTCATAGGGTGAATGTCATGTTCAGGAGCCTGCCAGTTAAAGTTGGAAAGTTCTTTGATTATCTTGGTGAGGAAGTCAAAATTGTTAAGGTTGATAAGATGGTCACTTTGTTGTCAAAGGATGGCAGGAGGTTTGTTGTGAAGTTGGATGTGTTTCTTCATAATCTGCGTTCCGCTTTGTAGTTCTCTATTATCTTTCTCACAAGGATCTTCTTGTGTTTCTCCAGGCTTTTTTTATCGAGAAAGCCTATATTTCCATACACTGCAAGGTTGACTTCTTTTCTTGGAATGAATATAAAAGGCAGTATTTGTTCTGTTTTTCTGGATACTGGCTTCTCATTGATGATCACTTCTATTTCTTTTTCTTTCAGTTCTTTTATTGTTTTCTCGCTGAAGCTGTTTGGATCCTTGACATGGATAATATCATTTTTCTTGATTTCCTTTGCTTTCTCAAACGCTCTTGTCCCCAGGTTTAACATGTTTTTGACGATAATCTTGTCCTCTATGCTCATCAGTTCTTTCTCTATGCTTTTCAGTTCTTCCCTTGCCTGCTTTAGTTCAGTTTCTCTCTTATCAAGGCTGTCCCGCAGGCTTCTTATGATCTGTTCTTTCTGTTGTATCTCTTGTTCCTTTGGCTTTTTTCTTGGGGCTTGGCTTGATTTTTTCTTTAATCGCCGCAGTTTTGTAGACTGTTCTTTAAGGGTTTTCCGCAACTTGGACAGTATTTCTCTCAGCGCTTTATTTTCTCTCTGAAGTATTGTTTCTGGGGCGAATCTTTTTGTCTCTCCTTCTTTATTTTTTGTTTTTATCTGCTTTTGTTCTTGTCCTGTTTGTTCCTTTCTGTTTTCTTTTCTTGTTTTGATAGCTTCAGCGGATTTTGCTATGCTGTTTCCTGTTTTTAGGACTGCCTCTATTATCTTTTCCTCAGAGTCTTTCAACTTGTTCTTTTCTGCGTATGATCTTATTTTTCTGAATAACGCGCAATATTTCTTCTGGGCGAATCTTGCTGCTGCGAGCGCATCTCTTTCATGGTCATTTGAACAGTGCAGATCTTTTGTCAGTTCTCTTTTTTCTTCTTTGCTTAAGTCTACCCTTGGGCTGACTATCTTTGCTTTGAATCTTGCGCTGATCTTGCTGATCAATCCAGGGATTTTGGCTTTGTCTGTCCCTATCATGATCACTTTTCCTGTCTCTCTCAGTTGTCTTGTCAGCTCATCTGGAGCAATCCCTTTCTTTGATTTTACTGCCAGAATCCTGCCGTCCTTACTGAGCGCTGCCCAGCCGACTGTCGTGCCTGGATCTATTCCTATTATTGTTATTTGCCTCATTCTTAGTTTTTTAGAATGATTATGTTGCCTCTGCCTTTCTTTATCTTCTCCACTCTGCCTTTCGCAACTAGCTCATCCACCAGCAATGACGCTTTTGCTTCTGAGACTGCCAGATTTTTTCTTATGTCTTTTTGCAGCGCCCTGCCTCCTTGTTTTTTTAGGTAAGCTATTGCTTTTTCTGCATCCTCCACTATTACTGTTCTGCTTGCGCGTCTTTTGT
>Ga0164318_10005669_pt1 | contig 12079 bp, 11 predicted proteins | sample GuaBasSedimGuay9_FD_113734 | JGI IMG/M metagenome (GOLD analysis project Ga0164318, IMG submission 113734) | Subseafloor sediment microbial communities from Guaymas Basin, Gulf of California, Mexico - Guay9, Core 4571-4, 0-3 cm | ecosystem: Environmental > Aquatic > Marine > Hydrothermal vents... | reverse complement strand
TTAACTGAGAATGAGGAAGAAATCCAAAAAGCACAAAAACCAAAAAATCCTCAAGAGTTAAAAAAAATTTTAAACCAATATTTAATAAAATTAAGTGATTCAGAGGTGCTGGATTTATTTAAAAAATTCAAAACATCTTTCAGTCTACCAGCAAAAAAAGAGGAAATAAAAAATTTAAAAACAAACATAATTGAACTTGCTGGTGAAGGTGAAAAACCATATAGAATTTTTAATAAGGCTGATATTGTTGAAAATCTTTATTTTGTTTTAGTATATGCTTTAGACAAGAGTTATAGGTATAAACCGTTAATTGCAACGAGTAAAGGAAAAATAATTGAAATTCAAGATAACGAAAAATTATTGCTTGAAAGTGGTTTAAAGAAAAACGAAATATCACAAGAAGAGAAATATTTCTTTTTTGAATATGAAACCGAAGAACAAAAATACTTTTTTAGATTAAAGAATAAACCACAATTTGATGAAAGATTTGGGATAACGAATATTTCTAACAGAGCCTTAAAAATGTTGGTAAATAAAGAAGAAATTGACAAAACAGAACTGTTTGATGATATTTCTGCAATTATCCAACAATATTATGACCACCAAGATAATAGAGAATATGATGTAATGGCTTGTTTTGTGATTTTAAGTTATGTTGAACCAGTTTTACAACACACCCTTTATTTACTTTTGCAGGGGCAAGAAGATACAGGAAAAAGCACTTTACAAAGAGTATTAGCAAAAATGCAACTCTACGGCTTTTTTGGTGGGAAAAAGTCTCTTGCAGTCCTTGTTAGATATTTAGATTTTTATAGTTGTAAATTAGGCTTGGATGAATTTGAAAAACTAGACCAAAAAAATAAAACCCTGGCTGAGGGTGTTTTAAACTCTGGGCTTTATGGTGACGGCTCTTATGATTTCGTAAATATGGAACAGAAAGACATTAGAAAATCCATAGTTTCTTTGAACACTTTTGGTTTTAAGTCTTTTTCGTGCAATAACCTTTACGGTTTTGACCGTTCCTTCATAAGTAGATGTTATAGCGTGACATGCGTAAGACAAAATAGAAAATTAAAAGATATTTTGGATAAAGAAACTGCCGAAAAAGATAAATTCATATTTCAAAGTATTGTTGATAGATGTTTTGTATATTGCTTGATGAATTGGAAAGAAATAACAACCAGTATAAAATTAGAGAAAAAAATTTTAGAAAAAGAGAGTATTTTCGGAAGAGTTACTGATAGAAATTCAATTATTTTAGGTCTTATTAACCATTTCACACCAGAAAATTATAATGAAGTTAAAGAACTGCTAAAAAATAAAGAGGGTTTAATAAAAAAAGAAGAATTGGAAACTGTAAATGGAATAGTTTTATGGTGCTTGTGTGATTTGTTTAAGCAGCAAAATGAAAAAGAAAAAACTACAATAATAATAACCAACAAGCAAATTGTAGGATTAATGCAAGAGCAAATAAATTTTCCTGATGAAGACCGGGGCAAATATGCCAAAAAAGTTGGCAAATTATTTAAGAGATTAAACTTATTCAAAAGACCAGATCAACTTAAAAGGACTAAAGAAGGTATGATTTATACCTTATATTTTTCTGATTTTATCGATATTTTAAAAAGAAATAATTACAATGACATTATACAAGAATTGAACTACATAACTACACAAACTACACAAACTACATCAAGAAATGTAGAGAGTGTAGTTAGTGTAGAGATGAAGAACGATTCCTCTAAAGACACCATTCAAAAATTTAAAGAATTTCTTCTAAAATATCAAAAAAACAAGGAAAATGGTGATTTTGGCGTTTCAATTGAGAAAATCGAAGCATTTTGGGATGATCTCCCAGAAAATGAAAAAAAGGAAGATTTTAAAACTTTTTTATCAAATTGCAGTAAAAAAGGATTGATTTTTGAAACAAAACCTGGTTTCTGGGGTGCAATATGAAAATATTTAAACTTAAGATGGGGGTGAAAGAAAATAAGAGAAATAATACTTTGTTTGATAGCGAAGTTCCTCTTAATCCAATCTTTTTCGAAGTTTCTAATATAATCCTAAAAGATTTTCAAGAAAAAAACCCTGTTTTTTTCAGAAATAAAGGTATCTCTTCTGAATATTACTGTTCAATTCTCAATGAGCAAATTGTGTTGTTTCAACAGGCAGGAATTACAGAATGGTGTGGCTATGCCAAAGATTATTTAATAAATTTGAATAAGGTGCGGGAGAATGACTAATATTGTGGAAGATTTTAGAATAGGGGTAGAAAAATATAAAAATGGAGATATTACGAAAGCGGAATTTCTGGAAATTCAAAAAAGGTTTGACGCTTATGCTGAGCGGGTTAAAGAATTTCACAAAGAAATTGAAAAACCTTCTTTAAGAGAAAAAATCAAAATAAAATGTGTTGTCTGCGGTCGTATCAGAACTGTGCCGAAGAAAAAAACAGAAGAAGAGTTTGTCTCAGATTTAGGTTGGAAAATTTGGCAAGAAAAATTAGATTGGAACTGTTCAACAAATGTCAAAAAAAAGTATATTTGCAAAAAATGTCAGAACAGCCAAAATTAATTTTTGGTTGTGGCACCTGGAAAGTTAAGACTTTTCAGAAAAGAATAGTAACACACCCCTCCAATGATAAGAGGAGCACTTTGAAAAAGAAGGTGAAAAAAATATGAAATGGAACCCAATAGGAATATTTTCAAAAAAAGCAAAAACAGAAGAGAATGAAATAGAAAAAACAAGAGAGTTAACAGAAAGAAAAAGGATCCAAGAAATAGAAAAAAAGAGATTAGAGGTTTTAGAAAAAGAAAAAATTCAATTTGAAAATGATTTTGGCGAATTTCAAAAAAATCTCAAAAAAATTCAAGTAAAAACCAAATCTTTTGAAACATATAAATTAGATACTCAATATAGATATCGTTTTTATTTTTCCAAAAAAAATGACCCTAATTGGAAACTTTCTAATCACGGATTTAGAATATTTTTCAAAGATATTGCTGAAATTAATAAAGATTTCCATAATATTTATCAGGATTTGGAAAAAAAGATTAGATCTCTTTCAAAAGAAAAAAAATATAAAAACCTGCTAAATCAATATGATGAATTTTTAAACACTTTGAAAAATACGGATTCTTTTCTTTACGAATTATTTAGAGATTTAGAATTGGAAAATAAGTTTTTGAAAATCCAGAATAACGCATTTCAGGAGCAAATTACTTTTTCGTTAATTCTTGCCCAAAAATTCAAAATATTAGGTGGAGAAATTGAATCTGCATATGAAAGAGTATCGGCGGATTATTGTGATTTCAAAGAAGGGAAAGATGAACTCAAAAAAGTATATGAATTGGTTGAAACTCAAAAGAAGATGATTGAAGAGTCTAATTTTCAAATTTCAGCTTTAGACAAGAGACTCATTGAACTTGAATCAGAACTTTTCGCAGCGAAAGAGGAAAACTCAAAATTAGAAGAAAATAAAAACACTTTAAAGTTGACAATCGAAAAACTGAATGAAGAAATACAATCTTTGAAAAAACAAAAAAAAGTTTCAAAAGAGGAGAAATATGAAGAGAAAAAACAGATACTTCTCGAAGAAATTTCAAAACTGAAGCCAGAATTTGGTTTTTACAAAATTAATGTTAAGGAATTTCAAAAAAAGATGGATAATAATTTGAAAGAAAAAGACATCAAAAAGATATTCAAGGATTTGGGAATCGAAGAAGAAACAATCGATAATCAAAAAGTATATATGATTTCAGAGAGTGAATTTGAAATTGTCTGCCAGGGAAATTAGAGCTTTATTTTATCGCCTTTTTCTATTAATTTTTGCAAAGCAAATCTTGTGAAAACCGACAAACTGCTGAATTTTGTTTTTTTAACAATTTGTTTTGCCAGTATTTTGTCTTTTTTTCTCACCCTGATTTGTAACATTACAGTATCTTTTTCCATATTTAAATATAAAAAAGTATTAATTTAAGTAATACTTATTTTTTATAGAAATTTTCCAAAAATCTCTAAAATAGGTGTTTTTTAGGGGGTAAATTACCCTAATTAGTGGGGGGTTGATTTCAATATACCCCTATAAAAAAATATATATAAATTAATTAAAATAAAGATAGGGAAACCCCTGTAAACAACTCCTAAGACCCCCTTTTTTCTGCCTCTTCTTGAAGTTGAATCCGACCGAAAATAGATTATATTTTTTTAAAAATTTCTCCTTTTTGTATTTCCGAAAAACTTTCTTTATGAACTTTTTTCTCTCTTCATTGTCTTTCTTAATATAATTTTCAATGGTCTCTCTATCTGTTTTTATTTTCAAAATTGCGGGTTGAACTACCCCGTTCCTAATCGGGCACACCCAGAATTTCATAATATCCCCTTCCCTTTTAAATTTTTTAAAGCATTCATAAATTTAATATATTCAATATATTTTTTCAAGAATATTGAAATAAATATAAAGAATAATACAACCTGCCAGCAGCATACCTTTACGCCATTCGGGAAAGTATATGAAGAAAACATCCAAGTTAAAAACCTTGTTCCTAAGTCCATAGTCCCACATCTTAAAAAAAACATCACCCCTTTTTTGTATTTTCCCGCCTCCACGACAATTGGAAAATTAAATTCTTGCCCATACGCTGTTTCTGGGTGCATATATATCCGAAAAAAAATTAAGTGTTGTGTTTTTGGCGGTAATATATATCCCTCTATTTTCTTAACCCATGTTTTTCCATCAGCAGAAAGTTCGACCTCAAGAAGTTTTTCAGCTTGTGAATCTAATTCAGAATATATATCTACCGAAATAGAATCATTCATAACATTTTGAATTTTGAAAATACACAATCCATCTTTCTCGAGAAATGGGCAGGTTAGGTTTTTTCCAGCCAATACATTTGATTTGTAATATTTTGGATACACTGAAAATAGAATTTTCCCGCAATCCACCCGACAATTACTGGCATTTTCCCCTTTTTCGCAAATTCCATTTCCGCAGATAGAAATTATTGGAGAACCACTACCCCCAGTATTTGGCTTTGTTTTAACACTCCAAGATACAGTTTCAGATTCATTGTTTGCATTTCCCGAAAGGTCTTGACAACGAATATAATAGGTATAATCTACACCCGGACTTGTAGAAATTGTCTGGTTATGAATCGTAGAGTTAGTATTTTCCAGAGCAGACATTCCAGAATAATCTGTATTAATAGAATTATATCTGCAAATTGCTTTTTCGTTTGTGTTGAGAGAAAATGTTACTTCAGAAGTGGAATATTCATAAGTTGTATTTGCAACAGGTAATATGCCGCTAATAGTTGGCGGAGTAGTATCAATAGTCACATTTCGAATAATACTTGTGTTGGAATTCCCAGCATTATCATAAGAAGTTGCGGAAATATTATAAACTCCATCTGCGGATACGGATAGAACTATAGAATATGTCCCGTTTGTTTTGTTCGTGGTAGAATTAACTATTGAGCCTGTTGAATTAGTTATTGAAATATTTGTATAATTTAGGTTAATATCTGTTGCAGTAAGATTAATTGTTATAGTTTTGTTGCTTAATGTTGAGCCTGTTGTGGGGGAATTAATTGTTATTCTTGGTTTTGTTTTATCTATTATTATTATTCTTGTTTCAGTTTGATTAATATTTTCGGCTGTATCATTTGCAGAGGCATTGAGATAATAGATTTCGTCTGAAAGGCCTGTGAAATTAACAAATAGATTTGTATTTGTTGTCGTATTAGATTGAATTAGACTAGTTGAATTATATAGATAGATCGTGAGAGAATCAAAATAAGTATCACTGGCTGTTACATTTGCAGAAATCCAGTTTTGAGAATAGTTGCCCGATTCTGTTGTCTTTTCAACAAACTCTATTGTAGGATTAATCACATCAAAAGAGGAATTGATTAGAGAAATGGAACTATAATGAAGATTATGACTTGTCCCGTTGTGAACTGTATATAGAACATCAAATTGAGTTGTTACATAATTGGTTGACGGGAATTGGGAATATCTTACAACAGGATAAGATATATTATGAGAATTATTAACATATAAATCTCTTTCATTCCCCCATTTGTTTGAACTTGAATTATATAACTTGTAATACAAATTGTTATTTTTTACAAAGGTATAAATAAAAATGTCTTCATTGTTTTTCCCCACCGAATAATCTCCTCTTGCGCCATCAGTTTCTATATTTGTATTTACTTCATTTTTGTAAATATAATTGTTCCTTAATTCAAAATAATTGCTTGTGTTTTGTATTTGCAAAGGACTTATTCCTTCTCCTTTTGTATTCATCCATAAACTCAATCCAGATTTCCAACTGCCCCCAATTGTTTTTGAATTTTCATATATATTTCCGTTTGCATTTTCAAATTGAATATATATAGTATCCCCCTTTATGTCAATTGACGCATAGTTACAATTATCTGAAGAATAATCAGAAAAATTAGAAACCCATTCTGTTTCACTCCAATTTCCAGAAGTTGTATTTAACATTTTGTAGAATATATCAAAATCCGTAAATCCATAGAAATCATCAGTATAAGCGATATGAATATTGTCATTGGAATCTACAGCCATAGAGATTGGATACATTTTCGTGAAATCCCAAGTCATTCCAAAAATTGTATCATTTCTTGACCATCCACTTGAATTGTGTTTTAAATATCCACATTTGTCAAAATTCGTGCAAACTGAAATATACTTATCATCATTTGAAAGAATCACTGCACTAATATAATTGAAATGTTCGCTGTTTGGAATCTGTATTGGAGTAGACCAATTCAAACCATTATCTGTTGAATTTGTTTCCCAGATTACATCTTGTCCTGTTGAATTATCATCAGAAAAATAAATATAAAGGTTTCCATTTGAATCCTGAACCATTTTTTGTTGCTGGGAATACATTGTTACCCCTACAGCATAATCAGTTTCAGCAATAAACGTCCCAAAACCTAATTTAATTTGCTCTCCTAATTTAAATCCTTCTGGAAATTCAATAATCAAACTTCCATTCCCTTTATTCCAATCTATATATTTTATATTTGTTTTGATTTTAGTGGAAACGTTTAAGGGATATTTATCCAACTTTTTAAAGTCTTTTATCTTTTTGCTTTCAGATATATTTTTATCTTTACTAATTTTTTTCAACATTTCCTTTAGATAATCTTCTTTATCTTTTGGACTTTTTTTCTCTTTGTAAGATTTTATTTTATTTTTAAACTCTTCCTTTACAATCCAGGTTAGATTCCAAGCAGTATCATTAATCTGAATAAAAGCGAATTTTAAGTTTTTAGAGAAATAATCTTGTTTGATTATCTTCCATACTGGCTTCTCTCCACCAACATTCGGAATTATAAAATTATTTGTAACATTGGTCGGGATTATTTCAGTTTGATTGATTTTATTTTCAGGTATTTTATCCAAAGCCAACACTAAACTTGTAACAAATATCAGGCATATTGCCCCCATGATGAGGTTTTTTGTCTTCATTTTTTTAAGAAAAAAAGAAAAGAAAAAAAGGGATTAGCCCTGGCAGAAACTGAATGAAGGGAACAAACTACAAATAAATTGTAGCATATATTCCATCAAAGCCTGCATAAATTCAGGTGATGGCGGTGGATAACATGCATTGTAAGTGTCTTCTGTTTGATTCAAGATATTCGCCATCGAACCTAATGGTTTCCAACCTTGTCCTTCATTTATCATATCCGCTGAGTAAATCATTGCGAAAAATGAATTGTTCCTATAGGATAGGTTCATTTCTAATTGTTCTGCTGGGCAGGGATTATTTAATCCGCCATCAAAAGCATAGTTTTCGCTGTAGATGGTATTTCCTTCACCATCTATTGCTTCATAGAGGCAATAAAGATAACTGATATTACCATCTCCATAGGTATAATCAGAAGTTATCTCTGTTGTGATTTGAGGTAACTGGATTATATCTCCTGGTTTGTATTCGCACTCTGCAAAAACTGGAGCCCCTGCTAATAACATCACTGTCATTATTCCAAAAAGTAGATTTTCTTTTCTCATGTTTTGTTTTCTTCTAAGTTCGTATCCGAAAATACAATATAGAAGTCAAAAATAATAATTTAAATCTCATCTTTTCGTATCACCCCTATAATAAATAATACCCAATCCTCCGAGCAAAACACAAGCATCATCCAGTAATCCTATCAATGGAATAATATCGGGAATTATATCCGCAGGAAATATCAAATAAGAAAGAGTTATGGCTATTATAATTATTTGTTCTAACCCGATACTTATTTTTCTTCCTTTCATCTTCACTTATTCCAATTTCGGGATTTACAGGCAGGACATTCTCTGATAATACTCTTCTTTTTGCGTCCTATCCACTTATACCCGCATTTTTTGCAAATATTCATAGTAATCTTAATCATAGTTAGAAATCTGGATATATATATAGCTAATTTTTGAGAATTGAATATTGAAAAATATAAGTTTAAGGGCTGGGTTTTTAAATAAGAAATGACATTCTTCCCCAACCCAAATGCTAAGAAAAGGCTGGAAGGAACTCAGAACCAGCAGGATGACTTCCTTCCAGTTTGAGGATTAAAGAATTTTTTTATGGTATGAAAAAAACCCTAACCTCTATGGTAAAAAGATATGTGGGTCAAAGATATGTAAGGTCAACCACACAAATAAATATCACATTCTGGATATTTATAGGGCTTTTTTAATTAGCCTCCTTTATATCCAGATTTATAAAAAATAGTATGAATATTGAGAATAAAGACAGGTTTATTCCTTTTCAAAAAGAAGAGTTTAAAAATTACCTTAAAAGAAGAATTAAAATAAGAGATTCTTCAGTTGATTTGTATGTGAGGGTAATGAATACTTTCTATTTAGAGAAGAAAAACATAAACCAGGAAACAATTGATGAATATATCAAAATGAAACCCAGACATTACATAATTGCAGGATTAAAACATTATTGTAATTTTAAAAAACTGAAATTTAAGTTTCCAAAAAAAATAAAAGAACCTCCACAAATTAAGAAGGGAAAAGTAGAATTATCCAGAATAGAATTATCAGATATGGCTGAGAAAATAAGAGATAAAGATCAGGATTTATATTATTCCTTCAAAGTTTTTCTATATACCGGGTTGCGTGTTCAGGAAGTCCTTAACCTGAAAATAGATAATTTTGATTTCACAAAAAATGAGATTTGCACAAAAACCAAAGGGGGTATTGAGCGGGAGACACCTATAAAAAAAGAGTTTATGAAAGAATTATATAATTTCTTAAAACAAAAAAAATTGAATGAGTCTGATTATGTCTTCTTTACAGATAAAAAGATTCTACCACACTCCCGATATAATTTTTTTCAAAGATTGATTCAAAAATATTTTAAAAACTTATCTCAAAAAAGGCTGAGTGCTCTTCTCAAAACACATTGTTTCAGGAAAGGAGTTATTAATTATTTGATTGCCGAAGGTATGCAGTTGCATGAAATCAAAGAATTTATCGGTCATTCTGATATTAAGACCACTGAAAAATATATATCAGATTATACAAAAAAGAAGACTATTCGAAAATGTGCGAATATATTAGGATGATTGACTTTAATTAACAGTAAAATAATATAGAAGCAACCAGAGAATTATAATCCAAGTTACTAAATGAATATATTTTCTCCTCTCTTTCGAAAAATTATCTATAAGTATCTCAAAATAGTATTTTATATATGGATCATAATCAAAGATATTGGAATCATACCGCTCAGGAGAAGGATATTATCAGGCATAGAGGTGGAACACCTTTGAAACAATATGGGTATGATGGGGTAATTCATGGCAAACCTGTAGAAGTGAGGTCAATTATGGATCCACAGGAGAACAGATACAGGATTATGAAATCTACTCATCAGACTCTTGTGAGGAAGAAAGGATATTATATTTTTGTGTTTCAGGGGAGGGGAATAAAAGTTTCTGCGAAAAGAGTTAGTCAAATTTTAAGAAAAAAGGGCAGAAAATGGTATAAAGACAGAGATTATCCACATACTTTTATTTATTTGAGGGATGTTTTTTGATGTAGTGGTGTAGTTTGTGTAGTTAGTGTAGAGATGAAGAACGATTCAGGTATATGACATAATTTTTTTATTTTTGGACGGTTTGGACGGTATTTTTTTATTATAGGAATAAAAGGAAAAAAAATATCAAAGTAAATCTCTTAATTTAATCTTTTTGTCTTTAACCATTTTTCTAAGAACTTCTTCGAAAACAGTTTTTATCTTTTCTTCTTCCAGGAGAGAAGCCCCTAATTTCTGAATCTCCTCTATTTTCCTGACAGTTTCAGGCTTTTTATCCCCTATACAGAAGCCACAAAAAGGGCAAAATAAACTATTAGGCTCTACCAGAGCATTACAACGCCCACAATGGACAGGTTTTACATTCTCTTTTGATTCCTGAGGGATAATACCTCTAACCTGAAGAGCTTTTTCTTCCAGATCATTTCCACATAAATGGATATATTTTTGAGTAGTCTTAATATCAGAATGCCCCGCCTTATATTGTAATTCTGCCGCTTTTAGTATCTTTCCATCCTCCGTCAATTGAGTATGCCTACATAAATAAGCATATATTCGCTTTTTTATTCCTGATTTTTTAGCCAAATCTTTTAAAATCTTGTTTAACCCATATCTCGTAAATTTTTTTCCTTTATCATTCAACCAAAGAGGGGCTTCACCTTCTGTTCTTCGTGGATGAGTATTAAGATATTGAGCCAGTAAAGGAGCTGAATCAAATAAAGGTAATTGTCTGGTTTTTGTTTTTGAATGGGGGATAAATATTCTTACCCCCCAACTGGTAAACTCTACATCCATTACTCTTAATGCAAGAAATTCCATCGGTCGAAATGCACCTTCTAAATAAGTCTGAAGTATTGCTTTTCTTCTTATATTTTGAGTGCTGTTCAACATCGCTCTTATTTCTTCTTTTGTGAGTAATTGCTGAGGTGTTATTGTAGTCTCAAACCTTTTTTTCCTCAATACATTTTTTATTTTTTTTGGGATGGATCCTTCAGGATAAACATATTCTTTTAGGAATGTTAAAATAACTACGCTATAAGATTTTAGAGTATTGTGAGAGAGTAGTTCTTTCCTTTTTGGTTCTAATATTTCACCTTCCTTTTTCTTCCGCTTAAAATTTCCTCTGAAAAATAATCGGCTATCATTTTGCTCAATAAATTTTGTAAAGTCTTTATCATCAAGTTTGTTTATATCTTTCCTTACTATCTCACTTAACTTTGACAAACAAGTCTCATATTTATCCAACCGTCTCCAACCCACAACTTGTTTTCTTGAGATTATATAATCCTTGATAATCTTTTTATTTTGTTCTGATATGTTTCGCTTTGCAAGTCGATTGAATATTGTGTCTAAACTTCTCTTTTCTATTTCCCTTTTTAATACCGATTCACCCACCATATTATTTTTTTATCAACCTGGATATAAGTAGGGCTTTTGTATTAGAGAAAATTAGCCACGGGAGGGATTTCCACTTATACCTTTTAAAATAATTGCGTAGAAAAAGGTTGCGTTGAACCCTCAACCTTCGGTTTACAAGACCGGTGCTCTACCGGATTGCTCCTTCCCTTTTATTCCGAACACATTTTGGAGTGTGAGTAATCTCCATTTCTTTTGGGTGAACTTTAGCTTTCTTCTTTCGGAAAAGAAAAGGGTAAGCTTGAGCTACCGTGGCATAAAATTATTTTAATAAAATTAAATACATTCTTTTTGAATTGTGATATCCCGTTTTTATTTCACCCTTCTTCATAATATATTTTACTTTACACATATTTAAAACCACCCCTTTACAAAACCCAACCAGACTTCAGTTCTCATCTTTCTGATAAATGCTTCTGAAGGTGTCTCTGCTTTATTGAATCTAAGACTCATGTGAGGTTTCTTGTTGTTGTACCAGTTAATAAAGTCATCTAACTTGTTAAACCTGCATCTGTGTTTCTGATAAATATCGAACCATTTTTCAATCTTTCCGTTTGTTTGAGGATGTTTGATTCTTGCAAATATTAAGTCAAT
>Ga0164318_10005668_pt1 | contig 12080 bp, 10 predicted proteins | sample GuaBasSedimGuay9_FD_113734 | JGI IMG/M metagenome (GOLD analysis project Ga0164318, IMG submission 113734) | Subseafloor sediment microbial communities from Guaymas Basin, Gulf of California, Mexico - Guay9, Core 4571-4, 0-3 cm | ecosystem: Environmental > Aquatic > Marine > Hydrothermal vents... | reverse complement strand
TTTCCCGAACCAGCTTCAATGCGGCTTTTTCCAGTGAGATGCCGTCGGAATCCGCAGTTTTGACAACTTCTTTAACAAAGTGCATGCAGTTTTCAATGGCACCGCCGTGAAATTTGTTGATGGCAAGGATACCGGCGGCAATGCAGGCGTTCAGCGGCGCTCCGGTGGATGCCACGGTACGGGCCGTGAGGGTGGACGGCGGCGTTGCCCCGTGATCCACGCTGGATACCAGCATGATGTCCATGAGCCGTCCGATTGCCGGGGTGGGAAGTTCCCCTTTCAACGCAAGGTAAACAGCAGAGGCAAACGGTACTTTCCCCATGAGTTCGTCAATGGGGTAGCCCCGCAGCTGAATTTTATTGGGCTCAATTTTTGTTACAGATGTTTCCCAGCTCAGATTATTCTGCGTCATTGTTTTTCTCCTTGTCTTTATCAGAGTGGTTCAATTCATATAATTTCATGTACTTAATCGCCGTGTAATCGGTTTCCAGCCAGGACAGAATCAGCCCCGGTGTCCCACCGAGGAAATAACATTGTAAGATATATTTTTTCAGAAAGGTAATTATGATGTGCAGCAAGATGCCGAAAAATCCGACCCGTTTTCCCCGCTTATATTTGTCCTGTGCCTTAAGTTCTCCATAGAGCCGGAGTTTTTCTTTTGCATCTTTTAGATTTTCAAAGGGATAATGATCAATCGAATAGGGAATTTTCCCGGTTTTCCCATTGACAGACACTGTCTCATGAACGCTCCCTCCAACCCATTTGCAATATTTTCGATTGTAAAGTCTTGTTTTCCATTCAGAAGTGAGAAAATTGTTCCGAAAACACTTTCCCATGAAATGGAGATTGCGTTGCAGTGAATACGCATGGATTTCAGATGTATCCGGTTTTTCTTTAAGCTTCAATATTGCCGATGCCAGGCCAGCAGACAATCGTTCGTCGGCATCGAGAACCAGCACCCAGTCGGTTTCAACCACTGTATCAGCGAAACGTCGTTGGCCTTTAAATCCTTCCCATTCATGAAAAACGACACTTGCCCCGGCCTGCTCCGCGAGCTTATGGGTTCCATCATCACTACCGGAATCCACAACAATAACTCTTTCACATACCGAAAGAAGGCTTTCGATAGCTTTGGTGATATATTTAGCCTCATTTTTTGCGATAATTATTCCAGTGATTTCCATATTAATCCTCCCCTTTCGGGCGGGGGTATTGTAACACAGCACTATGCTATAATCAGCCCTGTCAAAAATATCCGGGAGGACATATGAAAAAACTGTTTTTTCTTCTTATTTCGGGACTGGCGCTTCCCCTGTTTGCGGCCGGCCATCCCTTTACGTTTAATGACATGATTTCCATGCAGCGGGTGGGCTCAATCGCGGCTGCCCCTGATGGAAAGCAGATTGCGGTTGTGGCATCAGAATATTCACTTGAAGCCAATCGGGGAAACGCGGATATTTTCCTTATTGACACGGCAACCGGCCACATGCGGCAACTGACCAACAACAACGCTGCAGACTTCAACCCTATTTTCTCGAAAGACGGGAATACTCTTTATTTCCTGTCCTCAAGAACCGGAACGGTACAGATTTTCGCCCTGTCCATGGAAGGGGGAGAAGCCAGGCAGGTGACCCATTTTCCGGTTTCAATCGGGAACCTGAAATTGTCCCCGAAAGGCAACTATTTTTCATTCACAACAGAGGTCTATCCGGAAACCTCCAAGCTCTGTGAAATCGCGAAACGGGACAAAAAGAAAGCCGAGAGCAAATGTTCCGCCAGGGTATACACCGAACTCTTTGTCCGCCACTGGGACAAGTGGGAAAACGGCAAATGGAACCACGTATTCTACATGCCCGTGAAAGGCGGCGTGCCGGTGGATGTCATGGAGGGAATGAACGGAAACTGTCCCTCTGAACCCTTCGGCGGGCCGGACGAATTCAACTGGTCTCCGGATGAAAAAACCATCGCGTTTACCACAAAACTGGGCCGTGATCGTGCGTGGACAACCAACTTTGACGTGTATGCCTACGACCTTGCATCCAAAACCCGCACAAACCTGACAATGGCCAACAGGGCCTGGGATTCTTCCCCCCTTTATTCGCCGGACGGCCGCTATATCTACTACCTCGCGATGCAGATTCCAGGCTATGAGGCAGACCGGTTCCGCCTGATGCGCCGGAATCTCAAAACCGGAAAAACAGTCAATCTGACTGAAAACTTCCAGTATTCCCCATCCGGCATGATTCTCTCGGACAGCGGGAAGGATATGTATTTTATCGCGGACAAGGAAGCGCATTTCCGTATCTTCGATATGAACATGGCAACAAACAAAATTACTGAACTGGTTTCCCAACACACCAACAGCAGCCTTTTATGCAACGGGAATCATCTCTTTTTCACGCAAAACAGCCTGGTGGCTCCCACAGAGGTATACAAATTCGACCTCAAAACCGCGCAAACCACAAAAATCAGCCATTTCAACGACGAACGGGTCAAAGCTGTCGCCTTCAGCGAACCGGAAGAGTTCTGGTTCACCGACCGGGACAATGTACGCGTTCACGGCTGGCTCCTTCGTCCCGTCAATTTCAAGGAGGGGCAGAAATATCCGCTGGCCTTTTACATCCATGGCGGCCCGCAAGGCTCCTGGGAAGATAACTTCCACTACCGCTGGAATCTGCAGATTCTACCGGCACAGGGCTATGTTGTTGTTGCTATAGATTTCAGGGGCAGCACTGGTTACGGTGACAAGTTCCGGGAAGCCATCGAAAAGCATTGGGGGGACCGACCCTTCCATGACCTGATGGACGGCCTGGATTATGTCGTGAACAACTACAAGTTTGTGGACAAAAACCGGATGGGAGCACTGGGCGCGTCTTTCGGCGGGTTCATGATCAACTGGATTGCCGGAAATGCCCCGAACAAATTTGTCTGCCTCATCAATCACGACGGAGACTTTGACCAGTATTCTTCTTATTACAACACCGAAGAACTCTGGTTCCCGGAATATGAATTCGGCGGCACTCCTTTCCAGAACCCGAAACTGTACGAAAAATGGTCCCCCTCACGCTATGTAAAAAACTGGAAAACACCGATGATGGTGATCCACGGCGGCCATGATTATCGGGTAAACCTGTCCGAAGGGCTGTCTACCTTCAACGCGCTGCAGCGCAGAGGCATTCCCTCCAAACTCATCGTGTTCCCGGATGAGAACCACTGGGTGTTGAAACCGGTTAACAGCAAATTCTGGCACAAATCCGTCATTGACTGGATGAACCGCTGGTGTAAACCGCAAAAACAGTAATGTTGATTGTTTACTGAATACGGGCCGCAGATTGCGGCCCTTTTTTTATTGCTGCAGAAAGGGATTTTCTGTCAGGTATTCTTTCAAGGAGTCCAATGCCCGGGTTGACAGGTATTCCCGCCTTGCCCGTCGGCCGCCCCGGATACGCTGTTCCGGTGCCGGAACCATGGCAAAAATCGCGTTGGATGGCTGAAACTGGGCATTTGGCATGGAAACGTGGCGGGAAAGGCCCCCCAGCATCGTTTTCTCAGGGAAAAACGAGGTTTCCATACCCTTTTCACGGAACAGGATGAAAATTGCGGCAATCAGGCCGGAAGCAGCGGATTCAAGGTAGCCCTCCACTCCGGAAAGCTGCCCCGCAACAAAGAGGTTCCGGTACTTTTTCATTGAGAAATCGAAGTTTAACAATTCCGGAGAATTGATAAACGTGTTTCGATGCATGCTTCCGTAGCGCTCAAAATGCGCGGCTTCCAGGCCTGGAATCATGCGGAATACCCGGCGCTGTTCTCCCTGTTTCAGGTGGGTCTGAAAGCCAACGAGGTTGAAATACCGCCCTTCCCTGTCCTCCTTCCTCAGCTGAACCACAGCGTAGAACTCTTCGCCGGTTTCCGGATGGCGCAGTCCCACCGGCTTCAGGGGGCCGAAACGAAGGGCGTCTTCTCCCCGTCGTGCAATCTCCTCAGCCGGTAGGCATCCCTCAAAGAGTTTTCTGTCCTTTTCAAATCCATGGAGCTTGGTTGTTTCCGCTTCAATCAGCTCTTTGTAAAAACTCAGATAAGTTTTTCTATCCATGGGACAGTTGAGATAATCCGCTCCACCCTTGTCGTAACGGGATGCCATAAATGTCTTCGATTCATCTATTGAATCCCTTGAAATAATCGGCGCAATTGCATCATAGAAATTCAGATGTTCTTCACCGGTCAATTTCTGCAGAAAAACGGACAAGCCCTTGCTCACCAATGGGCCCGGCGACAGAACAGTGAAAACCCCCGGTTCATCCGGGTCAAACTCCGTTACTTCCTTTGAAATGAACCGGATATTCGGATGATTCATTACCTTTTCAGTCAGGTGGCCGGAAAATTTAGCCCGGTCCACAGCGAGAGCGGAGCCAGCCGGTATCTTCGTGCTGTCCGCAGCTTCCATCACGGCTGAGCCCAGCAACCGCATTTCAGCCTTTAGAAGCCCCACTGCGTTGGCCAGACTGTCGGAACGGAAGGAATTGGAACAGACCAGTTCCGCAAGGGTATCCGCTCTGTGGGCTTCGGTATATTTCTCCGGTTTCATATCGTAGAGGGTGACGGAAAATTCGTGCTTGGCCAAAAAAAGGGCGGCCTCACAACCGGCAAGGCCGCCCCCGATAATCCGAACCTGTTTCACTGCCACTTCTACCGGCTGCCTTCCAGAAATGCTTTCAGTTTCCGGCTCCTGGATGGATGGCGGAGTTTCCGTAATGCCTTGGACTCAATCTGGCGGATACGCTCGCGGGTTACCGCGAACATCTGCCCGACCTCTTCAAGTGTGTGTTCCCCATTGGTAACCAGCCCGAAACGCATCTTCAATACCTTTGCTTCGCGATCCGGAAGGGATTCCAGTACATCAAACACGGACTCCCTGAGGTTCTGCTCAATGACAGACTGAACCGGAGAAGTATTTTTCTTGTCCTCGAGAAAGTCTCCGAGATGGCTGTCTTCTTCTTCCCCGATGGGCGTTTCCAGTGAAATGGGGTCCTGGGAAATTTTCATAATCTTACGAATCTTGGAAAGTGGGAGGTCCATTTTACGGGCGATTTCTTCCGGCGTCGGTTCCCTCCCAAATTCCTGAACAAGCTGACGGGACACCCGGACCACTTTGTTGATGGTTTCAATCATGTGAACTGGAATCCGGATGGTTCGCGCCTGATCTGCAATGGCACGGGTAATGGCCTGACGAATCCACCATGTCGCATAGGTGGAGAATTTGTAGCCCCGGCGGTATTCAAACTTTTCCACCGCTTTCATCAGGCCGATATTTCCTTCCTGAATCAAATCCAGAAACTGCAGGCCACGGTTGGTATACTTCTTCGCAATGGAAACAACCAGTCGGAGGTTGGACTCAATGAGCTCGTCTTTAGCGCTCTCGGTCTCATGCTCACCCTTTTTCAAAAGCAGGTAATTTCGCTTGAATGTCTCCATGTCTGTACCAAGGGAATGCATCAGCTCGTTGGAGCGTGTTTTCATCTGCTTCAATTGTTTCATGTATTTGGGCCGCAGTTTTGCCAGAGCCGGGTTTTTTATTTTCCCCTCAAGCTTATCCTGGCTACGCTCCAGCGCGACCATTTCCTTGTATCTTCGGGTCACCAGGTTTATCATCGTGTTCATATGATGGAAATTCAACCGCAGTTTTCTGATTTCACGGGAAATTCTGGCTTTCTGTTTCGCGATTTTCCGATTGGATTTAGTAATTTCATCCTTTTCTGTAAGATTCCTTGAAGTGTCGAGCATTTCTCTCAGCTCCGCTTCCCATTGACGAATTGAACGAAAAATCTGCAATCCATGTTCCAATTGTTCCAGTGTTTTTTCAGAGGTTCCATCTGCGTCGCTGAGATCCAGAACTTCTTTCAAATGAAATGGCTTCTCTTCAATCAAATCTCCCAGCTGCAGAAGATACGGAATAACGATGCGCATTCTGGAAAGGGCTTTCAGCATCGTCTTCATTCCCATCTCAATCTGTTTAGCGTAAAAGATTTCCTGTTCCCGGGTCAACAACGGCACATTACCCATTTCCTTCAGATAGAGACGCACCGGATCGTTGGCACGATCCATGTCTCCGGGCTCCAGCTGATTCGTTTCTGCCGCTTCTTCCCGATCTGCCTTTACCTGGCTGCGGGAAGCCAATTCTTTCTCATTTACTTTGTCGGGAGAATCGACAATAAAAATTCCCATGGATCCCAATTCAAGGAAAAGTTCATCAATTTCAGCTCCGGAAGTTGATTCATCATGCAGGCTTTCATTGATTTCATCAATGAGAAGATAGCCTCTTTCTTTTCCCTTATTCTTAATATCCAGATACTTGTCTTTGTTGAGATTACTCAATACCGAACCTCCTGTGGCACAAAACACAAACATTACTTGTAACACAACGCAAAACCATTGCAAAGATAAAATATAGGCAAGAATTTTAAATTTTCAATTTTTTTTTCACTTTTATCGCATTTTCTCTGCTAAAATTTACTACATGAAGGCTTTTTGCCTGAATTTATTTTATGCACGCAGAAACCCCAGGAGGCAAGGCGGTGGTAAATTTGGGATGGTTGCCATTCCGGATACCCGGAATTATTGACATCATTGATATTGTGGTGATTTCTTTTGTCATCTACAAATTGCTGGTCCTGATCCGTGGCACCCGCGCCGTCCAGATGCTTATCGGTATCATTTCATTATTACTTATCAGCTATGTATCCGGCATCATGGGGCTGATTACGGTAAAGACAATGGTCGACTATACCATTGCTTTCCTGCCCGTGGCCATTATTGTGCTGTTCCAGAATGAAATCCGCAAAATTCTCGCCAGGATGGGAACCAATCCCATTCTGCAGTTCAACACCCCCACCCGGGGAGAAGCCGGTATTGAACAAATTGTCAAGGCAGCTGAAATTCTTTCACATGAAAGGAAAGGTGCTTTGATTATTCTTCAGCAGATTCAAGGCCTCGGCCATCACATTGAAACTGGTATTAGAATGGATGCGAGAATCAGCTATGACCTGCTCATCAACATCTTTGAACCCAAGACACCGCTCCACGACGGTGCCGTCATCATCATTGAAGACCGCATTGCCGCAGCTGGCTGCCTGCTCCCTCTTTCCGGTAACCCCAACCTGCCCCCGCATTTTGGAACTCGTCATCGTGCCGGTGTGGGAATCACGGAAGAAACCGACTGTGTGTCCGTCATTGTGTCAGAAGAAACCGGAAAAATTTCCTTTGCCAAGAACGGAATGATCATGCATTACAAAGACACATCCCTGGAAGGTATGACACGCCATCTTGAAGGACTTTTGAAGATGGACCTTAAGAACGCACCCCAATCCAGGCTCCTTGCATTGTGGGGAAAATTGAAGAAACGCTCTGAGGAGAAGGGAAATGAGTAGTAGCAAAACATCAAAAATGTGGTTGCGCATCCTGTCTCTTATTCTCGGCTTTGCACTGTGGGCATATATCAGTGGCTCCAGGGAGATTAAGATGGTCACCAAGGCGTTCACTGTCCCCATTTATTTTGAGAATATTACCGATAATATCATTTTAATGGAAGACGTTTTTTACGAGGTCAATGTACAATTGCGGGGCCCGGAAAAGGCTGTACGAAAATTGGAACCGAAAGACCTTTATGTCTCAATCGACCTCGGGAACAAAGCCTTTGGCGTACACTCAATTCCCCTTACAGAACACATGATTCATCGCCCCAAGGGTATCCAAGTGGTGGGGATTACGCCCAACACCGTTCAATTCAGAATTGAACGGAAGCTAAAAAAGCTACTGCCAGTCAAACCTACAATAGTAGGAAATACCGCCGACGGCTTCGAAATCAAAAAGATACAGGCAAATCCTCCGGCGCTTGAGCTTGAAGGGCCTGCTTCCGAATTCCAGAAACGTGATTATCTGACCACTGAACCAATCGATGTAACCGGCAGATCGACATCTCTCACAACCAAAGGATTTGTTGTACTGAAATCAGATTACCTGAAGCTCACAAAAGACTCCAGTGTCAGCATCACAGTGACCATAGGAGAACAAACCAAAACCCAATCCTTCCGCAGAGTGGAGGTCACGCTGATTCACCAACAGTCAAAAACCTGGGTAAATCCCAGTCGAATCAATGTAATTGCCGTCGGGCCATTTTCACTTATCAAGAAGCTGAAGAGAAAAAACTTTCGCGTAATTGTAGACTGCAGCGGCTTATCATCAAGAAAAGAAGATTACGTAATTTCCCCCCGGATTCAATATGAATCCAAGGATTCGGAAAGGCTCCTCAATAGTATCGAATTGAAAACCTCACCTGAAATGGTCAACGTACGGGTATTTTGAATGTCCACGCGGCTTTTCGGAACAGATGGCATCCGGGGAAAGGCAGGTGAATTTCCCATACTACCTGAATTGGCATTCCGGGCAGGAATGGCATTTGCGTCCCACCATCCGGGGAAACAAATCCTTATCGCAATGGACACCCGGGAATCCTGCCCCGCCCTGGCCGGAGCAATTTATGCGGGGTTAGCAACCGGTGGCGCGAATCCGGTTCACGGGGGAATTCTCCCAACGCCGGTCCTGGCATATTGCGTTTCCAGCATGGATTTTTCAGGTGGTGTAATGATTACGGCTTCGCACAACCCCTACACTGATAATGGATTTAAATTTTTTGACGGGCACGGCCGAAAGATTTCCACTTCCCTGCAGACACAACTTGAATATGAAATTCCGGGACAATCTCCCATCCAGAATCCAATTGAAGACACACTTGCCGACACACAGGGTCACTCGCCGTCTTCAGAAGAGCTTATGGCCCATTACACAACACACCTTTTTTCACTGATACCACCGGAAAACATCCGCGTCCGATTTCCCATTGACTGTGCAAATGGAGCCGGTGCCAACCTCCTTCGATTTGTGAATCAAACCCTGAAAACTCCCATTGAAACTTTCAATGTATGGCCCGACGGGCGGAACATCAATCTGAATTGCGGGGCTGCACAACCAGCCAAAATGGAAGCGAACTCTGCAGCACTGGACGGCGACGGCGATCGAATTCTCTTCAAGGACAGCCGGGGACGTCTGATTACCGGTGACCATATCCTGATGTTTCTGGCAGACTCCCTGAATATACACAACATTGTCGGTACGGTGATGACCAACGAAGCCGTTGCCCGTTTTTCAGAACAGAGGGGATCTGCCTTTCATCGCAGTGACGTCGGAGATCGCTTCGTCCGGGAATTGATGGATCGGCACAATGCGCCACTGGGAGGAGAAACCTCCGGGCACATAATTCTGGACAAATTGAATTTTACCGGAGATGGATTTGCCGTATTTCTTCAGGTTCTGGAACTTCTCTCAACTGAAAACATCAGCCTTTCTGACATATTTGAATCCTATCCCATGATGCCCCAGACTCTTCTGAATTTCCCGGTATCGGAACGAATTCCATTGAAGGCAATCCAGGGCTTCATTCCTCTCATCAGAAAATTGGAAATTGGGATGGACGGCAAAGGAAGAATCTTTCCAAGATATTCAGGGACTGAAAATCTACTCAGAATTTTGATAGAATCACCTTCGGAAGAACAGAATGAAGAAATCGCATCGAAAATTGCCAATTTCTTCAAAAACAGGAGGACTCAATGACAAGACTCGGCGTAAATATAGACCACGTCGCTACCGTACGCGAAGCCAGAAAGATAGATGAGCCGGATCCGGTTCATGCCCTCGTAATTGCCGAATCTGCCGGTGCGGACGGCATTACAGTTCATCTGAGGGGAGACAGACGCCATATGCAGGAGCGGGATATCCGCATTATGGCCCAGATCTGCAAAACCCGCCTGAACATTGAAATGGCCCCCACCCAGGAAATGTTCCGAATTGCCTGCGAAATCAAGCCCTATAGTGTCACGTTCGTCCCGGAACGCCGAGAAGAAGTAACCACCGAGGGTGGCCTGGATGTCCTTCTTCACAGTAAAACACTGAAACCTCTGATTCAGGATTATCACGACCAGGACATCCACATCAGCATCTTTGTGGACCCCTCCAACGAACAGATAAAAGCATGTGCCAGACTGGGTGTGGAAATCATCGAATTGAACACAGGGCGTTACGCGGATGCCAAAGGTGAAGAGCAGCATATTCTGGAGCTGGAAAAGCTGAGAAATGCGGCGCGATATGCCCACAAAACCGGGCTTCGGGTAGCCGCAGGCCATGGGCTCAATCTTCGAAACGTTGGCCCGGTGGCCGCTATCCCGGAGGTTGAAGAGCTCAATATCGGCCATTCCCTCATCGGTCGTGCAATCTTTGTCGGGTTGAAAGAAGCCATCAATGAAATGAAAGAAAAAATGAAATAGGCAGACGCTATCCCTATAAAATCCACATTTACGTATTTCAGAGGAGAATCAGTATGAAAAAATTCCTTATATTCACGTTACTCTTAAGCTGTGTTCATCTTCAAATTGTTTTCTCTCAGGACATTTCCTGTGAGGTTCCGAAAGGCCCTTCATCGCAACACATATTCTCCATTCTTCAGAAACATTTCTCCGCTACGGCTAAACAAGAACTCAAGTTCAGGGAAATCAACAGTAATCCCGCGGCAGCGACAATTTCCACAGAGTTCAAAACCTTTAAACTCAAACGAAAAACGCCAAGAATCGGTGAATTTCCCGCCCTCCACCGGCCAAAATGGAGAAAGGAAAAAATTCAGCTGAAAGCTGCCTTAAAAGGCCGGGTTCTCACCGTAACTCTGAATGCCCACGCATATAACAAAAGGGATAAAAAATGGCATAAGGTTCATTCTACGGGTCGATACGAAGAGGCCATCCTTGAAGGAGTACTGACTGAATCTCTGGAAGGCCTTCACGGAAAAACAATGGGCAATCCCATTGCCTCGGTGGACAATAATACTGAAAAGCTGAAAAATCTCCAGCCCTTCATGATCAGCGCTGCTTATATTTCTATTCGTGAAATGAAAACCCTTGTCGTGGATTTGACAGATAAAAAGGGTGTAACACATAAGGTATCTGTTCCATTCCTCGGAGCTGTAAACAACATCTGCAACGCCATTCACGCCTTCTTTTCCAGGTTCACAACCAGGGATCTGAAGGCTGGAGTTCCCGCTTCCTATGACTTTTACTGGGCATACGCAATTGCTGGAGACCTCATGGACGGGATGCATGAAAACCAGGTTCTGACGGCGCTCGGTGAACCGGATGAAAAACTGAAGGTCAGTAAAAAAAAGGAAACATGGATTTATCGCACAGGGAAACATCAACGGGAACTCATGTTTGTGAATGGCGAACTCCGGATTTCAGAAAATCAGGACTTGTGAACGGCTAAAAACACCTTGTTTTTAAATTAAACAGTTTCGCTATTTTTTGTCCAACTATCAGACTTCGCATTAACAAAAAAGTGCCTTCATTTACCCTGTGTTCCTGTTTACCAAACGGCTTTCAGAGAAAAGCCCGATTTTACGGGGAATTTAGAAGGTTTTTAGAAGGTTTTTTGTTGACAAAAGAATCAAATCTAAATAACATAGTGAAGTTAATTCGAACTTAGAATTACGGGGGTTTACCCTCAAATAAAAAGGAGGAAGTTTTTAATGAACAAAACTGAACTGATTGCGAAAGTCGCTCAAGAGACCGAACTGCCTAAGGGCAAAGTGCAGGCTGTGCTGGATGGCATCATCAATTCTATTGGTGATTCTCTGAAATCAGGAGATAAAGTTTCTTTTGTGGGCTTTGGCACGTTTGAAGTTTCCCATCGTGATGCAAGAACCGGCAGAAACCCCCAGACCGGCGCTGCTATCAAGATTCCCGCCCGCAAGGTTGTTAAATTCAAAGCTGGAAAGCAACTGAAGGACAGCATTAACTAATTAACCTGCCATTTAGAAAAGAGGGGACACCAGTCCCCTCTTTTTTTGTGCCCTGAAATATTACTCCTTAGAGTAGGGGTAAGAACAGTGCGAGTGAAAGTGCGAGTGGGTGAAAGAAGGGAGTTGACCGTTCTCTGTCTTTTGATTTTCCCTGATTGTCATCTAACATCCAACACCTATAATCTAA
>Ga0164318_10005667_pt1 | contig 12080 bp, 9 predicted proteins | sample GuaBasSedimGuay9_FD_113734 | JGI IMG/M metagenome (GOLD analysis project Ga0164318, IMG submission 113734) | Subseafloor sediment microbial communities from Guaymas Basin, Gulf of California, Mexico - Guay9, Core 4571-4, 0-3 cm | ecosystem: Environmental > Aquatic > Marine > Hydrothermal vents >... | reverse complement strand
TGATCATTAAACACGTTTAACCGTCCCAAATCCCCTTGACACCGATTTGCCAATTCCCCAGTAATCAGGAATTTCAAAATTGACTGAAAAATTACCGAGAAAGCCAAGCATGGGGGAGCCCTTAAGAGATGTTCGGACTTCTTTAATCTTAATGATATTAGCTTGAATAGGGCCTTGAACTGTGTATCTCAATCCCTTTGACATGGAAATGATATTCCCAACAAGAATTTTTTCTAACATTTCATTCCTTTTGGCATTAGTCCCTAACCTCTGGTAGGTTTCATAATTCTTTTTGTTAAGAGCAAGCCAGGATGTGAGGAAGATGTATTGAATTTGTTCTAAAGCTATAGAAAAAGATGTTGTATAACTCTCCAATCCCTTGCTAACGACTTCCTCCAACTTGCCATTCAAGTTTAACATCTTCAAATCATGAAAAGTCTTTTTAATAACCTCCATTCCCTCATTAAATCCTACCAACAAACATGAGCCATTTATCACTTTATACTGAATATAAGGATACTTGTATATTAAGCTACCGTCTGCATTGTGTTGATGTGCATATGGATTATCCCAAAATAGATTACCTAAGTAGCCTCTTATTTTTTCGGCATCAGAAGGCTCTAATTTAGCGTTAATATCTATTACAAGCTTTAAAATCTCAACCTTCATAACTACCATATAACCAGGCTTCTATCGTCTTTCATGACAAAACCAGTCTCTCTATCGTAGTAATCAGACAAAAAAGCGTTTTCGACATAATATAAATAACCAACCTCTGCAGGAAAATTTTCTGTTGTTGCTGGAACAGAAATTACATATTGATAAAAATCACCTTTTATTTCATCAAATGTTCTTTTTCGTTCAAATAGATCCTTACTTCTTTCTAGCTTTGCATATCTGCTCCACACTTTCGCAGCAACATCATCAATCTCAATAAACACATCTTTTTTAGAATACTCTTCATCTATTAGTCTAAAATCAGAAATAGAGACGGTTTCCCTGTCTTCAGAATCATATCTCAATTTTTCAATTGCTTTTAATATTTCCCTTGACTTGTCCTGAGATTTTTTTGACGAGGTCTCCGCATAATATTCCTCTATAAGTTCAAGGAACTGAGCCTCATCTATCCTCTGGTATTTATCTAATATCCTTCTTGTTATATCCAGCAAGACAGCGTCATAAATAAAAGAGGCATATCTACTGTTATTTTCATTTATAAGAGATACCACATAAACCCTCCCGTGGGTAAAATTGCCGTTTCTATTACATCGCCCTGCAGCCTGGTTAATAGAATCTAAAGGGGCTATATCCCGTAATACTACATCAAAATCTATATCAACACCTGCCTCAACGAGCTGGGTTGTAACAACAATTTTATATTTTCCTTTCTTGATATTTTCTATTCTTGCCAGCCTTTCTTTGGGCACTATATGGGTTGAAAGAAAAGATATATCTTTATAATCGTTTTTAACCATCCCATAAAATTCTTTGGCAGCATTAATAGTGTTGAATATGAATAAGTATCTCTTGTCATTATCAATTTCGAAAGTTTCATACAATTCTCTTAGGCTCATATCCTTGTCAAGCAGTGGTTCTATAGTAACCCTGCTCATCTTCGAAAAATAGCTTTCACTCTCTATGAGGCCCACCATATCATTTTTTTCAAAGATAAGTGGTTTTGTGGCTGTTACAAAAATAACATAGACATTCAATCTGTCCATTAAACCCTGAAATACGCTCTTTATTAAAGACCAATACTTGATAGGAATAGACTGTATTTCATCCAGAATAATAATAGAGCCATTTAACTTATGGAATTTCCTTAAGCTCTTGTTTTTATTTGATATTAAGGTGTAAAACAACTGGACAAAGGTCGTAACTATGATCTCCGAGTTCCAACCCTCAATCAAAATCTTTGCGGCATCGGTTTCAAATTCTTCATCTCTATCTCTCTGATAAAAAACCTCTGACAGATGATGGTGCTTCAATAGTATGCTCGTATACGGGGTAGCCTTACTGGCTTTGAAAACATCCTGGAAAATACCGGCATTCTGCTCGATTATACTCAAGAAAGGCAACGCATATACAATTCTCGGAATAAATTCGCCCTGTGTTTTATTCTTTATAAGCTCCCTCAATTTTAAGGCAAATGAAAATGAGGCCAGGGTTTTTCCAAGACCTGTTGGTATATTTATGGAGTAGAGTTTTTTTTGGAGATCAATATCCTTCTCTATGCCTTCCTTATATGCAGACTCTCTCAGTATATTGATCGGTGAATTCTGAAAAGTGTTTTTAGTTTTATACACATCAACAAGATTATCTGTAATGCTATCTGTTTCTCGTTTAAAAACGTCAGGTTGTTTAAGTACAACATCACTCTTATCAGCATCAAGCAAAATGGAATAAGTGGCATTTAGAAGCAGGTAATTATCGGTCGCGCCGTGGTTCTGCCGAAGGGCTCTTTTATATGCTCGTAATTCCCTTGATAATCCATCAATCCATTGAGATATAATCTCTTTTGTTAGGATGGTTGGCAGCCCTGCCTCAAAGAGGTATTGAGCAAGGATCGCAAAGTTTGCCGTATTAATACTTCTAAGCTGTTTTGTGAGTAATTTTTTATCTCCATCATCGAAAATTGCCTCATCCATCAAATCCCGCAGGTTGCCATGATGTCTCTTAACAGCCTCAAAGGCAAAAAATGGGTAAAAACCGGCCTCTTTTTTATTTTTAACAAACCATTCTTTCACAAGATAATATGCACAGACCGCCGAAAAAAGGCTATGATGGGTCTCTGGTGTGTCTCTATGTCTTTCTTTGTTTTCCTTATTGGCATGTAGATAATCTTGAAAGAAATTTGTAGCCTTACCCAAGTCATGTGATAAACCAACTATTCTGGTCACCGCCTTTAGAATTTCCTGAGCAGGCCACTGCTTGTCTTTACAGAATAGCTCTGACAGGTTTGCAACACTGATCAGATGGTCTTCCAACAGCCTGCCCGGGTGGGAATAGAGATTAGAAAAAGGCAATATTTTCTCCATTTTCAAGCTTGTGATAGGCGTTTACGGCTGCCTTTATAGTTTTACCTTCAGGTTCAAAGATTACGTCATCGTATTTCTCAATTACCCTTTCAGGGTTCATCACAATTGGCATCTTTTCCTTAAAATACTTTTTGCCTGTTTCAATCTCAAGACCGTCAGCAACCAGATTGCTTTCAGTAATAGGAGTTACTATTTCTACTACTTTGCTATTATTATCCATCCTTTTTGCATCATATTCTCCAATATACCTGAAATCAGCCAGAAGTTCGCTTAAACCTAAAGATGCAGTATAAATACTCCTATGCTCTTCTACAAGTTGGACAATTGTTTTGAATATTGTGTTATCGTTATGCGTGAAGTAAATCCTGAAATGAGGATCTTTTAAAAACTCTGTCCTAATCTGCGTTCTTGGCTGGTGGTATTTGTTCCTATAGGGTATCCAATAATTCCCCTTTGTATTGATAAGATTTATTCCCATTCTTACCTTTTTAACAGATGCTACAATTTTTAAAGCAAGATGGCACTTATCAAAAGAAAACATATCCAAATATTCGTTTTTCCCTGCGCCGTAAATAGCGCCCAGAATACCTAATATGGTTGAAGGCGGCGGAAATGAGAAGGTAAGGGGTGACGATGTTGTGTAAAACTTACGAAAATGGCCATAATCGCCCCAGATGTCGAAGGTTAGGATTTTCATAGTTTTTTAACTCCCGTCGTTAAAATATCCGTATCCAACTGCTGTCTTGGCTCCAATGCCATGCTCAAGTAAAGCCTTCTTTAGCCATTTCATAATGGTAAAATCGCCAATCTCAATATTGAAGACACTTTTGTCTTTATTTTTTGCTATTAAGTAGAAATTGAATGAAGTGTTTTCAACGGTTAAAAAAAAGATAGGTCCAGTATTCAGATAATCAGCAGGGGGGATAAGATTATTGTTTTTATCTTTCTTGCCAGAATAATAATCGCCAAAGTGAGGATTCATCACGTCGGGCTTTATTTCAGGAGCCTGTATCGGGAAGGCATCCGTAAAAATGACTTTGCCTTTATGCTTTTGATTACCAAATATTTTGATAAAACTTGGATTATTAAGGGCATCTTCCTCACTATTGTTGAAGACTTCCGCAATAATCCAACTACGGGTAACCCCCTTGACAGCGCTTCCGGGGATATAAGGAATTCCATAGATATGGTGAAGGGCCATTGAAGTTTCATAGACGCTGCCGCCGCCAAGACCGACAACAAGACGCCAGTCAGTCTTTATATTTTTCAATTCTTTTTTTTCAAAGCCGGCGAGGTTCAGATTGTTGATTCTAATTCTCTCTCTTTCAGAGAAATCTCCAAAAGGAATTTTGGAATAATCTGGTTTAACATTGAGGGTGATATTTCCTCTTCTATCTGTTTTGAAAAAAACAAATTTATCCCCTATAAATTGTGCAGATTTATTGAGATTTAATGAGAAGTTGTCAATATCGAGACCTTTAAGAGCATCTCTTGTGTTCTTCGGCAATCTTGTATTATTAATTGACCATCCATTCTGATTAGTTGAATGTTGATCAGAAGATCGCTGGTCTTGTTGTCTGTAGTCTTTCTTTGCTTGGATATCGCCTTTTGAAGGGGTAAATTGCCCTTTCTTGTCTTTCCTGGGCAGTTCATTACCATCAACCGTTATCTTTTTTATCTGTCCTTGTTCTCTTTCAACCACACATTCTTTACTATTCAAAGAGTCGTCCTTAAATTCATAAAATGAAGGGATCGGCATCTTTTTACCGGCAATTTCTATCTGGCCGAAGAACCCCTTTTTTGATTCTTGAACTATAATCCTTCCCTTTTCACTGATTGCCTTCATCCTCCCCCTCAATCAAACCGTCGGCAAACCTTCTGAGCCAGTTGACAAAGGCCAGAACTTCAATTGTTATAGCGCGATATTGTGGACTGTCTATGTTGGTAATTTCTTCAACAAGCTTTTTTTGCCCTGAGAGCTCAATTAATTTTTTCTGATCTTCTCTTAGCCAACTTTCTATATGTGAGTAAATGGTTTTGTAGGTGTCATCTTTTCCAAAAATAAATGCAAGCGTTGCACCCAGCCCGTTAGTTGTGATGTAAACAGGTATCTTTTTAATATGCCCCTTATACTTTTTGTCATTTTTCGCTTTTTCAACACAATCATACGCAAATTTTGCCCTGCCTTGCTCTATGCCTTTTATGGTGGTGATATCATCAACCATTTTTCACCTCCAGAATTCTTGTCCTCACAATTCCCTTTCCGATAGTGGCATTTCCGCCTATCTGTATCACTTCAGGCAGGCCACCCTTAAAAAACTCAAGGACAATATCTTCTTCTTTCTGCTCATTTTGCCTGAATATACCTTTATTGCTATCATCTTGAACAAATATTGGGGTTGCCAGCGCAAGGGCGTAGAGGACGCTCTCCTGGGGCAGGTATTCTTCATAGAAAAGCGCACCTGATTGAACAGTGCCGGTTTCATTATTGATTTTCGTACGGGCAAGCACCTCTGTCGAAAGATTGACGAAATCCCTAAAATCATCGTCCTGCAGAACAACAATGTCCAGCTTCATTTTATCACGCCAGTATCTGTATGGATCTTTGTCATCTTTAGCGGTTGGGAAGATATTACCTGCAAGCCATTCTGCAAATTTTGAACACTTATCGGTGGCAGCTTTGTCTTTATTAACCTGAAAGGTGTATTCCTCAAGTACAATTTTGTTATCAGAAATGACCAAAGAGCAATTTTGGGGAACAGTATTTTTGTCTGGCAATGGTGGCAAACTGGTTATTTGGGCTAATTCCATTTCGCTCTTGAACCTTTCCAGAACCTGCGGGCAGGTAACCCAGGCGAAGATACCCTTCATCGATTTAACCGGAAAAAGAAGAAGGCGGGCATCGGTAAACCCAAGAGCGCCGGAATGAGCATCACCTTCCTCAGGACCAAAGGCAAGGGATATAGCCTCTTCAAATCTCGTCAATTCATAGTCTCTTCCAGCAATTTTTTTCGTTTTTATCTCTTTTCTTCCATTTTTTTCTATTTCCCACTTATCTTCAATTATAGGAAATTTCTGTTTCAATCTTTCTCCCACTATTTCCGCGGTCCAATTACAACTCTCAATATCCTTTAAATCCTCAAATACCTCTCTTATACTTCCCTTCAGGCCGGAGGATTCTATCTTGGGAAATCCCGTATGCTTTTCCCGCTGTATGGGCATATCCACCGCTCCTAATTCACTGCCGCTACCTGCGTGGAGCGGGGTTTCAACTGTCATAAAAAATGGTGCTGCCTTTTTGAACATAATTACACCCCCTCTTTTAGTAACTGGATGGATATAAACTCACAGCTCGAAATGGCTTTATCTTTTTGTTTGAACTCCTCAATATACGCTTGATGATTAAACTTAGCCCCACCTCTCTTATAATCATATATTTTAAGAGATTTTATCTCTCCATTATCAAAGTTAAAGGAATAGACCAATCTTGTCTGCGCAATATCTGTTGATTTAAAAATAAACTTATCTTTGCTAATAGTTCCTCCATGGTTCAGATCATGACTTGAAGATAATTTGCCAATTGATGCAAAGAGATCATCCTTTGAATTACTTTTTAAGTTGTTGCCTTCAATATGTCTGTTCAATTTTCGATAAAGCTCCTGGATGGCCTTGTTTATTTGATTTTTGTTTCCACGATTCTCTCGGAAATATTCCATTCCCCTCAGGATATAGACCAGAATAATTCGTTTGTATCTATTCCAGAATATCTTTCCAATAGCGCTTAATTCAGCCATTCCATTATTTTCTTTATCTTCCCAGATACATATCCTAAAATCGTCTTCAATATTTTTTTCTCGCTTATACTGATTCCAGTTTTTTTCAATCCCCTTTGCAAGATCGCTAAATACTGAAGAATACTTCTCGAATATCCCCCAACTTATATCAATCGGAGCCTGGGGAATTTTAATCAATTCTTCGGTTTCCTCAAAGATGTAATATAAGGGAATATTGTTTACCTGTCCCATGATAGTTAGATAAGGTATGGTAGCCTTGAAACCGCCTGTCATATTTATAACAACATTTTCATAATAACCGCCGCAGATGTTTTCTATCCTTTCAATGAGATTGGGCATTCCCTCTTTTTCAAACAGCCTCCCATCATCTACCACCAATCCCTTAATCGTATCCTTATCTCTATCAAAGATTAGCTTGCCTCCATCAAAATTATTGCCACTCAATATCTCCGCAGCCAAAACAGATGCCACGGAATCCGAGGCAAGCAGCCTGACTTCAATCTCATCATCTATTTCGCTACTGATTTTCAATATGCTCTTGATCTCGGCAGAGGCACTATAGTTATTTTCCTTAATGAATTTTAAAATGGAAGGTTTTATTCTTCCAATTCTGTCTTTGCAGTTATCATATTGCTCGGCAGGTTTATCTTTTATTGCTTCCCAGTGCTCATTAATGTCGTCCTTTTTCTTTAAATAATTGGTGAATAGGGAAGTACCTACTGTTGTTATTACCCTTTTCATAATATTGCCCCCGCAAAGGTCAATCCAAACCCCTCTTCAGGACTGAAATCCGAAATATTGTTATAATGAAATTGTTTTAAGACCTCTTCCATATTTCCTTCAAGAATTTCAAAATAATAGACACTTCCAGCAGGAATTGCCTTCCTCATAGACTTAGGCTGATTCTTATCCATATCCCAACCTCCAAGAGAAACAGGTTTGCCCACCGCGGCAGATAGGAGCTGCAGTTTTAAACCATCCTTTCCCCAATGCAGCGTATCTCTATTGATGCCATCTGGTAGCCAGCCGTTTTTAAATATTGCAGGAGTGGCAAAGTACAGCTTAAATCGTCTATCTTCATTAATTCGGTCTTTAATTGTTGGCGATAATTCGGGGATCTTGAAATCATTTACCCTTTCGCCCATTGCCGACTTGCCCTCACCTCCGATCTTTAAGATGCATCTTTCCGGAAAATCATCCAAGCCACCGTAATCAATCAGGAATGAAACCTCATCGATGGTTTTATCAGGGTTTATGTGAACCAACCTATTCATTCCCACCCGGTATAAATGACCCTCTTCGGCAGTATGTGTATTGTTTGCCCTTTTTATGCCCACCTTGGGCTCAACTTTTGTGATCTCCTCTTGAGGAGTAGACGAAAAGATGCCTCCTGAACTATTTAAATAACACGTGAATGATGAATTGCTTATGAATGTTTTCTCAGAGGCCCCTGCATGTTCGATATTTTCCGGGAAAAGAAAGGCAGGCAGGCCAATGTTGGTAAAAAACAACTCTCCTGCCGTATTGGCAGCATCAAGATTCATTTTGAAAACCTTATTTTTATCCTTTTCACCTTTTAAGTCCTTATCTTTCACCAAATCAAGGGGCATTGGAAATAATAGATCGCATCCTCTTTTCAGATAAATACCCTTTATTCTAAAATTGCCATTTTTACCTGGAGTGCCGATCTGTTCTTCCATTTCGCTGCCATAAAAGCTTTTCAAATCTCCCCTCTTGGCGATATAAGCGCTTCTCATAGCGCCGTAAATGGTTGAAGGAAGTGGAGGAAATATACAGTCTGCCCAAGTGTCCTCCCCCATTGAAAATGGCTTGCCGTCCCGAAAGAACACGGTGTCAAGAGGTCTTATTTCTATCATCATATCGCGGACTCCCTTGTCAGAAATACAGCTATATTTAAAAGTGAAGCAAAGTTTTTGAAGCTTTTTGAATCAATATATGTTTGAAAAAGACCCTCTGCCAATTCTTCTATAGTTCGCTTTTTCTTTCTTTTTTCGTCATCAGTTCTGCCTTTCATCTGGCAGGAACGGGAAAGCAGCCTTTTGATTTCAGCTTTTATTATTCCATCCCAAATAGTTAATCTATCTTTAACCGCAAGCCTCTTGAATTCTTCGTTCAGGTTGTAGATAAACTTATCAGAAAATCCTTCATCCTCTCTCTTTTTGCCCTTTTTCAATTCGTCAACCAGTCTCTTCAATGTTGAGATGGTCCCTTCTTCTTTAACTGCATCATCGCCACAGCGCCATTTAAATGATGCCTCTGTCACCTCGCCAGAGTGTTTTAGCGTTGAAATTGCAAAGGCATCTTTTCCAGGGATCTCCTTGGCCTTCTTCTCCATCTCTCTTGCGGTACTCAACACAACCGCCAATGGTGTCTTGTAATGGGCTATGCATACCCCCATAGAAGCTGTAGCTTCGGGTCCCATTGTCATTACCACCCTGTCCTCCAATTCAACAAATCCATCTACATCTTTGGTGAAATCAACCTGCAAATCTTTGTTAATATGCCCTGAAAATGATGCTCGTAATTTAACCATTACACTCAGCAAATCATCAAGATTTAAAAAGGCGAGAACGTCATCGCCGCCAGAATAGACGAGCCTTCCGGATCGTTCTTCCTCAACAATTTTTCTGACAAACCTCAATGAATAATCCCGCAGGGAAAGGCTTATAGCTGAATGGATGGCCGGTGTCATTTGTCTCCTCTCATCAGATAATCTCGTTCTGAACTCTTCTGGTAGATTTTTCCACACCTCTGGATGGTAGGTGTCTTTAATGTTAGGCGCCTTTTCGCCAGAAAGCCACTTGCCCATGTCATCGCCATCAAGCATCAAGACAGCGTAATACTTTGACTGCTTAATGCCTCTGTTCTCTGCCCATCCTAAAATGGATTTTTGTAATTTTTTAGCTTTCTCAAGTTTATCCGATGGGATATTGTATTTTTTAAAATAGTCTTCGGTCAGGTTTTCTCCATACAATAATGCAGGATCATAATGAGCGCCCAATAGGCATTTGAGCTCTGCAAATTCCTTGATATCATTGTTTTTTATTGCAGCGATAAGTTTATTTTGAGCAATTTCAGCAGTTGATGTGAATTCACCTATATCCCCTCGTCCAAAGGCAGTTTTAAAATACTTTTCTGCGCAGCGCTTGGTGAAACAGACCGCACAAAGGCCTTCTCCTGCCTGAAGATACTTTGAGTCTAGCTCATTTTCTCCATAGTTAAATATTTCCGCAGAATCATTAAACAGCTTTTTGGCTCGTAAATATTCCTTAGTTTTATTTTTTTGCTCTTTTTCCATCTTTTTATAAAACAGTATATTTCTCTCGCCGCATAACGAACACTTTCTCCCCCTCTCCTCCAATTGTTCAAATTCCCTTGTATTTTTTCTTGCCTGCAATGCCTTTTCGGCAAAAGAAAATAAGAGAGGATAGATGTTGCCAGTATTGGGCCGGTATTGACCGGAGGCTTTGCCAAATTCCAGGATATCCTTTAGGTTGTTTAATGTCTGCTGGTTGAAGTATGGAGCTAATTTCTCAATGCCAGCTTCCCAATCCTGCCTTCCATTTTCATCCCTGAACCAGGGAACAAATATCCAGTAAATCTGAAGAAAATTTTCTATCTGTTCGCCCAGTCCTTCAGGCTTTGGAAGTTCCAGACTCTTCAATATCTGCTCGACTATATTTTTAAACTCCTTTTTGGTCTTGTCTTCAATTTCATCTCCAAGACTGTACAATCTCTCCTTCCCATTTTGTGGGACAATGGCCAAAAATCTGTTTGGAATGGTTGGAGTCATTATATTTGGGGAATTGCTGTTTACAACCCTTAGCCCTTTCTTCTTAAGCCACCAATCTGCAAAAGGCTGGTTTTGGATATCTGGAAACATTATGCAATCAGGTCCATATCGCTCAGCGACAATTTCAATCGCTTTCCAGTTCAGATAAGAAAGAATAAAACTCCCCCAGTACAGGTCTTGCGTTTTCCTTGCCTGGGCGATAAATGATTGAACAGGACCGAGGGTAAATAGAAAAAGGGAACAATTGTTGAGAAGTGAGTTTTCTACATAAGTGGAATTGGAGCAGGCAGATGACACTTTCAGGTGTTCAAAAATTGAATGGTCAGGGATGCGTGTATCTGACGGGGCCAATGACCAGAATTTTTTGATATTGGGAGGGGAATTTTTTTCAATCAAAGGAAGAAGATTGCGCCAGAGGTAGAAATATAGTTCCTTCACATCTTTGAACGGCGTGTCAGAAATTTCTGAGAATGCCTTATCAATGGTTGTCTTAAAGATTTGCTTATCAACATTTCTCAATTCAGTCGCTTTATCAAATTTTTTTCCAGATAGGGGATGTTTGATACAGGGCCGTTCGAGAAATCTTACTTGCAGATTTTTTTCCCATGAGACGCCCTTTGGCAAAAAAGACCTTTCCATTGCGGAGGCGATATGGTCTGACGCAGGATCGAAGTCAAGTGAAATACCAATTTTATCAGCAAGCTTTTTTGCCCTCTCCTCATGGTTTTCTCCCTGCATCAGGATAAATGGTTTATCTAACGGATCATGAAGAAAAGCGGATAGCTTTCTGGAAAATATTTCCTTGCTCATAGCGAATCCTTAAAATTATTTCGTTTACTGAAATCATACTTGGGATAAGAACTTGGAAAGGCAGAGTTCAAAGTTGTAATAACTGGTACAAATCGATTATTCACTCTTGCAATACTTACATAAATCGGTGAAGCCATCCTTATAGTACTATTATTGTATTTCCCCGCATATCCAAGAGAAGGATCCTTGTAATCATGGGTAGCCTGACCAATTTTCTTTAGTAATATGTTAATATCCTTTTCTTGAGTTCCCAGCGAAACTCCTTCAATAAAAGGATAATTGGCATTACAATTTGTCTTTCTAAAAATGTTATTTTCTTTGGTTTCAAAATCATTTTTAATCGCATTTAATGTCTTTAAAATAAAGTTATTCAAATCTCTTGTATTCAAAAAATCCCAACTCTTACAATGAATACTTCCGAAACCTCTACGACTCCTCCTCCCTACGCCCCCTAAACACAAAGTTGCCTTCAAAATATTAGCAAGGGGATTTAACATATTCTCATCTGCTGCACACAATTTTATCCTAAAATCATATTTGGGTTTTATTGCTGGAAGGGTAAAGCCTTTATTACATCTTTCACTGTTCCTTCCTTTACAGGACGGCAAAAATGGACAATTGTTG
>Ga0164318_10005666_pt1 | contig 12082 bp, 10 predicted proteins | sample GuaBasSedimGuay9_FD_113734 | JGI IMG/M metagenome (GOLD analysis project Ga0164318, IMG submission 113734) | Subseafloor sediment microbial communities from Guaymas Basin, Gulf of California, Mexico - Guay9, Core 4571-4, 0-3 cm | ecosystem: Environmental > Aquatic > Marine > Hydrothermal vents... | reverse complement strand
TGCAGCCGCTCGGCCGGGCTTTCGGCCGCAGTAGACACCAACCTGTACGGGGCGTGTCTCATCTGTCCCAGGCTGACAGTTGACTTTCCATGCCCGGAGAGTCACAGTCTAGAGCTGCTCATGAAAGAGAAGCAACAAAACGGACCAGTGCCGGATGATCTGCCACCGGACACCACCATGGTGGAGGTCGGCGGCGAAACCGTCTCTGAATCGACAGACGCCATCACGCCCACTCTGACGATGGACCGTCTGAAGGAGAACTATCGTAACCTGGTGGAGCAGCAGGCCATCTACTATCCGGTGGCTTACCGTTTTGTGCGGGAATTGGGCCGGGGCCGGCAGGGGATCGTTTTCCTAGGACTCAGGCAGGGATCGCGTGGATGCATTACCCGTCACGCGATCAAGCTGTTCGACCCTACAATCTACCGGTCCCCCAAGGAATACTGGACGGATATGGGCCGCATCGCAGCACAGACTTCCATACTCCAGACCATCCGCAGCCCTAACCTCGTGGCCCGGGATGTGTACGAGGAAACAGACGGAATAGGCTATGTGCAGATGGAGGCGATTCGGGGATTTGATCTCCGTTTTATGCTCAGCAGCCGTCACCTTGAGACTGTGCGGCAGAAGTCATCACCCCAGGAATGGAGTCGGTTCACAGACGTAATATTCCGACTGGGCGGGCCCCGTCCCGCCATCCAGCCGGGGGTGGCGCTCTATATCATGCGACAAATACTGCGGGGGCTGGAAACACTGCATGAGCTGGGATTCCTCCACTGCGACGTGAAGCCTTCCAACATCATGATTGACCGGCTGGGTTACGTGAAACTCATTGATTACGGCCGTGCAATTCGTATCGGCGAGCGGCCTATGTTTCTTCTCGGCAGTCCGGTATACATGGCCCCTGAGATTCACCGCCGCGAGGAGTTCATTATACAATCTGATATATACAGCGTGGGTATCGTCGGGCTGGAAATGTTGAGCGGACGTCCTCTGATTGAGAGAGGTCGCCCCACCGAAGCCGAACTTCTTCAGATAAAGCGCTCTCTCCCGGAACAGATACCCCAGATGTTACCCGAAGATGTGCGGCGGAACGAAACACTGGTTGCGCTGCTGCGGCGTTTTGTTGAATGTGATCCGCAAAAGCGTTTCGCCTCAGCTGGTGAAGCGGAATCCAGCTCCGGGCTGCGAATCGTTCACCGGCAGCTGACCCAGTTAGGCAAGGACACTGAATATGGTCGGGAACTGGAAGCCTATCTCGCCAAGCTGTTACCACCGGTCAAAAAGGAAAACCAAAGTGTTGACATACAAACCATATTCTGACTTCACTTGCGTCAAGTTCGTCACGGTGGAACGCTGAAAGGAGTCCAGATGAAAGTCGTTCACGTCTGTGCAAACCCGAAACCGATTGAGGAGTCCGCGAGTAAACAGCTGGCCGCTGCTTTTTTTGAGACGCTCGCAGAGAAGAATCCGGAGGTGGAGATAGACAATATTGATCTTTACAGTGAACCACCCCCGTTTCTTTCCGTCGAAGCCCTCCGCGCGCTCTACTACCCTTCGTTCGATCCCGATTATCAGCCGACCGAAGAGGAACGCCGGGCATGTGAGTATGCGGCCAAGCAGGCGGCGCGCCTCAGGGAGGCCGACGTGCTGGTGCTTACCACGCCGATGTGGAACTTTTCTCTTCCGGGTATTGTCAAGTCCTGGATCGATCAGGTCTTTTCGCCAGGAAATCTGTTCCAGTTCGAAGGCACCGGGACAAAGCCTCTGCACTCCATAAGGCAGGCAATTCTTCTCGCCGCCTCTGGTGGTGTCTACAAGGAAGACGACCCGCGGGATGCTCTCACCCGGCAAGTCCGTGCTATCTTGGAGTTCGTCGGCATCACCCGCCTTAGCGTGGCCTGGGCCGACGGGCAGAATCCCGCGATCTGCGGCGATCACGATCAGCGGCGGGAACTGGCCTTGGAGGCCGCACGCGAGCTGGCTGAAGATCTGGCGGAGGTCCCGGCCAGCAGAACCTGAGATTCCCAATAGACCAGTTTCGGGCGCATCGTTCTGCGGGCCGCCTATTCCGGTCGAGGATGGCCTTCCACGGCACTCAGCGACTTCCTGAGCTCTTCCTCGGAAAGAGCATAGTCAGACAGCTTCCCGGAGAGATAGGCATCATAGGCGGTCAGATCCAGGAGCCCGTGGCCTGACCAGTTGAACAGAATGACCTTCTCCTTACCTTCTTCACGCGCTCTCTTTGCTTCGCGTATGACCTGCGCAATGGCGTGAGACGTTTCCGGCGCAGGGATGGCGCCTTCTGTGCGCGCCCACGTCACCGCGGCCTCGTAGCACTCGAGCTGGTGCAAAGCCACTGCTTCGATGAGCCCCTCACGCACACCGTGACTGACCAGTGGCGCCATTCCGTGGTAGCGGAGCCCGCCCGCGTGAATCGGTGGTGGTACGAACGTCCTCCCCAGTGAATGCATCGCCAGCAAAGGTGTCAGTCCCGCGACGTCTCCGTGATCGTAGACGTACGGCGCGCGTGTCAGAGTAGGACAGGCCGCTGGCTCCACCGCCACAACGCGCATATCACGCCCCGCAATCTTGTCAGCGATAAAGGGAAAGCTGAGACCGGCAAAATTTGATCCCCCGCCCGCACAACCAATAATGACATCCGGATATTCACCGATCTTTTCGAGTTGTCGCTTCGCCTCCAGACCGATGATCGTCTGGTGGAGAAGAACATGATTAAGCACACTGCCCAAGGAATAGCGGGTGTCCTCACGCTTCACGGCTTCTTCTACCGCCTCACTGATAGCGATTCCCAGACTGCCCGGCGTGTCTGGATCACGTTCCAGAACCTGGCGGCCGGACTCGGTGAGAGTACTTGGGCTGGCAATACATTCCGCCCCCCACACTTTCATCATGTATTTCCGCATCGGCTTCTGCTCGTAACTGATTCGTACCATGTAAACCCGACATTCCAGTCCGAAAAGACTACAGGCCATCGAAAGCGCACTGCCCCACTGGCCCGCACCCGTCTCCGTAGTAAGCCGTTTGACTCCGAAAACGCGGTTATAGTAGGCTTGAGCAACCGCGGTATTGGGCTTGTGGCTGCCTGGTGGCGATACCCCTTCATTCTTGTAGTATATTCGTGCCGGCGTTCCCAGAGTCCTCTCCAGAGTCCGGGCCCGCTGTAGCGGAGTGGGTCGCCATAGTAGAAGTTTCTCCAGAACCTCCTCCGGTATATCAATCCAGCGTTCAGTACTGACTTCCTGCTCAATAAGATTCATTGGGAAAACCGGAGCAAGCATTTCGGGCTTTACCGGCTGGCCGTCGGGTCCCAGCGGCGGAGGTACCGGCCGCGGTAGGTCCGCCTGAATGTTGTACCACTGACGCGGTATGTCCTTCTCGTCCAGCACCACTTTCCTCACTTCCGCCATCTTGTCCCTCCTTCTCTCCTATACCGTCAGCCCCCGCGGGTACGCCCGCCAAGACCGTCTCGTCGGGCTCTCCTCAGCTTCCCGGATGTTCCAGGGGGATCCCTTTCTTGCAAAGGGGACAGCGCGCCGGATCCCAGATTTCAGGAACTGAGCGAACGAAGCTCACCAGTGGGTAGTCAAGCCTCACATCGTCACCGCGACGGTCCACTAAGACTGCAATAGCGACAACTTTCGCCGCGCGAGCATTTACTTGCTCGATGGTCTGCGCTACTCTTCCCCCACGGGTTATCACGTCTTCAACTACCAGTACCCGCTCTCCCCGCCGTATCTCAAAACCCCGGCGGAGGACCAGATTACCCCCCTCCTTCTCGAGAAAAACGGCCCGGCACCCGATGACCCTCGCCACTTCGTACCCCAGAATTATGCCGCCGATGGCCGGCGAAACCACCAATTGCGGCCTTTCTTGGGTGGGTATCCTCTCCATTACCATCGCCGCCAGTCGGCGCGACAGCTCCTCCATAACATCGGGATACTGCATCAACAACGCGCATTGAAAATATCGGTCACTATGCAGACCGGAACGCAACTCGAAATGGCCCGATCTCACCGCCCCGTACTTTTCAAGCAATTCCAGTCCAGACGCGCCCGCGACCTGGTTATGCCTGCCGTCCGATTGAATTCCGTCACCCGGCATCTGTCATCCTTTCTCTCTGAGGCTGCGGTAGAGACTCAGCCGATGCTCAGCCGCCGGATCAAGTTCTTCGTCGCTTTCGCCTTTCAGCCGCCCAAGAATCCGGCCGGCGATACCCTTTCCCAACTCCACACCCCACTGGTCGAAAGAATAAATGTTCCATATCACGCCCTGAACAAAAACCTTATGCTCGTAGAGGGCGATCAGCTGCCCCAGTACACTGGGCGTCAATTGCGGAGCCATAATGACATTACACGGGCGATTCCCGTTGAACACCCGGAAGGGAACCAGTCGTTCCGGAGTCCCCTCTGCCTCAACTTCCTCCCGGGTGCGTCCAAATGCCAGGGCGCTGGCCTGCGCGAACATGTTGGCAATAAGTTTCTGGTGGTGATCGCCCAGCTCATTATGACTGCGCGCAAACCCGATAAGATCTATGGGAACCAGATGCGTTCCCTGATGCAGCAACTGGAAAAAAGAGTGCTGCCCATTGGTCCCGGGCTCACCCCATAGAATGGGGCCCGTCTGCCATGTGACCGGACGTCCCGAACGTGATACCGACTTGCCGTTGCTTTCCATGTCAAGCTGCTGCAGATAAGCCGGGAAGCGCTGCAGATACTGCTCATAGGGAATAACCGCCCAGGTCTCGGCCCCCCAGAAATTGACATACCATATCCCCAGTAATCCGAGCAGCAGGGGTGCGTTCCGTTCCATTGGTGCCGTCCGGAAATGATTGTCCATGGCGTGAAAGCCGGCCAGCATCTGCCGGAAATGGTCCGGCCCTATCGCCAACATCACGGATAGACCGATCGCCGAACACATCGAATAGCGGCCTCCTACCCAATCCCAGAACTCGAACGTGTTCTCAGGATGAATGCCGAACTCCGCTACCTTTTCACGGTTCGTGGAAACCGCCACAAAATGCCGCTCCACAGCGCGCCGGTCTCCGCCATATGCATCCAGGCACCATTGCCGAGCAGTGGCCGCGTTGGTCATTGTCTCCTGAGTAGTGAATGTCTTTGAAGAGATAATGAAAAGAGTGGATCGCGGGTCGAGATCGCGCGTCTTCTCCACAAAGTCGGTCGCATCAACGTTCGACACGAAACGCACAGTCAGATCGCGGCGGGAAAAGGGTTTTAGAGCCTCCACTGCCATGGCCGGTCCCAGGTCGGATCCGCCTATTCCAATGTTTACCACACTCCGGATCCGTTCCCCGGAATACCCTTTCCAGCCGCCGCTCCAGACCCGTCGGACGAAATCCTCCATCCGATCCAGAACGCGATGCACTTCCGGTACCACGTCGCGACCGTCCACCACCAGACTCGCCTCCCGGGGAAGACGAAGCGCAACGTGCAGGACGGCACGGTCCTCGGTCTCGTTGATATGGTGACCGCGGAACATCTCATCGCGCGCGTCAGGCACGCCACAATCCAGCGCAAGCCGGAAAAGTGCTGCCAGTACGTGGTCGTCAATCAGATTGCAGGAATAGTCGATCAACAGATCCCCGGCGCTTAACAAGTATTTTGCTGGCCGCTCAGGATCTTCATGGAACATTCCTCGGAGAGTACGCCCTCTTATCCGCTCGACTTCCTCCTTCAGTTGCTTCCACGCCGGCTGTACGATCGGGTCCACCTTTTTCATGCACACCCCTCCGATCCTTTCTCCGTCCCCGCAAGCTGCACAATTACTTCCTCACCACAGCCGGCGTCAAGCTCCTCCGCTGCACTGCCTTCCCTCACCGCAATTTCCAGCATCCCACTGGAGCCGACCAGCGCTACCAGTTCACCCCGCGAGGCATCGGCATATGTCCGGCATATCCGTTCTATCTTGTATCCACGGCACAGGATGCGGATTCCCTGCCGGGCAGTCGCGATGCCTGAACTGCGGATGTTCGTGATCAGGTTACCGAAACGATCAACATGGATCACTTTTCCATGAATCTGATTCCCCCTGCGGCTCGGCTGGGTATCCGGAAGCAGATAAATGCTGGAAGTCTCCTCACCCGCGGCGTCCACTTCTACCCTTCCGGATGCAAATCGCCCGGCAGCCACTGCGAAAATATCCCGCCCATGAAAGGTGGGCGAAACTTCGGTTACAAAATCCGGTCGCAAAATCAGCGTGCGCACGCGGGATGCAGCCGACACGACCCAAGTCAGCAAGCCATTGTCCGGCGCCAAGATGATCCTCCCGTCGGCCACACATACCACTATGTCCCTCGCCCCTCCCACGCCGGGGTCAACAACCGCAACATGAATCGTGCCTGCCGGGAACCAGTTCCAGTACTGCCCCAGAACCCAGGCCCCGTGATGGATGTCGTGCGGCGGAACATCATGCGCTGCGTCAATGACTATCGCATCCGGGCATTCCATCAGAATCCGCCCCTTCATTGCGGCTACATAACCATCCCGCGTACCGAAATCGGTAAGCAGGACGACTAATTTTCCCGCTCGTATATCTGCATCACCCGACATGGATAGCTGACTGCTCCCTTCAATCCTGAACCGCGGCGCGGTACTATATGCAATATGATCAATGTACCGGACGCAAGACTATCGCCCGACCTATACCACTCATCTGGCCCATGGCAACCCCGCATCTTCGCTCACCGGGGCGCCAGCGGCTATCTGCCCGAAAACACAGTGGCTGCTGTGAGACTGGCGCTGGAGATGGGGGCCGACGGAGTGGAGATTGACATTCACCCTGTGGAAGGCCGTGTTCTCGTGCTGCACGATGCCCCTCGTAAGGTGGCCTCACACTGGGCGCCCGACCGCCGCCCTTCACTGCTTGCCACTCTCCGGTCTATGGATGTCGGGAACGGGTACCACATACCGTTTCTGGAGGAAGTAGCGCAGGCGCTCGCCGACAAGCACGGCGTACTGCTCAACATAGAAGTTAAGGATCCCTCCCTCTTTCCCGTTCTGAGGCGCCTTCTCAGCGACTGCTGTCGCAATCTGGTCCGCGAACAGCGCGTGCTGATATCTTCCTTCCACCTGCGTCAACTCGCGGCCTTTCACCTGTCGAACCCTGACATTCCTGTGGGATGCCTCGCTGCAAGAAGGCCCCCGAGGGCTCTTGCCCTGGCACGTTCTATGTGTGCGCGGTCACTGCACCTGCCGCTGGAGCTCTGCTCACCGAAGCTGGTGGCCGAAGCGCACGACGTCGGAATTCAAGTATTTGTCTTTACGGTGAACACTCCTCGTGACGTTGCCTCAGCCGCAGCCGCCCTCGCTGACGGGCTCTTCACCGACTATCCTGACTACGTCCGGAGACTGTGTCGGCGCTTTGCGCTCCCTGTGCAGGCGCAACCATCAGGATAGGTCAGTGGACCTGAAGGTCCGCCCGGCGCGCGAGCAGCCAAAGGTAGTCCGAAAGCCGGTTGGCCACTTTGAGCACCACGTCCGGATCGACTTCTCCATCTCGCTTCAAGCTCACCAGTCGCCGTTCACACCGCCTGGCGACAACCCGGGCGTGATCCAGATAGGTCGAGCTCATGTTCTCTCCCGGCAGCACCTGCCGCGGCTCAAGATGCAGTTCCTGCTCCAGTCGCTCACACTTCCTGGTCAGCTCCTCCAGAAAGGCTGTAAGCTCCCCACTGTCGGTCTCATCGCCGCAAGCCGTGGCACACAGCCAGCGGGCACACATCAGGAGCCGATCCTGAATTTCACGGATTTCTGCACGCATATCCCAATGGGGCTCATACAGGTAGACCATGCCCAAGGCAGATACCAGCTCATCGAGCTGCCCCAAGGCTTCGATAAGCAGGTCGTCCTTGAAGTATTCCCTACCCCCAAATCGGGTCTTGCCATCGTCTCCTTTACCGGTAGCCACTCTCATTTTTCCCGACCTCATTTCTCCAGCGGTCAGCAAGCCCGCCTAATTTGTCACAAATGCACAAGAAAACAAGCATTTAATTTTCGGCCTGCCAGGATTCCGCTCCGGGCATGCTTACCCGGCTTGTTATCTATCAGGCTTGCGGTATCCTGACGATCCGATGACAGCGTCTCTTCCAGACGAGGTGGTTTTGAGGGATTTCCTGGATTGCGCCTGCTCGGCCGTGCGGGCGGCCGGGCGGCACGCCCAGTCACAGGCGCACCGCCGAGACGAAATCCTGGAGGAACATGCACACGACGTCAAACTCGTGCTGGACAGGGAAAGCCAACTGCAGGCCGAAAGAATTATCCGGTCAAGATTCCCGGACCACTTCATTCTGGGAGAAGAGACGTTGCAGCAAGCTCCTCATTCAGGTGACCGCCCGACATGGATTATTGATCCGATTGACGGCACGCTCAACTTCCTCCACGGCTTGCCGCTATGGTGCAGCTCCGTGGCAGTAGCAGTTGGCGAGACCGTTGTTGCCGGAGCTGTGTACGTTCCTCCCCTCGAAGAGCTCTACGCTGCTCATATCCACGGTCCTGCAACCCTCAACGGATCGCCGATACACCCTTCCACCACAGATTCGCTCAATCGAGCTCTGGCACTGACGGGGTTATCGAAACATGTAAACCGGAACGACGATCGCCCCTTCACCCTGCTGAAGGCCCTGGCTCTGAACACGCGAAAAGTGAGAATAATGGGCGCAGCAGCCCTTGATATCTGTCATGTGGCCTGCGGCCGAGCAGATGCTTATGTCGAATCGAGCATCTACCTCTGGGACGTCGCCGCCGCCGGACTCATCGCCCGGCGCGCCGGAGCTAAGACCACAACCGTGCACCAGTACGACCGCCTGCGCTGCTTCTATATCTGCGCGAATTCCCACATACATGATGAGCTTCTCTCTCTCATCCGACCGTACGTTGAGTTCACTTGAGCACATCATCTGACCGGACGTCCACGCGGCAGTGGGCCTTGACTTGAACAGGTCGGAGGATAATCTTTCACCAGAACACAGTCCGGCGTACCCGTAGCTCAATTGGACAGAGCATCTGACTACGGATCAGAAGGTTGCAGGTTCGAGTCCTGCCGGGTACGCCATATCCGACTCCGGAGGAAAGATATGCGCTACTTGATAGCTTTCCTGGTTCCCGCGATGTTCCCGTTCCTCATGCAGTTGCCCCAGGCCCGCCCCGCACTCGATCCGTCGCTGCAACGCGAGACGGATGCTGCTATCAGACGGGCCGTCAAATGGCTGGTTGCCCATCAGTCGCCTGCAGGCTACTGGTCAAATCCCGATTATCCTGCCCTGACGGCTCTGCCCCTGTGGGCCATTATCCGCAGCGGACTGCCGGCGGATAAAACCGTCGCCGCCGCGGTGAACTACATTCGAAGCTGTGCCCGTCCCGATGGGGGTATCTACCGGGAACCAAAGCAGAAAAGACGGGGCGGGGGCCTCAAGAATTACAACACGGCATTATGCATGATTGCATTATTCGAGTCGGGTCAGAAGGATGTCCTCCCGCTGGTGCTCAAAGCGCGCCGTTTCCTCGCCCGGTCACAGCACCTCGGCGATGACATTTACTATGGCGGAATGGGATATGACGCCAGTACGGATCGTGCGTATGCTGACCTCTCCAATTCCTATATCGCCTACGAAGCGATGCGGCTGACTGAATCCGCTGAGGATATGCGTCGGAGAGGCCAGCGCGCTGATCTCAACTGGAAAGCAGCGCGCCGGTTCCTGGCTCGCGTTCAGAATCTTCCGCAGTTCAATGATCTCCCTTGGGCCGGAGGTGATTCCGACGAACTTGGCGGTTTCATTTATCGGCCCGACAAGAGTCAGGCGGGTACCTATACGGACACCAACGGGGTAATCCGTTTCCGGACATATGGCTCCATGACGTATGCCGGACTCCTCAGCCTGATCTACGCCGAAGTGGACCGCAACGATCCGAGGGTAAGGTCAGCGTTCGATTGGGCCTGCCGACACTGGACACTTGATGAGAATCCCGGCATGGGCGCCGATGGGCTCTTCTATTTCTATAACGTCCTGGCGAAGTGTCTCAGCGTACTGGGGCGCAGTTCGATACCGCTTCAGGACGGTACTACCATCAACTGGCGTACGGAGCTGGCGAGACGGCTGGTATCCCTTCAGAAGATCGAAGCCGACGGCGGGCTGGGCTACTGGGTCAACGAAAAGTCCGGGCGGTGGTGGGAGTCTGATCCGGTCCTCGTGACGGCCTACTCCCTTCTGGCACTCGAAATGGCCGCAGGAAGACCGCCGGAGTGATCCGATCTTTCCATACCGCCCCTTTACTTCCCCATTAATCTGGGCTAACGTGTACCGGCCAGATGGGGGCGTCCGGATTCGACGTGCAGGTTGAAGTTCCGGTGGCGCGCCGAGGATGCCGGTTGGCCTCGTTAATCATCCGGCGCCAAAAACAAACGCCAATCAGGAGTTGGCTCTCGCGGCTTGATGCCGCGACGTCCCGTCACTGACGCCTGCTAGGTGATCGGGGCGACGGCAGCAGGCTGGTCGGTGTCCGGAGCACCCGCGGATGCCGGCGAGATCCATGCGTGGGTGCTGGCTGCTCGGGAGCCTGTCCGTCGGCGAGCGGGCGGCGAGAATGAATAGACGGACTACGCGCGTAGAAGCCGGGATGGACCCTGTGCGGACGGGGGTTCGACTCCCCCCGCCTCCACCATGGGTCAGGACCTGCGTGACGGCTCGATAGTCATCGCTCTGAGACCGCATTCACGCGCCAGACGCACCGCCAGATCAAACGCCGAACCGACTCTTTCCGGCGTGTGGGCGTCAGAGCCGAAGGTCACCGGGATATTCCTTTCTGCCGCCCAACACAGTATCTCCGGCGATGGATAAATCTCTCCCACCGGGTGGAACAGCCCCGAGGTATTTATTTCGATCGCCAGGCCCCGGTCGGCGATCACGTCCAGTACAGGCAATACGATTTCCTTCTGTAACCGTGGCGGGGGCCGCCTTCCGAATTTCTTCGGCAGGTCGAGATGCGCCACCACCGTGCACAAGCCTATCTCAACCATCCTGCGGATCATGCCGAAATATCGCCTCCACACGCCGGCCACGTCCGCCGACTCCCAGAGGTACCTCTGCGCCGGATCGTCGAACGCCCAGTAGTCCAGGAAATGAACCGATCCCAGAACGAGGTCGAATCCCTGCTGCTGCACCCAATCTTTTACTTCTTCCGCGTATTCAGGCACGTAGTCCACTTCTATGCCGAAGAGTATCGGAATGGGTGAAACCTCACGCGCCGTCTCAACCAGTCGCACATATTCAGGAAAGAAATCGATTCCCATACGATGCTCGGGATCATAGCCTCCGGGCATTGGGCAGTGGTCTGTGGCTGCTAATGCCGGGAGTCGCCTGCGCACTCCATGAAACGCGTAGTCCACCGGTGCACCCTCGGCATGCTTGCAGAGAAACGTATGGGTGTGATAATCGGGCGGAAGAATCGATTCTTCAGCTTCGCCGTTGTCTTTCATGCGAAGCATGAATCTAGGGCTACCGCCTTGACATGTCAAATCGGTGCGAGAGAAATCCGGTATCAGACCGGAGGAATCACAAGATGCGAGTGGCCGGCTGCCTCGTGGTGGTTGCCGTGGCACTTCCCCCTCTGCTGGTGAATCTCGGACGGCGTGATGCCGCACGGGTAATGGAAAACGTGGCCATGGCCACATCGCAGGAAACGTGGTTTCGCCTTCACGGAGTCTTCGGAGAAAAAAAGGATCCCGCCGCCTGGCTGCTGCCCTCCTTCAACGGCCGCCCCCGAATTGTCAAGCCCCCACTGGTCACGTGGCTTCATCTCCTGGCTTTCTCGGGCCTTGATCCACAAACCGCATCCTGCGAAACACTGGTCCTCCGTGCACGGCTCACTTCGGTGGCTGCGGCATTGCTGACGGTCCTCGGCCTCTACCTGTTCGTATCCCGATACACTTCATGGAGTTGCGCGGTTGTGGCCGGCGGCTTGCCTGCGTCCCTGTTCTTCTTTCAGCGCTACGCCCGTACCGCCGCGTACGATTTTCACCTTACTGCCTGGATCACGCTCGCCTTCCT
>Ga0164318_10005665_pt1 | contig 12082 bp, 11 predicted proteins | sample GuaBasSedimGuay9_FD_113734 | JGI IMG/M metagenome (GOLD analysis project Ga0164318, IMG submission 113734) | Subseafloor sediment microbial communities from Guaymas Basin, Gulf of California, Mexico - Guay9, Core 4571-4, 0-3 cm | ecosystem: Environmental > Aquatic > Marine > Hydrothermal vents... | reverse complement strand
CGACGACGTTCCCGCGTTTCAACCTCCTCGCATTCGGACAACTGGCCCTCCAACTTCCTACGAATGAGATCGACCAGTCGGATCGGTATTTTTGTCCCTCATCGTTACAAATAACACGCGGCGATATCTTCAATTTCACCGTCACTGTATACGCGCCCCCCCCCTCTCCCCCTCTGTGTTTCTCCGCCTTCCTCCTTCCGTCTCAGCTACACTCCCCCTATGCAGCGCTATCCTCTGCTGATTTTTGACCTCGACGGCACCCTGATTGATAGCTTCCCCGCCATCAAACTCGGGCTCAACCGGGCCCTTGCGGAATTCGGTTTGGCGCCGATCGATCTCGACTGGATCCACAAGAATGTCGGACGCGGCGCAAAAAAACTGGTTGGTGCAATCCAGTCAAACGGTATCCCTCCAGAGACAATCCTCAGCCGGTTCAAACAGCATTTTCGCGAGGTCCACCTTCAAAATTCTCCAGCCCTGCCCGGAGTTGATGAGACCCTGCGCCGCCTCGCCGAGAATCACAGCTTGGCGATCGCGTCGAACAAACCCCTGGCCTGGATCGAAGAACTGCTGGACCATCACGGCTGGAACGCACTGATGGCAGCCATCGCCGGACCGGAAACAGTTGATGCCCACAAACCTGACCCGAAAATGCTCAAATACATCCTTGAATCCACAGGTTACGGGGCCGGCGACGCTCTCTTCGTCGGCGACATGCCGATCGATGCGGAAACCGGCATCAACGCCGGGATCTCGGTCATCGGCGTGACAACGGGAGCCGCATCTAGAGAGGACCTCCTGGCCGCAGGCTGCACCGAAGTGCTGGAGAGTATTACCGCCCTTCCCTTTTCCACCTGACAACGACCCCTCGGTGCTGGCCGTCACCCAGGCCGGTACCGGCAATCGAGATCATGAGCCGACAGATCTCATCGGCCGTCGAAGTGTTGCCGATGCCATCCTGTGGCGTGCACGACACCACTTGCCCCTGTTCGATCTCCAGGACCAACTCCAGTCCTCGAGCCCCTTCGACAAAAGAGATGGGTATCTGGACCTCGTCGATTTTTATGGCCATCACAAAATCAATTGAGCCGGGCGGAAAATTGAGAGGACCGATCATCTCGAGCAGCTCTGGCTCGGCCAGTGTCGGTTCAGGATCCTCCCGGGACAACAGGCTTTCAACGGCCCCGATCGGGGCATCGGGATCTCGAGCCGGCAGATTTGACAGGGCGAAGATTTGGCGCTCCGCCTTTTCCGTCTGGGTCCACGGCATCCACCCGGTCCGCCCGATTTCCTCAACGACAATCACCCCAACAACAACGACTGCCGCAGCCGCAACCAAAGCAGCCGCAGCCCACCGTTGCCGCATGGGCCGGCCCGCACGCCGTAACGGCCTGACCATCTGGTCCAGCACCTTCGGCGGACGCTCGTCCAAGGCCAACTGCCGGAGACTCTGGCGCAGTCTCTGCATTTCGTTCAGGCCCTCAACTATGGCCGGATCCCGTTTCAAACGCTCAGTCAGCAGCCGAGCCTCTTCGGCATCCAGGTCCCCATCGAGGTGCCTACTGAGGATCTCGTCGGTCTTCTCGTCGATCATGGCCTCACCTCGTTCCTCAATGCCCTCCGGGCCCGAGCCAAACGGGACCTAACGGTCCCGATCGGCACATCAAGAACGGCTGCAATATCCTCGTAACTCAAGTCTTCCCCATCCCTGAGCCACAACACAATCCGGTGGTGTTCGGCCAGTCTGCCCAGCGCCTGCCCAACCCAGTTGAGACCTTCGGAAGCAATCACACGACGTTCCGCATCGGGCGCCCTGTCCCGGACCGCACCAATGCTCACCACCTTGTCGTCGTCGAGACTTTCGATCGAAAAGGGCTGCCGTCCTCGACTGCGCCGGTACGACCGAAGGAAATTCCATGCGATCTGAAAGACCCAGGTGCTGAGCTTGGCTTCGTTTCGGAACCCGTCGAGCCCCCGCCAAATTCGAAGAAAGATCTCCTGGCAGGCGTCCAGCGCCTCCTCATCCGACTGGGTCAGGCGCTTCGCCAACGCCCACACCGGCCGGCGGAATCGCGTGTAGATCTCCTCGAAGGTCACAGCCAAACCCGAGCCAGCAACAGCCACAACTTGCTGAGCCTTGAAACTCGCATCAGCACATTGTAACGGGATCACTGCCACACACTGTTCATCAGCAGACATACACATTTCTCAGCTCAGGTTGAATCGCACCGTCAAGTCGTACTGCACGGCAACCGGGTTTCCGTTGTAGGTCGAGGGTTCGAAGACCCACTGCCTCGCAGCCTCAACGGCGGCCTCCGTCAGGCCAAAGGGCAGGCCCCTGAGGACATCGATGCTTTCGACTTTCCCCGAGATCCCAATGACCAGACTGAGGATGACCACACCTTCCTTGTGGGCCCTTCGGGCGATCTCAGGGTAGACCGGCTCGACCGTCACGATCCTCCTGGGCGCCTTGAACTCACCTCCCACGCGAACCATGGTCGGTTCCACCACCTCGGGCGGTGGTTCCGGCACTTGGAGGCCCACCATGGAGACCCTGTCGCTTGGCTCGAAAGCCGGAACGAAGACCTCATCGGATCGAATGGGTTCGTTGTCGAGAGGGTCTGGATCAGGCACCGGAATCCTCTGAGGCGGGGGCCGAACGGAAACCTCCGGCGGAGGCGTCGGTGGAATCGTGTAGGTGAAATGGCGTAGAACCACAATTGGTGGTTGCTTCTCCGGTACTTTCGGAGCGGAACCCGCAATCGACGGCAAATTGGCGACGAAGAGCACCACATGCGCCAAGACCGCCACGGTCACCCCCAATCGTATATGGAACGTATCGGTCGAGTTGTCTTGGATCACATGATCGAGACTGGAACCGGGAGTGGAAACTCTTTGGCTTGATAGTGTCATGATGACCTCCTTGAATAGTGAGACAAGCAAAATCAGAAAAAGTTCCCCAAAGCAATTCGTGGGTCTGTGGATACAGCGGCAATCGACGGTCAAAGAGACCCCCAGAAGCCACAGACCCACGAATTGCTCCTGTTCGTCTACAATCCCTCCATGAAAGTCGCTTTGATCTTTGGTGGGCGCTCGGGTGAACACGACGTCAGTATTGTCTCCGCACGCTCGGTGGCCACCGCGTTGCGTAACGGCGGGCACGAGATCCTGCCAATGGCCATCGACCGCCAAGGACTCTGGGCGAACGATATCGAGAGCCGCAGAGTCCTTGAGGGCAGCGGAGACCGGCCCGACCAGGCTCTGACGTTCACGGGTGAATACCGCATTGACCCCCGCCTATTGGACAATTCGTGCGATGTCGTCTTCCCATCCCTCCATGGGCCCTTTGGCGAGGACGGCGCAATTCAGGGCCTCTTCGAGATATTGGGCCTGCCCTACGTGGGTTCCGGCGTTGCGGCATCGGCCTTGTGCATGGACAAAGTTCGGACCAAAAGAATATTCGAAAACGATCGGCTGCCGACCGCTCCATGGGTAACGGTTACCAGCCACGCCTGGCGGGCCGATCCTGAAGCCCTCAGGCGCCGGGCCCTGGATCTTGGGCTTCCACTCTTCGTCAAGCCGTCACGCATGGGGTCATCCGTCGGCATCACCAAGGTCATCGACACAGAGAGTCTGGACGCCGCTGTCGAGACGGCGCTGCGATACGACACAACCGTCCTGATCGAACAGGGGATCGAAGCACGAGAGATTGAAGTGGCCGTTCTGGGCACGACAGAGCCACGCGCCTCCGTACCCGGCGAAATCGTGCCTGGTGACGTTTTCTATTCTTTCGAAGACAAATACCTCGACGCCCGTTGCCAACTGATCGCGCCGGCGCCCCTGGATACCGACACAACCGAACGGGTGCAAAGGCTCGCCGTCGAGGTCTTCCGGCTCCTGGGGTGTGAGGGCATGGCCCGAGTCGATCTCTTTCTCGAAAAATCAACTGGAAAAATCTGGGTCAACGAGGTCAACACCATCCCGGGGTTCACCTCGATCTCGATGTTTCCCAGACTGTGGTCTCTTTCCGGCCTTGACTCTCCGGGTCTCCTGGACGAACTCCTGCGTCTTGCGATCGAACGTCACAATAATCCACGCTAGGAGGGTGTAGGGCATTGACGACGGATGGATTTCGGAGGGTCGTGAAGTGCCATTTGAGGCGCATTCGAGACGCTGTACTCCCCGTACGGGCCGAGAATGCAACGAAAAAGGGCCTTCACGACACCCGAAAGGCTTAGGTGTTCAATGCCCTACACCCTCCTAGATCTGAAAGATCCATCGACAATCTTCCGGTTGACCTCAGGGCCGCCACAGCCTATATTTCGTCTTTGTGAAATCTTTCTCTAGAAAGATTTCACAGTTGAGAAATTGCTCTAATCCGAAGGGATCGCACTATGAAAAAAGTCACTCGAGAAGAAGCACTGGCCTACCACACCGGCAAACGCCACGGAAAGATCGAAGTCGTACCGACAAAGCCCTGTAATACGCAGCGCGATCTCTCGATGGCCTACACGCCAGGCGTCGCCGAGCCCTGCCTGGACATCGCAAAAGACCCCGAGTTGGCCTATGAGTACACCAACAAGGGAAATCTGGTCGCCGTCGTCTCCAACGGCACCGCCGTTTTAGGCCTCGGGAACATCGGCGCCCTGGCCGGCAAGCCGGTGATGGAAGGCAAGGGTGTCCTTTTTAAGCAGTTTGCGGATATCGACGTCTTCGATATCGAGGTCGACACCTTAGATCCCAAGGAGATCATCCGTTTCTGCCAGCTCCTCGAGCCGACACTGGGTGGCATCAACCTCGAGGACATCAAGGCGCCCGAGTGCTTCGAGATTGAAGAAGAACTCAAGAAGACCTGCGGTATTCCGGTCTTCCACGATGACCAGCATGGCACGGCCATCATCTCGGGAGCGGCACTGATCAACGCGGTCGAGGTCATCGGCAAGAAACTTGACGAGATCAAGGTAGTCTTCTCCGGCGCCGGGGCGGCGGGCATTGCATGCGCCACTTTCTATCTCTCCCTGGGCGTGAAATCCGAGAACCTCCTCCTGGTGGACTCCAAGGGCGTCATCTTCAAGGGCCGCACCGAGGGCATGAACCCCTACAAGGAGAAGTTTGCGGTCGAAACCGAAGCCCGCACCCTCTCAGACGCCATGGTCGGCGCCGATGTCTTCGCCGGAGTTTCGGTCGCCGGTCTTGTGACCCAGGAGATGGTCAAGACGATGGCGGACGACCCGATTATCTTCGCCATGGCCAACCCCGATCCGGAAATCATGCCGGAAGACGCCTTCGCCGCACGTTCCGACGTCATCATGGCGACGGGCCGCTCAGACTATCCCAACCAGGTCAACAACGTCCTTGGCTTCCCCTTCATCTTCCGCGGCGCCCTCGATGTTGCTGCGACCGGTATCAACGAAGAAATGAAACTGGCCGCAGCCCAGGCCCTGGCCGACCTGACCAAGGAAGATGTTCCCGATTCGGTCGTGCGCGCCTACGGCGGCAAACCCTTCAAGTTCGGACGGGAGTATCTGATTCCCAAGCCCTTCGACTACCGGGTCCTTTTGTGGGAGGCGCCGGCCGTTGCCGAGGCCGCCATCCGGACCGGGGTTGCCCGTAAACCGTATTCGTCAAAAGACGATTACGTCAGAGAATTGGAAAACCGGCTCTCCAGAACCCGCGAGGTGATGCACGGGGTCTTCGACCAGGCTCGTTTGGACCCCAAAGGCATCGTCTTTCCCGAAGGCGAACAGGACACGATCATTCGGGCCGCCAAGATGTTGGTCGACGAAAAGATCTGCAAGCCGATCCTCCTGGGCAACGCCGAGGTCATCAGCGACCTCCTGGCCGAACATGAAATCGACGCAACCGACATCACGGTGGTTGACCCCTCTCAGGATGATCGACGCCAAACCTATGTCGAGGCCTACCACAAAATGCGGTGGCGGCGCGGTGCGACGGCTGTCAATGCCGCCAAACGACTTCGTGACCCGGTGTATTTCGGCAACATGATGGTGCAACAGGGTGATGCCGACGGTCTGATTGCCGGCGTATCCCATTCATATCCCGACACCATCCGTCCGGCTCTTCGGATTCACCAGACGATGAGTAACGTCAGCAAGGTGGCCGGCGTTTTCCTGCTGTTGTTCGAGGACCGTATGCTCTTCATCGCCGACACGACCGTCAACCCCGATCCCAGCGCCGAAGAATTGGCGGAGATCGCCTGGCTGACCGCCCGTGTGGCCAACACCTACTTCGATGTCGACCCTCGCGTCGCCATGCTGTCCTATTCCAATTTCGGCTCCAACGAAGATGCCGCATGCCTCAAGGTCCGCAAGGCGGTGGAGATCGCCAAGGAGCGTTGGCCCGACCTCAAGATTGAGGGGGAGATGCACGCCGACACCGCCGTTGAGCCGGTGATTGCCGAGCAGACTTTCCCGTGGTCCACCATCCAGGGTGATGCCAATATTCTGATCTGCCCGACCCTGGCCGCGGCCAACATTGCCTACAAATTGTTGTGGCGCCTGGGCAAGGTCGAGGCGATCGGCCCAATCCTGAGCGGCATCGGCGCCCCGGTTCACATCCTCCAACGAGGCATGGAAGTCAATGAAATTGTCAACATGACGGCACTGTGCGTCTGCAAAGCTCAACGAACCAATGGGAAAACGACCGCTTGATGTGATCACCGGTCCACGGTAGGATTGCGCGGCAATATATTGAGGAGGCGATGATGAAGAAAATTTTGGTTTTTTCGGCCCTGTTGGTTCTGTGTTCTGGCATGGTGGTAGCCGAAGATGCGACAGGCGGCCTGCGTTTCTCGATTACGGTCACCGAATTCGAGAACAAGGCCGGCTGGTACGGCCACTTCGATATCGGTAACGCATGGGGCACGGTCTTGACCGACATGCTCAACCAGAGCGGCCACTTCATCGTCCTCGGCGAAGGCGATATGCGCAACGCCGCCATGGACGAACAGGACCTCTCGGCTTCCGGACGGACCGCAGGCGGCAAGAAGGCCGCTGTGACGGGTCAAATGACTCCGGCACAGCTCCTGGTCAAGGGTGCCATCACCCACGTCCAGGACGGCACCAAGAAGGGCAGCGGCGGCATTCGGTTCAAGGGCCTCAGGCTCGGCGGCAAGGGCGGCAAGGGTGAGATCAACGCTACGATCTATATCGTCGATGCCTCGACCGGCCAGGTGGTCGCATCCAAGAGCGTTGTCGGCGAAAGCAAGCAGAAGGGCATGAACGTCGGCTACAACACTGGTTCGTGGGGTGCAGCCTTCGGCGGAGAAAGCAATGACAACGTCGGCTTGGCTATTCAGGCGGCCTGTGATGAAGCCGTCCAATTCTTGATCAAACAATTGCCGAACTTCCAGTGGACAGGATCGGTGGTCATGAACAAGAGCGGCACGATCTATGTCAACCGGGGAGAGCGCGAAGGTGTCGGCGTGGGACAACGATTCATCGTCGGCGACGTCGAGGTTATCCGGGATCCCGACACCGGTGAAATCTTGGATGAGGACATGACGACGATCGCCACCCTCGAAGTCACCAAGGTCAAAGAGAAACTCTCATACTGCAACGTCGTCTCCGGTGACGCCGCTTCGGTTGCAAAGGGCATGACCGTTCATATCCCGTAAGATTCGGCCGAAAGCAAGACCTCTCAACGGCGCCCTGATGGGCGCCGTTTTTCGGCACCTGTATACTCCTCGCAGGCCGTCGCGGTGCAGGCGGGTGGAGACGACAGATGCTGCGCATTGCAAAATTCTTGATTTTCATAGGAATCTTTCTGGCATCCGCGGTAATTACGGCTGCCCAGGGCCCTGACCTCCGAAAGATTGAGAGCCCGCTCCAGGAAGAATTCGACTTCAGAATCGGCCAGATCCTCGGCCTCAACCTTCATATCGACGGCATCAAATGGACAGTCCTGAAAGCAGACGCCGGCGACATGACCAGATGGACCGCCGGCAAAACGACCAAGACATCGTTCACCAATGAGTTGGAGAACCTGACTGATACACCACTGATACTGTCGATCATTCTCCTCTTAGAAGACGATCGCGGCCGACAGCTCGAGAGGGTCGAACTCAAGAGAATCAAAGTGGGCCCCGGCCGGTACACTCAGGCCATTCAGAAAATCAAGATTGACGGCGGCAATCTCGCCGACACTGCCAAGGTCTATATCTTCGCCGAGGTGGAGTAGAGGGCTTTCAGCTGAGCCTCTTGCAAAAAGGCACCAGAGGAGCAGCCACAAAAATGCACGAAAAAGCACGAAAAAGGAAACAAGAAGAATTTAACTTATTTCTTTATAAAGAAATATGGCCAACCGTTTTGCCTTAAATGTGTTTCTCTTCGTGCCTTTTTGTGCCTTTTTGTGGCTATTTTTCCCTCTTTGTGGCGTCATCGTTGAGTTTTGCAAGCGCCTGAGCTGTTAAAAGGCGAACGGGCGGCGGATCAAGGCCAGGAATTCCTCTCTCACCTCATGATCGGCGAAGCAGCCGCGGAGAGCCGAGGTCGTCGTCGAAGCGCCGGGTTTTTTGACACCACGCATCTCGACGCACAAATGACGCGCCTCGATGACCACCATCACGCCCAACGGTTTCAGCTGCGTCCATAGGTATCCGGCAACCTGTTCAGTCAGGCGCTCCTGCAGTTGTGGGCGCTTGGCATAGAACTCGAGAATTCGGGGCAGCTTGGAGAGGCCGACGATGGTTTCCTTCGGAATATAGGCGATGTGGGCATGCCCGTAAAACGGGACGAAGTGATGGGCACACATTGAGTAGAAAGGTATTTCCCGCTCGATCACCATGTGGTCGTAGCCTTCGTCATTGGGAAAGGTCGTCACTTTGGGTTCCGACCCCTCGAACAGCCCGTGGAACATCTCCAGGTACATCTTGGCGACCCGCTCGGGCGTGCCCTCATAATTGGGATCATCAAGGTCCATGTGCAGTTCTCGCATCACCTCGGCCATGTGACCTGCTACACGGTCGATGATCTCCCCCTCGCGCTCACGTGGAATACCATCATTCGAATGATCGGTGAGTATCTGATCTTCGTTTTGCTCGTGCATCAGGCTCCTCCATTTCTGAACTTGATAATGACTCCCGAGTGGAGCCTATTCCCCAACCCACCAAATGGCAACCCCTTCCCACGAGGTCTCAGACCACAGCCATCATCTGCTACCATCCAGCGCTGAGGACGTGAACATGACCGAGATCCTGATCACAGGCAACCAGGGCCAACTTGGGAGAGCCGTCGAACGGCTGGCCGCAAAACGAGGACTGAGTGTTTCCGGGTCGGACCTCGACAGTCTGGATATCACCAGCGCTTTCCAGGTCGAGCAATGGATTGCAACACATCAACCTCGAACGGTGATCAACTGCGCCGCATTCACCGCCGTCGACGACTGCGAGACCAAAGAAGACGAGGCCGAGTCCATCAACGGTACCGCTGTTGGTTACCTGGCTGAAGCCTGCCACGGCTGTGGCGCCCGACTGATCCACGTTTCGACCGACTACGTCTTCGACGGAACCAAGACGACACCGTATGTTGAGTCCGACCCGACCGAACCGACATCCGCCTACGGAAGGACGAAACTGGCCGGTGAACGGTTGGCGGCATCGGTCCCCGACCACGTGATTGTGCGGACCGCGTGGCTCTACGGCCTGGGTGGCCGCAATTTCGTCGAAGCCATCCGTCGCCAGATTGACGGCGGCGCCAAAGAACTGAAGGTTGTCGCCGACCAGCACGGATGCCCGACCTTCTGTGACGATCTGGCAACCGCGTTGCTCGATCTGGCCAAGGTCGAAGCGCACGGAATCATTCACGCCGTCAACTCGGGCGATACGACATGGCACGGCTTCGCCTCTGAAGTGGCCCGTATCCTGGGTTCGTCCATCCCCATCGAGGCCGTAACAACCCAGGCATTCCTACGCCCGGCGCCCCGGCCCGCCTACTCGGTCCTGGACACCACGAGGCTCCAGACCCTCCGTGGGCGCCCCATGCCGACCTGGCAGGATGCTCTGGCCAGGTATCTCCAATCATGAAGCGCTGGCTGATCACCGGCGCCGACGGCTTCGTCGCCGCCCACCTGCTGCCCCATCTCCTGGAGCAGGAAACCGATGCTCAGATCTTCGGCATGGTGTGGTGTGATGCTCCTCAAACCTCGTGGCCCCAACCCCATCCCAACCTCCAGATCCTTCCCGGAGAATTGACCGACGCTCGGAGTATCGCCCAGGTTGTCGATCAGGCACGGCCCGAAATCATCCTGCACCTGGCCGCGGCATCCTCGGTGGCGAAGTCTTGGCTGGATCCCGAGCCTGCCTACCACGCCAATATTCTGGGGCAACTCCATCTCCTGGAAGCCGCAAGGTCAATGAAGACAATGCCGACCGTCGTCATCGCCTCGTCGGCCGAAATCTACGGTCGCGACGGCCACGACGGCAAACCGATCTCCGAGGAGGCGCCACTGCGGCCGCTCTCGCCCTATGCGGTCACCAAAGCAGTCCAGGATCTCCAGGGCGGCCAGTACTCCGCTGCCCACGGCCTCCCAACTGTTCGCTTGAGACTCTTCAACCACACCGGCCCCGGCCGCCCACCACAATTTGTCGCCTCGAGCTTTGCCAAACAACTGGCCGAAATCGAACGGGGTCTGCGCGAGCCGGTGATCCACGCCGGCAACCTCAACGTCGCCCGGGACTTCACCGATGTCCGGGACATCGCCAAAGCCTGGCGCCTGGCGGCCCTGAAAGGGTGCCCGGGGGAGGCCTACAACGTCTGCTCGGGCCGCCCGACACCGATACGCAGAATCCTGGACATTCTCCTCGAGAAGACGACCGTCGAAGTGGGAATTCAAACCGACCCCACCCTCTTGCGTACGGGAGAAATCGAAAGCCTGTATGGCGACCGCACCCTGTTCTCCCAAACCACCGGGTGGCAACCTGAGATACCGCTCGAACAAACACTCGGCGACCTGCTCCAGTGGTGGCGAGAGGCTGTGGACGCGGAATCAATGAGCGGCGTTGCACCTTAACCCCGAGCCCGAGCCCGAGCCCGTTACCGTTATCGTTCCCGCCGAGGCTTGTCACGGCCCTTCAATGCTGGACCAAAACACGGACACCGAAGCCTTCCGGGTCGAGCATCCACGGATAATGCTGCGTGAGATCGGCCCCACCCAAGAATAGTCGGGAACGGGCACGCGAACGGGCTCGGGCTCGGGCTCGGGAATACCTCACGGTATGCGATTACCGGCATAATCTCAGACTGACAGAATTGTAGAACGTCGATTTGGTATTTGCCCCGATTTTTCGAAGATACCGACCGATCGGCGCCCAATATCCCCCTCATCTCTTGAGATCACGCCCTCTTCGTGGCATTGTAGCGGTGGAGGATCGACCATGGACCAAATGCGCCGCAATCTGATCGCTCAGTGGGCCTTCGACACCCGTTCAATTCTCGGCCGTTTTCATCTCTGGCTGGAGGATGTCGAAGAGCACTGGCTCAATGGACAACCGGACAAAGAACACGCATTCACAGGCGATTCACTGGAACGCGGATTCATCGTAGCCAACGCTGTGACCGCACTGGGAACCCGGCTGTTCGGCCGCTTCGGTGAAGGCGCGGGACAAGACAAGGCGACGGTCAACCGTGTCAAGAAGGATGCCGACGCGGTCTCGGCCTACGCACTGTCTGAAGCCCTGTGGTATCTGACCCGCTCGCTTCCGGAGAACCACGCCGTAATGATCTCCCTCGGCGAGGGATTGATGCCCAAGGCCGGCGAAACCCCGGAGATGGGCTCCAACCCGCAGTTGGGCTTTGGGCGCGTCTACGCGCGGCCGGAAGTTGCTCGGTTTCTCGACCATGCGGTTCACCGCCTGCTTAACGACGCCACCTACGAATGGCCGGAGTTCTGGGCCGAGATCAACCACACGGGCATCACCGTCTGGGGTGCCGCGGTCGATACGCTGGAGAACACTTCCCGTTTTGCCAAGGGCTCTCCAAACGGTCCCATGGCGGTCTTCCATCTCTTCGACCAGCCGCTCAAGGTCGCCCGCCCCTTCGAGGGCTACATGGGCAACCTCATTCTG
>Ga0164318_10005663_pt1 | contig 12085 bp, 10 predicted proteins | sample GuaBasSedimGuay9_FD_113734 | JGI IMG/M metagenome (GOLD analysis project Ga0164318, IMG submission 113734) | Subseafloor sediment microbial communities from Guaymas Basin, Gulf of California, Mexico - Guay9, Core 4571-4, 0-3 cm | ecosystem: Environmental > Aquatic > Marine > Hydrothermal vents... | reverse complement strand
GTTGATTCTTGCCGATGAAATCTTTAACCGTCTTTGCGTTGATGTTGGTGATGAGATTGCCGAAGTGATCGACCCTGATGACCTCTCCCCGCAGAAGGTTTTTCTGTATTTCTGGAACCGGAACCGGAAGGGAAACCGGGTTACCGAGGGGAGAACCAAGCAGATGTAGTGCGATCCCGGAGGACAGGTGGGCGGCAACTGGTGCGAAGATGTCACGGCCGTGAAAAGTGTTGCTGATTTCAGGAAGGAAGTACTGGCTCTTGTTGAGGTGTACTATTTTTGACGAGGGGTATTGATCGATGATAGGGCGGAAAAGACCGTTATCGGGGCCCACGAAACAATGGTTGCTGACCTCCAATGCCAAAGGTCTCCTGGAGGTGCCTACTCCCGGGTCCACAATGGCAAGGTGTACTGTGCCTTCCGGAAAAAAATGCCAGGCTTCCTGCAGGACAAGCGCTGCATCAAGGATAGACCCATGGGGAATCAGGTGAGAGATGTCTACGATGCGTGCTGAAGGGTTGATCCCCAGGATTACTCCTTTTACGATGCCCACGTACCCATCTTCCAATCCAAAATCGGTAAGAAGGGTAATGATGCCGGATGGTTTCATCTGTGCACCTCTCCGATTGCGATTGCAACTAGTTTCTATGCAAAACAATCCTGAACGGTCAAGTGAAAACATTGTGTTTGTTCGTTCCGGACAAAGATGACGTCTTGGCGGATAAAAGATTTGATCTTCAAGTGCTTTTGTGTTATCCAGTGTCGCGGAATCAAGATAGTTTCCATCCATAAATGGCTATTTTTCACAATCTCGGCGTCAATCTGCGGGATCACTTGTGCGGCGTACTATAGTACGCCTCCGCGTAATCCCTTGATTTCCTTGATTTTGTAAAAAATATCTCATTTCTACATTGGAAACTCGCTAGTGCCCAAAGTCTATTTGTGGATGGGCACAAGATAACTTTTACCGTGTTCAAAAATGGCCTGAAAAGGCGAGAAAATCACCAGGAAAGGAGAAAAGAAATGACCGCTAAATTAATAAAAGGTACAGAGATAAGGGAAGAGATTCTCAAAGAGATCGAAGAGGAAGTGAAGCAAATCAAAGAACAGCATGGGAAAGTGCCGGGGCTGGTAACGATCCTTGTGGGAGAAAATCCAGCGTCCGTATCTTATGTCACGTTGAAGGTCAAAACAGCAAATCGCGTGGGCTTCCATGAAATTCAGGATAATCAGCCTGAAGATATTTCTCAAGAAGATTTGCTCCGCCTGATTGACAAGTACAATAAAGATGAAAACATCCATGGTATTCTTGTACAATTGCCTCTGCCGAAACATATTGACGAAAAGAAGGTGCTGAACGCCATAGATCCGGATAAAGACGTCGATGGTTTTCATCCCGTCAATGTGGGTCGCTTGATGATCGGTGGTTCAGAGGTCAAATTTCCTCCCTGCACTCCTGCTGGAATTCAGGAGATGATCGTCCGGGCCGGCGTTGAGACCAGTGGTGCAGAAGTGGTGGTTGTGGGACGTTCGAATATCGTTGGAAAGCCTATTGCCAACATGATGCTCCAGAAAGGTCCCGGCGCCAACTCCACCGTGACGGTGGTGCACACGCGGACCAAAGATCTGGCTGCCCATTGCAAGAGAGCCGACATCCTGATCGTGGCCGCCGGTGTCCCGGGGCTGGTTAAACCCGAGTGGATCAAACCGGGCGCATGCGTTATTGATGTCGGGGTGAATCGTGTCGGAGAGAAGATCAGCGAGAAAACCGGGAAGAAAATTGCTATCCTGCGCGGGGACGTGGACTTTGATGCCGCCAAGGAGATTGCAGGATATATCACGCCGGTGCCGGGCGGCGTGGGCCCAATGACCATTACCATGCTCATGAAGAACACCTTGAAGTCGCTCAAGTTCAATCTCGGTATCGCGTAAGATCAGCATAGAGAACAACCAAAAAGAGAGGGGGATGGAAAGCTGAATACGGGCCATCCCCCTTTTTTGTGCCATAGATCCTGCGGGGGATGGGAAAGCCGTTGACAATGGCCGGATGGTTTGGAGTAATATGAGAGATGAGAAGGTGTGAAGTTCGTTCCATATTTGTTATCCTAAGGAGTAAGTTATGCCTAATACAGTTGTAGTGGGAACCCAGTGGGGTGATGAAGGCAAGGGGAAAATTGTTGATCTTCTCACCGCGGAGGCGGATGTGGTTGTGCGATACCAGGGAGGAAACAACGCCGGACACACCCTGGTGGTGGAGGGGAAAAAGTTCATCTTTCACCTCATCCCTTCGGGAATCCTCTATGAAGGGAAAAAATGCTTGATCGGGAACGGCCTGGTGGTGGATCCGGGTATTTTGCTCAAAGAAATGGAAAACCTGGAGAAAGCGGGTATCCGCGTGGATCCTGAAAGGCTTGCCCTCAGTGAAAAGGCTCACGTCATCATGCCCTACCACAAGGCCGTGGACCTGGCCAGGGAAGCGGCAAAGGGCAAGGAAAAGATCGGGACAACCGGCCGTGGGATCGGCCCCTGTTACGAAGACAAGGCGGCCCGCATTGGGATCAGGGCTATTGACCTGACCGAACCTGAAACCCTGGAAAAGAAGATCAAAGCCTGTCTGAAAGAGAAAAATTTCTATCTCCAACAATTCCTTGATGGTCAAGCGCTGGATGAAAAGGAGGTCCTCAAAGAAACCCTCGCGTACGGGAAAAAGCTTTCTTCGTTCCTGACGGATGTTTCCCTTGAGATGGAAGAGGCGCTGAAGCGGAAGAAAAATATCCTTTTTGAGGGCGCCCAGGGCACACACCTGGATATTGACCATGGAACCTATCCCTTTGTCACGTCTTCTAACCCGGTTGCGGGGGCCGCTTGTGCCGGCGCTGGAGTCGGTCCCGGTCAGCTCCATCATGTGGTGGGCGTGGTAAAGGCCTATACCACCCGTGTGGGAGCGGGGCCTTTTGTAACGGAACTGACGGATGGAACTGGTGATTACATACAGGAACGGGGGAAAGAATTCGGTTCCACCACGGGGAGGAGAAGGCGGTGCGGGTGGCTTGACCTTGTGGTGCTCAAGGATTCGGCGCGTCTCAATGGATTGAACAGCCTTGCAATCACCAAACTGGACGTGCTGACCGGCCTTGATACCCTACGGGTATGTGTAGGCTATGAATGGAAGGGACAGCGGCTTCCATCCCGGCCGGCGAGCCTGTCCAAATTCGCGGAATGCACCCCTGTTTATCAGGAATTGCATGGTTGGCAGGAAGACATCTCAGGGGCCCGGCAACTGGCGGATTTGCCGGCTCAGGCGCGGACGTATCTCGATGTGATCCAGGAAAAAACAGGTGTGCCGCTTTCCATCGTTTCGGTGGGGCCTGCACGGAAAGAAACCATCATGATCAAGAATCCTTTCCACAGCTCGTAGCATTGTCCAACCGCAAATGGCAATTTGAGGATGCTGGCTTTTGGCCTTGGCTGTTGGTAAAGACGGAAAGAAAATAGCTCATTGCCCTCATAGCTAAATGCTCACCGCGAACGGCTCCATCCTGAAATCTATGATTTATGGATGGATATTACTTGTCAGCCATGAGTTATGAACTGTCACCTGAGACCTTATCATGCCCACATACGATAAAGAATACGATGTAATTGTGGTGGGAGCAGGCCATGCCGGGTGCGAGGCCGCCCTTGCAGCGGCCAGGATGGGGCATCCCACCCTGCTCCTTACGATCAATCTTGACCATATCGGCGTGATGAGCTGTAACCCGGCGGTCGGCGGTCTGGCAAAAGGACATCTGGTCAAGGAAATTGATGCCCTGGGCGGTGAAATGGCTCATAACGCCGATGCCACCGGCATTCAGTTCAGGCGGCTCAATACCAGGAAAGGGCTGGCAGTCCAGGGGTCGCGATCACAAAATGACCGTGATCTTTACCGGAAAAGGTTGAAATCCGTGGTGGAGGCACAGGCGAACCTGGATATCCGCCAGGGGATGGTGGAAAAACTCCTTATCAAGGATGGCGCAGTGGGTGGCGTGGAGACCAGCATCCACGAACGGTTTCTGTCCAAAACGGTTATTTTGACCACCGGCACCTTCCTGGGTGGGCTTATCCATGTGGGCCTTGATCACTTCCCTGCCGGCCGCATGGGTGATCCCCCTTCTGAAAGCCTTTCGCGGCAGCTGCGCGACGTAGGGTTCCAGGTGGGAAGACTAAAAACAGGAACAACTCCCCGACTCAATGGAAAGTCCATTGATTACGAAGGCCTGGAGATCCAGGAGGGAGACAGGAATCCGAGGCCTTTTTCTTTTACCACGAAGCATATCCCCCTGCCCCAGGTCCCCTGCCATATCACCTATACGAACACGAAGACACATGAAATAATCCGGCGAGGGCTTGATCGGTCACCTCTTTTCGCAGGAGTGATCAAGGGTGTGGGGGCGAGATACTGCCCTTCCATTGAAGATAAGGTGGTGAGATTCGAGGAAAAAGAACGCCATCAGGTGTTTCTCGAGCCGGAGGGTCTGGATACGGTTGAAGTGTACCCCAACGGCCTGCCCACGAGCCTTCCGATTGATGTGCAGGTGAGCATGATCCGATCCATCGCCGGTCTGGAGCATGCGGAGATTCTGCGTCCCGGCTATGCCATAGAGTATGATTATGTGGACCCCCGGCAGCTGAAACCGACCCAGGAGACAAAACTTGTCAGAGGCCTGTATCATGCGGGCCAGATCAACGGCACCTCCGGGTACGAGGAAGCGGCTGCCCAGGGCCTCCTGGCGGGAATAAATGCAGTGCTTAAAATCAGGGGGGGGGATCCCCTGATCCTCGGCAGGGATCAGGCATATACCGGGGTTTTGATTGACGACCTGGTCACCAAGGGCACTGGGGAGCCCTACCGAATGTTTACGTCCCGGGCCGAGTACCGCCTCCTCCTGCGGGAGGACAACGCAGATTTCAGGCTCAGGGATATAGGATATAACCTCGGACTGGTTCCCGGGCCGGTCTACAGCGATTTCTGCCGGAAGAGAGAGAGGGTGAAGATGCTGCTTGAACGCCTTCGTACGACGAAACTTCGCCCCTCCCCCGGGATCAACGACCGTTTAAAAGAACTGGGTTCATCACCGCTGGACAATGTGACGACCCTTGAGCGGCTCTTGCGGAGAAACGAGATTTTTTTTAAACACCTCTCCCTTTTCGATCCCGGCCTCGAAGAAGGAGAGATCCAGGTGGCGGAAGAAGTGGAGACCCGGGTCAAGTATGAGGGGTATATCCTTCGGCAGGAAAGGCAGGTGGAAAAATTGAGGCACATGGAGTCCCTTCGTATTCCCGATCCAATAGATTACCGGACAGTCCATGGGCTTTCGAATGAAGTACGGGAGAAACTTTCAAAGATCAGGCCTGTCTCGCTGGGACAGGCCGCGCGGATTTCGGGAATCACTCCTGCCGCCATAATGGCGATCCAGGTACATCTGAAAAAGGGTTCATGCGGGTAATGCGTGGTGTGAAGTTGAAGGATTAATGAAAGCCAAAGCCGGCTATCCTGCTTTTATTTTTATTTTGATCTTTCCACACTGAACCCTCCTAAATTTCTTATTTATCTTGTCACAACACCAAGTTATAAATTTTTCCTTGACAGCCATGAACAATTTGTCTATAGACCTGCTTCAACAACGTTCTAAATGCTTGCGGCAACTATCCAGTTGTTTAGGCTGCAGCCTGAAAGTTGTTAGGTTTTTTGTGTTGCAAACAAAATTGGGAATGCTATTCCTTTTGATGAGTCGAATGGCCAAAAGAGCCAGGAAGGTGGCGGAAGAGACGGCTTGTAAATGATACTTGCAGATCTTTTATCGGGGCAAAAGGCAGGCATAACGCGAAAATGCCTGGATGCATTGATAGATTCATACCCCTCGGATACGAGGAGATTCCTGAGGAAAGAAAAGAGCAGGTTCGCAAATCCAGTGGGCCAGACATACAGGGAAGAAGTTGAAAGGCTTTTTGAGGCTTTTGTCAATGATGAAGCTGACAAAATGAATTCCGCTCTGGACGCTATCCTGCGGGTACGGGCGATTCAGGATTTCTCCCCGTCGGGAGCGGTTGGTTTTCTTTTTGAGTTCAAAAAGGTTATCAGGAATGCGTTACAGGAGAAAGGTTCCGGGAACGGCACATCGGTCCTGGTGCAGGACGTGGATGAAAAACTGGACCGTTTACTCCTGACGGGTTTTGAGATTTATTCCAAGCGGCGTGAAAAGATATTTGACCTGCGGGCAAATGAGATCAAACGACAGGTCGCAAGGTTACTTGAACGGGCAAATCTGGTATGCGAGATCCCGGATACCGTGCCGGATCTCGGAAATCACAACACAGAGTGAGTTACTTGAGAGCGAGGTAGGCATTTATGAACTTCATCGTGAGCATCCTCTTTTCCTTTTTTGCCGTTATTGTGCTGGTGTTGATCCCATGGATCGGCGTGGGTGCACTTAATTTGCGTGTACTCTTCGGCATTATTGTACCGTATGCTGCCATGGCAACCTTTTTTGTGGGAATCGTGGTAAGGGTGATCGGGTGGGCCCGGTCCCCGTCGCCGTTCCGAATCCCCACGACTGCAGGCCAGCAATGGTCATTGCCCTGGATCAAACACAGCTGTATCGACAACCCGAAAGGCACCGGCGGAGTGATTATCAGGATGATATTTGAAGTCCTGACGTTTCGATCACTCTTCAGGAATACCAGGCTGGAGTACCGGAATATTGACGGTGTGCCGAAAGTAGACTACGAATGGGAAAAATGGCTGTGGCTGGCGGCCCTGATGTTCCACTATTCCTTTCTGGTTATTTTCCTGCGACATTTCAGGCTCTTTCTGCAGCAGATCCCCGGATTTGTGAGCCTCCTTGACAGCCTTGACGGATTTATGCAGTTGGGCGTACTGCCGTTTCCAGGGCTGAATGTCCCGGAGGTCTACCTGACCGACATGCTGGTCATGCTTGCGCTGACCTATCTTTTCGTGAGAAGAATCTATATCCCCCAGATCCGGTATGTCTCACTTCCTGCTGATTACTTTCCTCTGTTTTTGCTCTTGGCCCTCGGATTTACAGGGATCCTCATGCGCTATTTCCTGCGGGTTGACATTACAGCCGTCAAGGAACTGGCTGTTGGACTCTTCAAATTCCAGCCCAAGTCGCCTGAGGGGATTGGGGTGATTTTCTATATCCACCTTTTTATGATTAGTGTGCTCATCGCCTATTTCCCCTTCAGCAAGCTTATGCACTTTGCAGGAGTATTCCTGAGCCCCACAAGAAACCTTTCCAACAACAGCCGAATAAAGAGGCATATCAACCCGTGGAATTACCCGGTCAAATATCATACCTATGAAGAATATGAAGATGAGTTCAGGGAAAAAATGATCGAAGCAGGTCTCCCGGTAGACAAGCAACCCGAAGAAACGGGCGAAACAGGAGAGAAGGAGTAGATATGGCTGACACCACCCCGAAACCAGAAGAACTCGCGAGGATAGATCATACGCCCCCCTTGATGAAAGGCTGGATGGATACCCCTGTTGAAATCAAAAAGGGTATCGCTTGTTACGGTGCCTCAGCAAGGAACCTGGCAGCAGTGGGCATGCCCAATGCCAGGGATTGGAATCCACTGGAAGATGATTGGAAACTCCCTGAGAACTGGGAAAATATTGTCCATGAAGGATTCAGGGACCGGCTTGACAAGTTTCGCTCCCTGAAAGTTTTCATGGATATCTGTGTCAGGTGCGGCGCGTGCGCGGACAAGTGCCATTTCTTTATCGGGTCCGGTGATCCAAAGAACATGCCGGTCATGCGTGCCGAGCTGATCCGGTCTGTGTATCGGAAGAATTTCACCACAGGCGGAAAAATCCTGGGAAAACTGGCAGGTGCCCGGGACTTGACCGAGGATGTATTGAAGGAATGGTGGTACTACTTGTATCAATGCACCGAGTGCAGGCGTTGTTCCCTTTTCTGCCCCTATGGGATTGACACGGCCGAGGTGACTATCCTCGGGCGGGAACTCACAAACCTTCTGGGATTGAATACAGAATGGATTCAGGCCCCGGTGGCAAACTGCAACCGGACGGGCAATCATCTGGGAATTCAACCCCATGCCTACAAGGATATGATTGAGTTCTTTGTGGATGAAATAGAAGAAGTCACGGGCATCAAGGTGGAACCCAGCTTCAATAGGAAAGGAGCAGAGATTCTCTTTATCACTCCATCCGGTGATGTGTTTGCAGATCCCGGTACCTACACCTGCATGGGGTATTTAATGCTCTTTCACTACCTCCAGAGCATGGGGCTGGATATCACGTGGAGCACGTACGCATCGGAGGGCGGGAATTTTGGGTACTTCACGTCTCACGAGATGGCCAAGCGGCTCAATGCCAAGATGTACGCAGAGGCAAAGCGACTTGGGGTCAAGTGGATCCTGGGCGGGGAGTGCGGCCACATGTGGCGTGTCCTCAATCAGTACATGGATACGTGGAACGGCCCTGCAGACTTTCTTGAAGAGCCTGTTTCTCCCATTACCGGCACAAAGTTTGAAAATGCCAAATCCACCAAGATGGTTCATATCACCGAGTTCACGGCCGATCTGATTAAGCATAACAAGCTGAAACTGGACCCCAGCCGCAATGATCACCACACGGTGACCTTTCACGACTCGTGCAATCCCGCCCGCGGTATGGGATTGCTCGAGGAACCTCGATATGTTATCAAAAATGTATGCAACAATTTTTATGAGATGCCGCCCGAGACGATCCGTGAACAGACATTTTGTTGCGGTAGCGGGGCAGGCCTGAATGCGGGGGAGAATATGGAGCTTCGGATGCGGGGCGGCCTTCCCCGGGCGAATGCGGTACAGCACGTCCACGAGAAATATGGCGTAAACATGATGGCGTGCGTTTGCGCCATTGACCGGGCCGTGTTGCCCACGCTGATGGAATACTGGGTCCCTGAAGTGGACATTACGGGTGTGCACGAACTGGTCGGGAATGCCCTGGTTTTTGAGGGAGAGCCCGAACGAACAACCGATCTGCGTGGTGAACCTCTCGCAGGAATGGAGGATAACGAGGATGTATGATGGAGGGAAGATCATTGTAGGGCTTGTGATTGGCCTGTGTCTCTTGCTTTCTCCTTTCTTTTACAATGCTGGGAAGGCGGCGAAAGCGCCTCAGCCTGAACTGACGGCAAAGGCGAAAGAAGCAAAGAAATGCGTGGCTGATACCGCCTATATGAGAAGCAATCATATGCATCTCCTGGATGACTGGAGGCAAACTGTGGTTCGCGACGGCCAACGTTACATGAAGACTGCTGACGGGAAGGTGTATTACAAGAGCCTGCAGGTGACTTGCCTGGAATGCCATTCCAACAAGTCCAAGTTCTGTGATCGATGCCATGATTACGTGGATATGGATCCATACTGCTGGGATTGTCATCTTGAACCGAAGGAGAACAAGTGATGGGTGTCGACAGAAGACAATTTTTAAAGATCGCCGGTCTTTCCGCGTTAGCAGGGCTGGGGGCAAAAAGTGCGTTTGAATTGTTGGCGCCGGGAAAGGTGGAAGCGGCCCTCCCGCTGATGGAGGGGAAGCGATGGGCCATGGTGATCGATATGCGCCACATGACCGAGGATATATCAAGAAAATGTAAGGAAGCGTGTCATCAGGTCCACAATGTCCCAGAATTTGGTGATCCCAAGGTGGAGATCAAGTGGATCTGGGAGGAGGAATTCGGACACGCCTTCCCGGACCAGGAAAGCGAGTATGTGGCGGACGAGGTGAAACACAAGGATTTTCTCCTGCTCTGCAACCACTGTTCAAACCCCCCATGCTGTCGTGTGTGTCCCACAGGAGCCACCTGGCAGCGGGAAGACGGGATCGTCATGATGGACTGGCATCGGTGTATCGGGTGCCGGTTTTGTATGGCTGGCTGCCCTTATGGATCCAGGAGCTTCAACTGGTTCGATCCCCGAAAGTCACCAAAAGATCTGAACCCCGATTTTCCACGCAATCCGGAGTTTCCCACAAGGTCAAAAGGGGTGGTAGAGAAGTGTACCTTCTGTGACGAACGGCTGGCAAAAGGACAGCTTCCCGCTTGTGTGGAGGCGGCAAACAAGATCAAGAAAGAAAGTATCATTTTCGGGGACCTTGCCGATCCTGAATCCAACGTGCGCGAGGCCCTTCGGAAGCATTTTACCATTCGACGAAAACCGGAATTAGGGACAAGCCCTAATGTATACTACATAATATAGCGTGAGGTGCTCATATGCTGGACAGGGTGATAAAAGGTGGACCGAAATACTGGGGGTGGCTGATATTCCTGGCTGTCATGATGACCATAGGCTTCATCGTCTATCTCTATCAGTTCAAGACAGGTTTGGGCGTCACGGGAATGAGCAGGGACGTTTCCTGGGGGCTTTACATCTCCCAGTTTACCTATTTGGTTGGAATTGCAGCTGGTGGGGTGATGGTGGCACTTCCCTGTTATCTGCACGATTACAAGGCATTCGGGCGGATTACCGTTCTGGGTGAATTTATGGCCATTGCGGCGGTCCTCATGTGCCTGCTCTTTATCATGGTAGATCTAGGATATCTTCCCAGGATCATGAACGTGATCATGTATCCCCATCCCAAGTCCATTTTGTTCTGGGACATGATCGTGTTAAACGTATACCTGCTCCTGAACCTCCTGATCGGGTGGAATGTCATTGCTGCTGAGCGAAAAGGAATCCACTATCAGAAATGGGTCAAGGTATTGATCTACATTTCCATCCCGTGGGCCTTCAGTATCCATACGGTCACGGCGTTCCTGTACGCCGGGCTGCCGGGCAGGCACTTCTGGCTGACCGCTATCATGGCGCCCCGCTTTCTGGCATCAGCCTTTTGTTCAGGGCCGGCACTTCTCCTTATTATCTGCCTTATCGTGCGGAAAGTGAGCAAGTTTGACCCAGGTGAAAAGCAAATGAGAACCTTGAGCGGTATTATTGCCTATGCCTTTATCCTGAATATATTTTTCTTCCTCATGGAAGTATTTACCGCGTTTTACAGTCAGATCCCCGGGCATATGCATTCGCTTGTGTATCTCTTTGCGGGGCTGGATGGATACGGGAAACTGGTTCCCTGGATGTGGGCATTCGCGGTGGCCAGCGTGGTCGCACTGGTTCTCTTGATCGTGCCTGCCACTAGAAGAAAGGAAGACACCCTGCTGGTGGCATGTGTTTTCGTGATTATTGCCACGTGGATAGATAAGGGACTCGGCCTGGTCATCGGTGGGTTTATTCCTGATCCCTTTGACAAGGTCTTCGAGTACTGGCCGACAACGCCGGAGATTCTCATAGCCCTTGGTGTCTGGGCTACAGGGTTTTTTGTGTTGACGGTGCTTTTCAAGATGGCTGTCTCAATCAAAGAGGAAGTGGGGGCCTGATATCATCCCGTGAAAAGAACTTGACAACCCCGGTGCTGCTCTGTTAAAAGCGCTTTCGTAATTCATAAATAATGACGTGTTGGTGCGAAAACACCGCAAAGGAAACCAATTTAAATTTGAGGAGGAATGTTGAGATGGGCTATGAAGTTGTCGTGGACAAAGACAAGTGTGAAGGATGTGAAGAATGTGTTGAAGTTTGCCCTGTTGACGTATATGAAATGGTAGATGGGAAATCAGAACCGGTGAATGCCGAGGAATGCCTCGGATGCGAAAGCTGTGTTGAGGTGTGTGACCAGGAAGCGATCACTGTGACGGAAGTCTAGATAATATCAGTTTCGGCTATAAGAAGCGCTGTGGTCCCCCGCTGGAACACAGCGTTTTTTTTGTGAAAAAACCCGCAGGGTTCCTGATTCGGATGCAATGAAGAAAGGCCACCCTAGAAAAACGAGAGCGGCCTTTCTTTGTTGCATAAAAAATTGTTTGCTGAAACTTCTAAGACTTCTTTTTCTTTTGATGGCACTGGCTGCATTTCTTGAAAGGCCCGGTTTTTTTCCCGGCCTTGGCAAGAGCTTTGTGGCAACCCTTGCAGTCCTTGTGGTAGGCATTTTGCAACTTCGGTACCTTCCCCTGTTTTTTTAGTGGGTTGTGAC
>Ga0164318_10005662_pt1 | contig 12085 bp, 12 predicted proteins | sample GuaBasSedimGuay9_FD_113734 | JGI IMG/M metagenome (GOLD analysis project Ga0164318, IMG submission 113734) | Subseafloor sediment microbial communities from Guaymas Basin, Gulf of California, Mexico - Guay9, Core 4571-4, 0-3 cm | ecosystem: Environmental > Aquatic > Marine > Hydrothermal vents... | reverse complement strand
TTCACATCGGAATCAAAAATTACCTGATTCATTTCTTGTGCCTGTGCACCAATAAAAAGCAACATAAATAATCCACTAACAATAGTTTTCATAATCCTTATTTTTTAAGAATAAACAACAAAGGTATACATGATTTTTATTGCTATCAGAAAAAAGATGATTCTTACAGCATTTACTTCAAAAGCATTTTATCTCAACTCTGTATTAAGGAAAAGTAAAAACTTATCGTAATCCGTTGTACCAAAATTCAAAACCTTTATTATTTTATGTTTATTAGTTTTAATAATTGTAAAATCTGATATATTCATATTAAGCATAGAGATTAACTCTTTTTTATCATTAATAACTTTAGCTTTTAAATTCTCTAATGAAGAATATTTACTGCTATTAGCAACAATATAAGTAAAGCTATCTTGCTTATAATTTTTACTTTTTTCTACAAAAATAGGTAGCAAACTTTTTAAGCAGGATTGACAGGCATACTTTGATAAAATGACATAAAAATGCTCTGATTCTGGTATTGACTCATCAAAAGCGGCAAGATAATTGTCAAAATCTTTAGATATGTTTGTTTTGCCAGAGCAAGAGAATAGGATAAAAAATATAAAAATCCACTTGCTAAGGTGATGGTATTTGAAATAAACTACCTCTGATTTCTTGTTCATTTTCTTGTTTATAATTTAAAATAAATAATCCAGCATCTGTCGGCACCATTCCAATAGGAGAATAATTTCCATCTACAAACTCATATTCAATAATTTCAGAAAAATTAAGATCCGAAACGAGTAAGCTCCAAGAGATATCACTGCTCTTAACAACCTTACCTTCAACTAAATAATTGCTCTTATGCTTATATACCCTATACACTAAATTTGTATAGGGATCATAAATTAATTGCAAATACCTAGGTTCTTCTATTGTATATTTCCTTTTATAATTGCCATTCCGTAATTCCGTGAGAGAAAAAGGTTTGAAACCCTTCTTACTTCCACTCCCAAAAAAGCAAGCCTCCTTTTGGTTTTTATTATAAATATAAATACTGTCATCACAACTAAATGAATAAGCAACACCATTATTTGGTAATTCAGTTAATTTGGAATAAAAATCGTTATAAAAGTCTCCATTTTGATAACTTAAAGGAAAGTTGCCGAATAATTCTACAGCAGAAATTCCATCTTGTATAGAAACTGCGACTCCTGTTTTTCGTGAAAAATAATTATAAATAGACTCTTTATTTTTTATAAAAATGTCGCTATAAGCAATAGGCAAATAAAGTTTCTCGGAAAATAACATAGAACTATTCCAGTAAGACAAGGGGAAAGTATTTCCAGCAATTAATGTATCATAACTTAATATTTCATACTTTTTATTGGCGAGATTAATTAGTACTAATTTACGTTCGTCACTACAAAGAAGAATAGCTTCGCTCCTTGATTTGAATATCAAATCTGTTCCTTGTGAGAATTCAATTTCATTGTTTAAAAAACTTAAATCAAATTTTGTACCTATTGCATTTAAATCACCTATAAAAACAGCCTTATCTTTCCATGAGTAAGAGTAAATGTAAGTTGAAGATGAGTCAATAATATATTTAAAATTATTCGTAAAATTCCCTATGCTAGTAATATAATTAACATCAACAGGAACAGCGACATCCTTAAAACGGATATCGCTGCTTAATTTCTGTTCTTGATTTTTACAGCCAAATAAAAAAATAACGCTCCATGCTACAAAATATACTATTCTTTTCATACTAGAAAGTAAAAATTTATTTAAATATCTTATTTCTCTGAGAGACTAAGAGGATAAGCCGCAAGAACATTCTTCCCAAAATCTCTTACCACAATAATTATCGTACCTTCTTGTTTCGAGTCTGGTCTAACTGAAATAATAAAACGCTTATCAATAATTCCAAGATAAATAGTTTCTGTCATGTACGGAAAAAGTTCCTGCCAATTATTTTCTAAAAAATATTCAATTAAATCATTGCCATTATTCGCTTTGATAAACTTGTCAAACTCTTTCTCAACAGAAGAATCACTCTTTGGATATACGATAATATCGTCCCAACAATCTACCGCAGGGAGGCAACAAAACTCATCGCCAGGATTAGGCCAATCCAAATTATACACTCTTCTCAAATGTGTACGCTCTACTTCAAGTACAGAAGATTTAATCAATTCGGCTGATTCAATATTATTCTCTTTTTCAATTCTTTTTGCGCAGCTAGAAAGAACAACTAAACTAAAAATAATGGCGCTAATTTTCCATTTTTCCATTTTGTTTCTTTTAAGAGATTATAATTTATTACTACAATGCAATATAGTAATAATATTTAGAAAGGGAAAAGGTTAACAAATGCCTTTAAACGATTAAAAATCAAGCTGTTATTTTTTTCAGAAAAAAACACCACATACTCCCTTGCATAGTTAAGTATGCTAACTCAAATTATTCTTATTCCATCAACATCCACAAAGAAATTCGTACTTTTGTATTCTAAGGCTTTAATTATGCATATCACTAAAGACATGAAAATGGCCGATGCCATTCATCGTAATTATTTATTGCTTCCGGTTATTAACAGGTTGGGCATTCAATTGGGATTTCAAGATAAAACAATTGAAAAAGTTTGTGCCGAAAACGACCTTGACACAGAATTTTTCCTTACTATCATTAACGCATTTATGGATACTGATGATAGCTTTTCGGAAAGACTTCAGGCACATTCGGTAAGAGATGTGGTATCTTATTTATTAAAAACACACACCTACTATTTAGAGCGAATTATTCCTGAAATAGAAAACAGAATAAACCTGCTTATCCAACATTCGCAACTAACCAAAGAAGAATTTATTCTCGTTAAAAACTTTTTTGAAGAATATAAAAAAGAGCTATACAGCCATATCTCTTTGGAGGAAGAACAGGTTTACCCTTATATGGTTGAGATAGCCGAAGCCTACCGTAAAAAATCGTTAAGTACAGAGCTGTTAGATAAAATAAACCACTATCCTATAAGTAGTTATCAAAAAGAACATTCCGATATTGAAGCAAAGCTTTTCGACCTTAAAAATATTTTGATTAAATACCTCACAACACCCAACGACAGCTACTTACGCAATAGGGTTTTAATGGAATTATTTACTTTGGAACAAGATTTGAGCGATCACGCGCGTATAGAAAATATGGTGTTAGTTCCACAGATTATAGAAATGGAAACAGCTTTATTAGCATTAAAAAAATAATATGATAGTTATTGCTACAGCTTCTTTTATTGTTCGTAAAGGCTTAACCGATATACTTAAAGGATTATATACAGGGTTCAAAATAAGCAGCGTTTGCTTTGCCGAAGAGTTAAACAAATTAAATAACATAAATAATATTACACTTCTTTTGGCTTCTACCGAAATTATAACACACCTTGACTTAAATAAATTTAAAGAAACTCAACTTATAAAATTAATTGATTCGCGCCCTGAATATATTGATACTGACTATACAAATTCTGAGTTTCTTTTTTTAGACGATACCGAGAGCTCCATTTTACATATTCTGAAAAGGAATCTGGCATTGATGGAAAAAAACAACTCAAGCACAAAGACAGAATCGATATTAAGCGACCGTGAGCTTGATATTGTTAGGGAAGTCGCTTTAGGACAAACCAATAAAGAAATTGCCGATAAATTATTTATTAGTGCACATACCGTTATCACTCATCGTAAAAATATCACTCGAAAGCTTGGTATTAAAACCGTTTCTGGGCTTACGGTCTATGCATTATTAAATAAACTGATAAAAATGGAAGACAATATTTAACATCTCCTATACTAAATCTAACTAAGCCAAAAATATTTCTAAATTTGCCTTGTCTATGGCAGAACAAATAAGCTCAAACAAAAACAAGCGTAAAAAGCAAGCTCCCATCAAAGATGAGAAGGAAATGTCTTTTTGGGATCATCTAACCGAATTACGGGGTACTTTTATACGTTCAATTTTTACTGTTCTTATTCTATCCATAGTAGCCTTTTTAAATAAAGATTTTATCTTTAACGAAATTATTCTTGCCGTTAAAGACAGTGATTTCATTACTAATAGAGGCTTGTGTTTTCTTGGACAATTAATAGGAATTAATTATTTCTGCGTAAAAGATATAGCTTTAGAAATTATCAATATTAATATATCGGGTCAGTTTATGACACATATGTATATTAGTTTTGTTATGGGTTTTATAACTGCCGCCCCCTATATTATTTACGAATTCTGGCGTTTTGTAAAACCGGCTCTTTACGACGATGAACGCAAAAACTCGGGAGGAGCTGTAATTATATTTTCTTTTCTGTTTTATTCTGGAGTGCTCTTTTCTTATTTTTTAATCGTTCCGCTTACTTTAAATTTCTTTGGTTCTTACCACGTTAGCGATATGGTTCAAAATCAAATATCATTAAATTCATATATTAGTACTGTTATTACCGTAACCCTTTCTATAGGCTTAATTTTTGAACTCCCCGTATTAGTTTATTTTTTAGCTACAATAGGAATTATAGAAGTGGAATCTCTGAAAAAAAACAGAAAATACACCTTAGTAGTTGTTCTAATTCTATCGGCAATTGTAACTCCACCCGATGTCTTTAGCCAAGTATTAGTAACTATTCCCTTAATGATTCTTTATGAGTTTAGCATTTTATTGGCAAAACGTGGTGAAAAAAAGAATATAGTATCCGATTAATATGAAAATGCAGCACTTTTTTAATTTGCTAATTTTGAAAAACATACTATATTTGTTATCGGAATTGTTTTGGAGTAATTTATCACTAAAATATTTTTGTAATTCTCGCGTTATCATTAATACAGACAGACACTATTTAAAGGTGAACAAACATAAGCTCAACATAATATTGGTATTATTTTTTGCGGGATTTTTAGTTCTTACTTCAAATGCACAAATGCGACCTCATTCTCAGCGTTGGTCTAAACTTTACCATACACCGGAAATTTATCGTGATTGGATGTTCAGCTTAACAGGAGGTACTATTCTTTATTATGGCGGTTTAAGTAATTACGATTTAGATCCTTTAAAGAAAATTCCTAATGAAAGTAATTTTTCATATAGTGCTTCGGTAGGTAAATGGGTGAGACCTTATTTGGCAATGCGCATTAATTTTCAAAAAGGGAAGTTACATAGCCTAAAAAGCAGTTACGATATGAACTCCGAATATAATGAGTATACCGCTCAGCTAATGGTCAATGTTACCGACTTTTTTAATTATCCGGCGGGCTATCAACGTAAGTTTTATTCTTACGTTTTTCTTGGTTATGGGCTAATTGATTTTCATAGCTCTGTTTACAATACAAATACAGGAGACTTAATAAAAGAATGGGGAGCTGATAAAATGATTACCGAATGGGTAATTCCTGCCGGTATTGGCGTTGCATATAACTTTAATCAGAATTTTACTTTTGCTTTTGACGCAACCTACCATTATATAAATACTGATAAATTAGATGCCAGAGTAAACAACTCTAAAGATTTTTTACTGTATTTAGCACTAAACGTTACCTACAATTTCAACCTTAAACAAATTAACGGCTATATAGTACGACCAAAAAGCAGACGCAGCTTAAAATGGGCTAAATTTTAGTCGCTTAAAAATTCCTCTACATACTTAAAAAACTGCTCAGGAGCTTCAGCATGTACCCAATGTGTTGCCTTTTCAATTGTTTTAATATTCGCTTGCGGAAAAGCATTTATTAAAGGCGGCAAATCTGAGTCTAAAACATAATCCGATGCTCCTCCTCGAATGACAAGAGTAGGTTTGTCTAATGGGTATTCCGGCTCAATACCATCAAACATCTCATCTAAATTATTAGCAATACAATCTAAACACATGCGCCAAGCAAATTCTTTTTCTTCTTTACGATAAAGATTCTTCATAATAAACTGACGTATACGAGGTGATTCTATATCGTTAGCTAAGATTAGCTCGACATCTTGTCGCCTTTCAATTTTAGAAAAATCGACTTTTTTCATCGCATTAATTACTTTTAAATGATAATCACGAGGAGGATATTGACGTAAGCTGATATCTACAACTATTAATTTGGAAAGATAGTCGGGATTCTCTAATGCAAAACGCATACCTACTTTCCCTCCCATAGAATGTCCAAGAATAATGGCGTCTTCCAATTCATGCTCATCAATAAATTCAAATAAATCATCTACCAAAGCCAAATAATTAAAATTTGGGCTATGAGGTGATTGGCCGTGATTTCTCTGATCTAAAATAAAAACCTGATAGCCAAGTTCTGCAATTTTTTTTGCGAAACTTACCCAGTTATCAGAAATACCGAAAAGACCATGTAAAATAATAAATGGTTTTCCCTCACCGTAAGTTCTATAAAAAAGCTGCATCGTTTATTTCCTCAAGCAATTCAAATACATCTGAACGGTATTCTCAAGACCCAAATATAAAGCTTCACAAATTAGAGCATGTCCAATAGACACTTCGAGTAAACCGGGAATATTATCCGCAAAATATTTAAGGTTTTCCAAATTTAAATCATGACCCGCATTCAATCCCAAACCTACTTCATTAGCAACAATTGCAGCCTCAACAAATGGTTTTATTGCAGTTTCTTTATTTATAGAATAATTTGCTGCATAAGATTCTGTATAAAGTTCCACACGGTCAGCTCCCGTTTTAACGGCATTTCGAATCATTTCCGCATCCGTTTCGATAAAAATGCTTGTACGAATACCCACAGCTTTGAATCGACCAATAACCTCAGTTAAGAAAGCTTGGTGCGTAATGGTATCCCAACCTGCATTAGAAGTTAACACTTCCGGCGGATCAGGAACCAAAGTAACTTGGGCAGGAACAATCTCTAAAACTAAATCGATAAAGGCCTTATTGGGATAACCTTCAATATTAAATTCCGTAGCGATAGCTGGTTTTAATTCACGCACATCGCTATACCTGATATGCCGCTCATCCGGTCTTGGATGTACCGTAATTCCCTGTGCTCCAAAACGTTCTATATCCAAAGCAGATTGTAAAACATTGGGCATATTCCCACCTCGCGCATTACGTAAAGTGGCAATTTTATTAATATTTACACTTAATTTAGTCATAATATTTTGAATTTAATCGTCAGAAAAATCTTTCAATAATTTCCGATAGGCCGAATACACATTTGCTCTTGAAACAAAGCCAAGATATTTATCATTCTGAATAACGGGCATGGTATAATTACCCGTTTTATTAAATTTATTGGCAACTTCTTCCATCGATTCATCGGGGCTAACCGTTGCCAAAGGCTGGAACATAAACTCTGATATTTTCACTTCATCATAAAGCTCTGACTTAAACATAACATTACGAATTACATCTAATGTTATTAAGCCATAAAAGTTATTTTTATTATCAATAACAGGGAATATATTCCGTTTAGCTTTTGATACCAAATTCACCATATCGCCAAGAGTTGCATCAGGATCAATGGATCTAAAATCTTTTTCAATCAATTTATCTACCCGCATTAATTGCATTACTGATTTATCTTTATGATGGGTCATCAACTCACCACGTTTAGCCAGTTGATAGGTGTAGACAGAATTTGGAATAAAAAGGCGAGCTGTGATATATGCCAATGTTGAAGTAACCATTAGAGGAACAAATAGCTGATATCCCGTTGTAATTTCAGCAATAAGAAAAATAGCTGTAAGAGGGGCATGAAGTACTCCGGAGATTACACCAGCCATACCCACCAAAGCAAAGTTAGATTCAGAAAGATGAGTAAAAGAGGTAAGATTAATTATTTTCGCGAAAAATATTCCCGATAGAGTTCCTAAAAACAGAGCCGGAGCAAAAACACCTCCAATTCCGCCGGCACCAAATGTAACAGAAGTCGCCACTACTTTTAAAAGTATTACAGCTATCATAACGCCAAGAAAAACCCATATTTGATTCTGATAATTTTCAAATAAACTATTTTCAAACATTAAAGATAAATCGCCATGTAAGGAGGCGTTAATGAATTCATAACCCTCACCATATAAGTTAGGAAATAAGAATATTAAAACACCTAAAATACTTCCTCCAATAAATAATCGCTTATACCATTTTTTTACTCTCGAAAAAAGCTCACTTATCTTTATGTAAACTTTGGTAAAATATACAGAGATAAAACCTGCAAAAACACCTAAGAGTGCATACCATAACAAATCAGAAATAGCAAACGGATCAATGGCTTGAATGGCATATACAGCTCCTCTTCCCATAAATAAATAAGAGGTAACTACTGCAGAAACAGAAGCTAATAATAAAGGAATTAACGCCATCATGGTAAGGTCAATCATAATTACTTCCATAGCAAATACAATTGCCGCAATGGGAGCTTTAAAAATTGCAGCCAAAGCAGCAGCACTTGCAATTGCTATTAAATGCGTGATTTGACGATAATTTAGCTTCACCACCTGACCTACACCACTTCCGATGGTAGCACCGGTAAGTACAATCGGGCCCTCTAAACCAACAGAACCTCCGAAGCCAACAGTAAATATTGAAGTTATTATATTGGATATAACATTGTGCTGAGGAATCATTCCTCCCTCTTTAGCAATAGCGTAAAGTACCGCTGGAATACCATGTCCGATATGACGCTTAATCACAAAATTGATAAACAAAACCGCCAAACTAATACCAATTATGGGGTAAATAAGATGAAAATATTCGTGATAAGGAAACCCATCTAATTTTTCTAAAAGCGATTGCACTAAATCTACTCCACGCTTAATGATTATTACCGAGATCCCAACTAAAACACCAGTTATTATACTTATGTAGTTAAGAAATTGCTTTCCTGCTAACTTTTTAAACCTGCGAATTTGAAATCTAAGAATTGTTTTATTACTCATTAATAAGTATATATATCTGATATTCAATAAATAAAAGCAAATTTACTTTTCATCAATTCAGTTTGCAAAATTAGTAAAAGATTGCATTGTAAAACCCTTACTACTACTTTTTATAATAAAATAAATTTTGGTAATTTTTTAAGTTGAATTTTTTTAGAACTAAAATTCAAAGACTATTAATCTTCAGAAAAATCTTTTAATAATTTCCGATAAGCTGAATACACATTAGCACGAGAAACAAAGCCAAGATACTTACCGTTTTTAATAACCGGCATAGTATAGTTTCCTGTTTTATTAAATTTATTGGCAACCTCTTCCATTGATTCGTCGGGGCTAACTGTTGCCAAAGGTTGAAACATAAACTCTGATATTTTCACCTCATCGTAAAGCTCTGGCTTAAACATAATACTACGAATAACATCGAGTGTAACTATACCATAAAAATGATTTGTATCATCAATAACGGGGAAAATATTCCGTTTAGCTTTAGATACCAAATTTACCATATCGCCTAAGGTCGCATCAGGTCCAATAGCTGCAAAATCTTTTTCTATTAACTTGTCAACATGCATCATCTGCAGTACCACTTTATCTTTATGGTGTGTCATTAATTCCCCTCTCCTCGCAAGCTGATAAGTATATACAGAATTGGGAACAAATATTTTAGTCGTTGCATAAGCAAGAGCCGAAGTAATCATTAATGGAACAAACAATTGATATCCGGTAGTAATTTCGGCAATTAAGAATATAGCGGTAAGCGGCGCTTGTAAAACCCCCGAAATTATACCTGCCATTCCTACTAAAGCAAAATTAGATTCCGACACCTGAGCTAAAGATGAAACATTTATTGCTTTTGCAAAGAATAAGCCTGAATAAGTCCCTAAAAATAGTGAAGGAGCAAAAACCCCTCCAATTCCTCCTGCTCCAAAAGTAACCGAAGTAGCTATAGCTTTCATTAATATGATAACAAGCATTAGTCCTAATATAACCCAAATATTATCTTGAAAATCAACAAATAAACTATTGTCGAACATCAAAGAATAGTTTCCGTGTAAAGCACTATTTATAAATTCATATCCCTCACCATATAAAGCAGGGAATAAAAAAACCAAAAAACCTAAAATGCTACCGCCAATAAGTAAACGTTTATACCAGCTTTTGATATCGGAAAAAAGCTGAGCGATTTTAATATATACTTTGGTGAAATAAATAGATACAAAACCCGCAAATACGCCTAAAAGCGCATACCAAATTAAATCGGAATATGAAAAAGGATCTATTGATTGAATGGCGTATATTGCTCCACGACCCATAAAAGCATAGGAAGTAAGAACAGCTGTTACCGAAGCCAACAACAAAGGAACAAGAGCAACCATAGTCAAATCAATCATAATCACTTCCATAGCAAAAACGATAGCTGCAATTGGAGCTTTAAAAATAGCTGCTAAAGCAGCAGCACTTGCAATAGCTAACAGCTGAGTAATTTGTCTGTAATTCAACCTGAATATCTGGCCCAAACTACTTCCAAAAGCAGCCCCTGTAGCAACTGTAGGGCCTTCCAAACCAACAGAACCACCAAAACCAACAGTTAAAATAGAACTTACAATACTTGAAAAGGTATTATGCTTTGGAATTATCCCATACTGTTTAGAAATAGCATAAAGCACCGATGGAACGCCATGCCCAACATGTCTTTTTATAATAAATTTAATGAAAATAACGGCTAAACCTATTCCTATTAAAGGATATAAAATATGAAGGTAGGATTGGTATTGGAAATCTTTAGCAAACCGCAAAAGAGCTTGTAGTTGATGTACTCCTGTTTTAATTAAGGATGCAACTAAACCGGCTATAATACCAATAACTATACTAATAATGTAAATAAACTGTTTCCCCGCAAGTTTTTTTACGCGAATAATCCCTATTCGTTGCAATAATTTGATATTCATTATATGCTTTTCATTCTTTTTTCAATCTACAAAAAATTGCATTCTATTTTAAAAAAAACAGCTCGCTAAAGTAACAAAAGATTAATAAACAGCACACTAATATTTGCTTTTTATGTCAAATTGAATTTTGTTACTTTAGCAAAAAAAATGAAAATGAAGATAATAACATATAATGTAAACGGCATACGTGCCGCCATGAAAAAGGGCTTTATTGATTGGTTGAAAAATGAAAATCCGGATATCGTTTGTATTCAAGAAACCAAAGCCCAAGTTAATCAAATACCAATCTTTGATTTTACGGAAGCCGGATATTATACTTATTCTTTTTCTGCTCAGAAAAAAGGATATAGTGGTGTTGCTATTCTTTGCAAACAAGAGCCCGATCATGTGGAATATGGTATGGGAATTGAAAAATACGACTCTGAGGGTCGCTTTATTCGGGCTGATTTTGGTGACATCTCTGTCATCAGCGTTTATCATCCTTCCGGATCAAGTGGAGATTTACGTCAAGCATTTAAGATGCAATGGTTGGATGATTTCGCCAACTATATTCAGGAACTTAGAAAATCAAGACCAAAACTGGTTGTTGCTGGTGATTATAATATTTGCCACGAAGCAATAGATATTCACAATCCCGTTGGCAATAAAAAGAGTTCTGGTTTTCTTCCTGAAGAACGCGAATGGATGACAAATTTTCTCAACTTGGGGTTTATTGATTCTTTCCGTCGTTTAAATAAAGAACCGCATAATTATACGTGGTGGTCTTATCGTGCAAATGCACGTAATAACAATAAAGGATGGCGTATTGATTATAATATGCTTACCGAAAATTTAAGCGGAAACTTAAAAGATTCGGGTATTTTGCCCAAGGCAAAACAATCAGATCATTGCCCTACTTGGGTGGAAATTGATATTTAAGCAAAAAACCATTCCTAAATTAACACCAAAACCGTCTTTTTTTATCACCTTTTCTGCGATAATCCACGTTATTTGCGGAAAAAAATACATCTTGATAAAAATGCTCCCGCAGATTTCGCTGATAGACGCTGATAAAATATTCTAATAGTATCTGACATTATTGCCAAGGCTAAACAATCGGATCATTGTCCTAATGGGTTGAACTAAAAATCAATACTGACTGAAAATAATTTATTTTCAGAAGAAACCCCCTTCTATTAAAATCGGTTTTTTTCTTCTTCTGTCTTTTTTAAATACTCCCGATATG
>Ga0164318_10005661_pt1 | contig 12086 bp, 6 predicted proteins | sample GuaBasSedimGuay9_FD_113734 | JGI IMG/M metagenome (GOLD analysis project Ga0164318, IMG submission 113734) | Subseafloor sediment microbial communities from Guaymas Basin, Gulf of California, Mexico - Guay9, Core 4571-4, 0-3 cm | ecosystem: Environmental > Aquatic > Marine > Hydrothermal vents >... | reverse complement strand
CGGTGAAAAGTTTTCTGTCGGACGTGTTCAGAGCCCGGCGGTAGCGCTTATTGTAGAACGCGAACGTGAAATCAGGGCATTTGTTCCCGAACCTTTTTGGGTTATCAAAGCGAATTATAAGAAAGGAGAAGATTCCTTTGTAGCGAATTTAAAAGCCGGAAAAATTACAGATGAAAAAAAAGCTTTGAAAATTTTTGAATCAATTAAAAATGCAAAAACACATTCGGTTACCAAAGTTGCTAAATCAGAAGTGAAAAAAAATCCGCCGCCTCCGTTTATTACTTCCACTTTCCAAAGAGCCGCCTTTCAAACTTTCGGTATGGCGTCAAAAAGAGCAATGAGAATTGCACAGGGACTTTATGAAGGAAAAGAAATTTCCGGAAAACATATCGCGCTTATTACTTATATGAGAACAGATTCACCAAGAATCTCTTCGGAAGGACTTGCCGCGGCAAAAGACCAGGTGCTTACTCAGTATGGTAAAGATTATTATCAAAGTAGAAATTTTAAAGGAAAAGCCGGATCGCAGGATGCTCATGAAGCAATCCGACCGGCACATCCGGAAATAACACCCGAAATGGCTAAAGATTTTCTTGAAGCCATTGATTATAAAATCTATAAACTAATCTATCAGCGCTGGCTCGCTTCTCAAATGAAATCGGCTCGATATAACAAAGTGAAAGCTTTGATTAATGCTGATAAAATCGAACTCGAAGCGGTTGGCTTAACACTTGTCTTTGACGGATTTCTTCTCGCTTACGGCAAAGGAATGGAAGTTGCCAGAGAAAAAGAAGTTGACAAAAAACTTCCCGAACTTTTAGAAGGAGATATGCTTCAACTTATCGAAGCAATGAATGAAAGAAAAATGACCATTCCGCCCCCGCGATATAATAACGCTTCCATAATTGAAAAACTTGAAAAACTCGGTATCGGGCGACCGTCAACCTACGCCGCGATAGTAGATCTTATTCAGCAGAGAGAGTATGCAATCGAAATAGGCAAGCGACGTGAATTTCAAGCTACTCCGCGCGGAGAAAAATTATACGATTACCTGAAGGAACATCGTCCTGTCGCTATTGATTATAAATTCACCGCTGAAATGGAATCAAAACTCGATAGTATTGAACTCGGTGAAAGAAACTATGTCGATGTGGTTAAAGATGAGTTTAAAGTTATTCAGGACGCTTATGAAATGTTCAAAAAAAGCGGGGGATTCGGTATGGCTCACAAACCGACCGCGCGACAACTTCAATTCGCCGACCGTCTTTCTACAGCATCGGGGAAAGCTATTCCGGAAGAGGCTTTAAAAGACAGCAAAGAACTTTCCAAATGGATTGATGAAATAAAAGATAACACTGAATTACCTGCATTGCCGCCATCAAAAAAACAACTTCTTTACGCGGAAGCTCTTGCCCGTGACACAGAGATGTCACTTACTGATGAGATGAAATCCGATGCATCTAAAATTTCAGGTTTTATTGACCAGGCGAGAAAAATTCTTGATCAAAAACTTTCATCTTCCAAACGTTCATTTACTATTAATTATATGGATGAGGGCGTTGAACACGAATTCGATAAAATTGAAATCTTAGACATTATTGATGAAGAGGAAAAGAAAGCTATCGGATTACGTGTTACATTAAGAGCGACAAAATGGATCCCAAGAAGCCAGATTGAACGTCATTCCGACCAGGTTCTCACTCTGAAAAATAAATGGGCTGCGGAAAATGTTTATGTGAGTGCTAAGAGTACAGGAAGAAGGTCATTCAAGAAGAGTTATAAAAAGACCGCAAAAAAATCCGCAAAGAAAAAATAAATTTCCTTAGCCATGCCTTCAAATTATTTTACATCGGTATGGTTATTTCGAATAGTCAATCAGATAGGTTGTAAGAGTATACGGTCGTTTGTATTTTCCTCTGTCCCAGTAAACGGTCAGATTGATTTCATGAAGTGCCGGAACTTCTTCATCAATATCTTCGATGACTTCAACGTCATAACTGTAATCAGGGAAATCATCACCAAAATCCCCGCTTGTATCAATATCATCAGCTTTTTTCTGCCAGTATTTATTCTCAATCTCTACCATTGCAAGACGGGCTAGTCCGGTTTGAATGGTTACTCCGCGAGCTATAGTGACAGCCTTTGTAGCCTGCCCGATCAAAGTAAGAACGGAGGCGATGCCGATACCGAGAACGACAACGGCGACCATAACTTCGACCAATGTAAATCCGTTTTTATTAATTTGTTTCTTCATCTTCAACGATAACTTCTGTAAGACCATTAGCGCGAATGTGCACTTTATATTTTAAAGGATCATCTTCCTTTTTTCCAAAATAAATTGTTGTGTCAATTGAACGACCTTGCGGATTGAGCGGAACTTCAAATTTACCTTCTGAGATTTCATCTCCACGCCCGTCAACAATTTTCAATATTTTAATTTCTTTTGGCAGTTTATGAGTTTCTTCATCGAATATGGAAACTCTGCCTGCGGCATTGCGGTTAGAATTTATATTTTCTTCATCAGTCCAATCGTCATCATTATCATTCTGTTTATCGGCGGAGTCGGGCATATATCTCGAGCTTTCTCCCGGGAAAAGTCCACTGCCGCCGGAAGATGTAAGATCATCTTCCGTTAGCTCGAAATCATCTCCTCGACCGGCATCGCGGCTTACGTAATATTCCTGTTTATCGAGATCAAGATGAACTCTGTATGTCGCTCTTTGAATTGCCGCCATTCCTTGTGAATAAACAAATGTAGTCATCAAAGTATTTGCTTCACTTCTGAGTTTTCCCCTGTGCAAAGTTTTAAAAATACGTGGAGCCGAAACACTAAGAACAATTGCCATCATAGAAATAACGACTATGAGTTCAAGCAGTGTAAAAGCAGAATAGCGTGTGTTAGGTCGTAAAATCATCATAAGCTATACATTCTTTTTACCGTGGGATAACCGTTTCGTCCGCCGAGTTTCACCACCCATTCCAGAACATGAGTGTAACCATGTGCTTTTCCATAAGAGCGAATTCGAAAAACCTTACCCCCGCCGGATAGATGTCTGTATTGTCTGTCTTCAATTATTTGTTCATATCTTTCGGGGTAAATTATTTCAAGAACTTTTTCCGATGCGGTATTGGGGTTAACTTTAACGGTTTCAGAATCAACGGTGATATAGTCTTTAATTCCCTGATCAAGAACATCATCAGCATCATCGATAGGGGAAGTTTTATCACCATCATTTTCATTTTCATCTAATATACCGTTTCCGTTAAGATCTTCTCCAAACCATACAGTATCATCTATTTCTCCGGGATATTTGTTAATCATTACATCGAGTATTGTAAGAAAATCTGAAGATTCATGCATCGGCCCGTTGGCAATTCTTGCAGGAGGTTCGAGGTCTTCGTAATCATCGCTTTCCGCGCCGTTAATTTCAGGATTATCATCTTTATCGACATAATCGATAATACAATCAACTAATTTATCTACTGTTGTTAAATCATCAGTAGCTGTCTCGAAAAGTCGCTGTAAAGTATCACGTTTCTTCGCTTTGGCTAATTCCGAAATATTTATTAAACTTGATTCATCCATAGGTCCAAGACCCACCTGTCCGAAATTATCTTTAAATTTCACTGTATAACTTCCATCACCAATGGGGCAATTATTATAGATTTCTTCATAACGTTCCAACTGTTCAGCGTCTTCAGGGAAGTCGTATTTTGGATAAGCGAAAGAGCTGGTTTTAAGCCCTTTTTTTAATTCACCGAGAGCGCGGTAAATCCCTGCTTTAGCACAATACTGCGCTTGCAGATCGTCCATATAATTTCTTGCAAGACTCAACTCAAGTTTTATTGCGAAAGCATAAGCGATAGCAAGAGACATAAGGAAAAAAAGAACAAACATTGCCATTATCAATGCAATGCCGCTTGGTTTTGATCTTATTTTTTTTCTTATATTATTCATTTTGTCTGAAAGGCTAATTATTATGTGATTTTATAATTTCATCATGTTTAGATCAAGCATTGGCATTAGCATTGCAAGAATTATTATTGTTACTATTGAAGCTAATAAAACTATTATCAATGGCTCAAGTATAGTCATTCCGGCTTTGATTGCCGCGCGTGATTGTTTATCATAATTATCAGCAATTCTTTTAAGCATTGAGCCGAGAGTTCCTGATTCTTCGCCAACAGAGATCATGTGAATTACGACAGGCGGAAAAACACCGCTTGCGCGCAATGGTTTAGCTATTCTTTCACCTTCTTTCACGTTTTTCGACACGTTATCGAGCGCGGATTCAATAACGACATTCCCTGCGGTGTCTTTAGCAATATTTAATGCTTGAAGTATAGGAATTCCGCCGTCAACAAGTGTGCCGAATGTTCTGGAAAACCGTGCTATAGCGATTTTTTTAGTTAAAGTGCCAAGCACCGGCAATTTAAATTTTAATTTATCAAGAAATATTCTCGCCTGTTCGGTGTTTTTCCAATAACGTGCTCCGGAAAATATTCCCACAATAACCATTATATATATCCACCAAAAATTCTTGAGCGAATCGGCAACAATTATAAGACCTTGCGTTAGTCCCGGAAGTTCTGTGTGCATTCCCTCGTAAATTGCTTTAAATTTGGGTACGGCAAAAACCATAAGTAATGTTATCGCTGCTCCCATGACAATTGTTAACACCAGAGGATAAATCATAGCCGATGTTACGGTAGAACGCATATCCTGCTCATCTTCAGAAAAGTCCGCAAGGCGATTCAATGACTGTTCAAGAACGCCTCCCGTTTCGCCGGCGCGAACCATATTTACTGCCAATCGCGAAAAACATTTAGGATGACCGGCAAGCCCGTCAGCAAGCATAGCTCCTCCCTGCACCTGTTCTTTTACATCTTCAAGCACAGCAAGAAAGGCTGCGTCATCTTCCTGCTCGGATAAAGCGGTCAACGCGCGCACGAGAGGGAGTTTGGCTTCAACAAGAGTAGCAAGTTGTCTCAGGAAGTCAACGATTTTATCGGTTTTGATTTTTTTCGAGCCGAAATTAAAACTTAAGAAACTGCCGGTGCCGATATTTTTTGTTTCATTTTTTGCGCCGGATTGCTCCAGTAAAGTAATATATAATTCATCATTCTGAAGTTTTCGTTTTGCTTCATCAATATTATCACATACGATTGACCCGCTAACCGGCTGGCCATTCTTATTTAAACCTTCATATGAATAATTAGGCATTATTCCTCCCAAAATTAGGTACAGTTATATTTTTATTATAATAAATAACATTAACATATCAGCAATTTTTATGCCGTATCAACATTATTAAGTTAAATTTTACCACATCAACGATAAAATGTCAAAATGCTCTTAATAAATATGTGAAAAAAGTGCACCCTTATTGACGAAAAATTCACAAATTAGTATAATTACTCAACTTTAATAAACTAACTAAGTTTGGCAAATTAAAACTTAATGATGAAAATCCATTACTTAATATGTTTAAAGCTAAATATCACATTTTCCTTATCTTAATATTATTATTCCTTGTCAATTTTTTACAAGCGAATGATTATATTTCATTTAACGGTCGTTACACAAATGTTATTTTATCATCGGAAGATATTTTGTGGAAAACAAAAAATAAACTTACATTTGAAAATGTTCGAAAAGAAATCAAAACTCAACCAAACAATCCTGATGTTTGGTATATCGGCGGTTATTACTGGCAGTATATTGTTCAGAATCGCTTGAAAGCCGAAGAATATTATAAAAAATCAATGGAATTGGCACCGTCGTTATTTAGACCTAATCGAGCGTATGTTGATATTATATGTCGAAAAGACGGAGCCGAAAAATTATTCTCTGATATAACAAACCTATTTTTCAAAATTAAAAATTCAAATAATACAATTAGAGCGGCTTGGACTATAAATTATTTCAAAAGTGAAGATATAAATCAACTCAACAGACTTTTCAATTTCATTGTTAAAAATAAAAATAAAATTCCGGATTACAGATATCCATTGGCTACCTGCGCGCTGAAAGCAGGGAACCGCAAGTCTGCGTTGGAACTTTATGAGCAGGAACTTGCAATCACTAAAAATAACAACATTAAAGAAAATATCTTGAATGAACTCGATTATAACTGTAACGATGAACCGGAACTGCAAGTAATCAGAAACAGAATTCTTGATAAATATTTGTCCCCATATAAACGCGCGATTCAAAAAATCCATGACGTTAAAAATGACCCTGAATTATATGTGCAGACAACAAATGCATTTGCAGTCGCTCAAACTCAATGGCAAAAAATTTTTGCTTTGGATAAATTAGCGCATTACGGTAAAATGTCTTATCGGGAAGAAATTATGACTCTTGTTACTAATATCACAGAAGAAAAAGTGACTTCTTATTCCGGCGCTTCATGGATGGGACAATATCTGCTAACTCTTGGTGAAACTAATTTGTTGTATAGTTATCTATTTAAAGCAATTGACGCTATACCCACAAATAAAGGGAAATACGCCGCTCAAATCGTTGATTGGGTATATCATACTTACATGCCTTTACAAGTTACTGAAAGCAATAAATATATTTTGAAAAAAATGACAAACCGTTTCAAAGACGATAAACGGGTTGTTAATAGTGTTGCTGACATGTATCAAAAATACAATTTTTCCGGTGATGAATTAAAATGCAGAAAACTATTGCTGAAAATATCAAATGATAAAAATGTCCTGAATAAAGCTAAAGCAAGAATTATGGCAATCGAAACTCTATCCGGGAAGAAAGCTAACAGTAAAAAATTTATAAATGAAAATATTAATAATGCTAAAAACAATGCCGCAATTGCAAATACATTGTCCCTTTTATATTTTTCTGATGGAAAATCAAATGACGCTTTGAAAGTACTGCTGGATTGCGTTAAAAACGAAAATTTTCCAAGCGAACGCGCGCTTGCCGCATCATCGATTTTAAAAACCGATTGGGGGGATTTAAATAAAAACGCGCTTAGTTCGTTATTTGCCGTAATCACTAATGACAAAACAAATGTAAGACACATTTTCGGGAAAATCTTTTGGAAATATATTGATATTGGATTGACAAACGAAGCAACGGATGTATTAGTTTTTGGTTTTAAAAAAGATGAATATCCCAATAAATTTTTGGGTGCGATAAAACTGTTTGATACAAAGATTCTTGTGAACAAAATAATTGCGGAAAAAATATCAAACGACGAGGTTTTATTATCGATTATCCGTAATTTAGACCGGTGGAATAAAAGTCCTTATGTTTATAAGCTCAGAAAATATTATCTTAATCTGCCAAACAAATATTCAAAAAAATATTATATCGCCACTCAAATGTTAGAGTATGATTACCGTAATTATAATACAAACTTATGCTTTGACACTGTTGAAAAAATAGACAACTTGATAAATCAAAAAATTATTCCTGAACGTTTGCCGGCTAACCTTGATTATTATATGACCGAACTTGGATTGAGTAAGAAATGTGATTTATGGATGGATACTATTACAAAAAACATTAATAAAAAATACGCAATCGCAAATATAAATTCTTTTGCTAATTATTTCCTGAAAAATGGACAAACTAATAAATTTAGAAACTTTATCTCAAATATTTATTCTACTAATTTACCACTACGACATTTGGCTAAATTTCTTGACGCTTTTAACCGGCTTGGTGATACTAATCAATATAAATCCTGCCTTGAGATATTCGGCATGTCGTTAACAAACATTTATCTCGTTAAAAATTATTCGCACACTTATATTGATGGATTAAATATTTTATCGAGAAAGAACGGTGAGAATTATGATGATGAAATTGACAAGTTTATACGCAAATGGATTGATGCTAAAAAACTTGATCTTAGTGCGAGATTTAGATTGTTTAAATTCGCTAATACTAATATCGACAAGTATGCCGAAATGTTTCTCAAAAATAAAAATAAATTGAAAGATTGGCAATTAATGAATATTATCTCCGCTTTAAAACGGCACAATTATACAAATGATTTAACCGGCTTATATAATTATGTGTTGAATTCGCCGGGAATGAATAGCAGTTATAAGGTTCAAACCGCTAAATATTTAATGCGTGACTATATTGATAACGGCGATATTGGTAAGGCAACAAATTGCATAGAAAAAGTATATTTATATTCTTCTGCACGTGAAAAAACCAATTCATATTTTTTAATTCAAATGGGTATGTTGTACGAAAAGGTTTTTAATTACGATATTTCTTTTGGTTATTATACAAACGCTATTAATAAAGCAAAAAATATTCAAGAAGTGTTAAATTCTGTGTTTAAAATAGCCGATGCGTGGAAATATAATTCTGTAATTGATTACGCAAGACTGTCGGAAATAAATTTTAGCAACAAAAATAATCGCTTAAATAAAATCACGGAAGCTTTCTTCTTATGCCTGAGCGGTAAAACTTTAGACGGTCGTAACATTATTTTAAAAATCGAAAAACAATTTAAAACTAATAAAGAAAAATATTCTTTGTGGAAAGCATGGAAGCGTGTGGCCGAATATAACAATATCGCCTATGAAAAAATATTCGCTGACAAAAAAATGTTGATTCTTACTGATGACATTAATCAAGTACGTAATTTGACTTATGAAATTAATTATCTTCTAAAACGAAATGAAGATTATCAGAAAATGCTTGATTTTAACACTATCTTGTTAAATGTTTATACTAATAAAAATATCCATGACATAATTGTATTGAATATTTGTTACGCCGATATCGGCTTGGGGAAAACTAATAAAGCGTGGAACACAATATTGCAATCGGATAATATTCGTGACTGGGGAAGAATTGCTTTTAGTGTAGGCAAAGAAATTGAACTAAAACGAATTCTTATTAAAAATATTGATACCGCGACGAGCAATAAGTTTATCGATATTTATTATTTAATAAGCCACTATTTTTATGATAAATATTTGTACTCAAAACTTTCTGTTGCACTTGATAAAAACGCGAATTCAATTTCTCCAAAATATTATGTTGAACTTTCTTTGATTTATTTAAAAGCTGGTGAAAAAGAAAAGGCAAGAAATTTGCTAAAAAAATACATTGATAAACTTAACCCGGAAGATAGACCCGCGGCACGAAAATTGATTGATAAATATCTTGATCTAAAATGGAGAGAATCGTTGAAATACCGGGGATATATTCCTAAAAAAGATAATTTAGAGAGATTTTGGTATAATATAAACCACAACTAAACTTTAACTGACCAATTAACAAAACTATGAAAAACTTTATTATTTTTTCTTTACTTTTAACTTTTAACTCCTGGGGAGGCAATTCTATGCAACTATTTAAATTCGATGATAACGTCATATCTCGATGGGCAAGTTTTGAAAACCCTGATGCGGAAAAAGGTAAAGGTGGCAAAACTAATAAAGGGGCCAAAGGCTATCCGTATCATGTTATGCAGCCCGGCGAATCCGTTACATTGCTTGATGTAAAAGGAGCTGGAGTTATTAATAGGATCTGGATGACTCTGGATGAACTTTTTCACAAACCGGAAGAAATGCGCGCGGTGAAAATTGAGATGTACTGGGATGGTTGTGACAAACCGGCTGTATCAGCGCCGATAGGAGATTTCTTTTGCGCGCCGCTTGGTAAACTTGTTCCTTTTGAAAATGAACTTTTCGCTAGTCCGGAAGGCCGGTCTTTTGTTTGCTATATTCCGATGCCGTACAAAAAAGCTGCAAAGATTATCGTCCGAAATGAATCCACAAATCAGCATCATCGAATTTTTTATGACATAAATTTTTCTAAACTCAAAAAGCAAGATGATAACACTCTATATTTTCACACAAGTTGGAGAAGAGAAAATCCTACAACTCTCGGAAAAGATTTTGAGATTTTACCGAAAATTACGGGAAAAGGTAAATTTATCGGATCATGCATCGGTGTTATTACCGACAAGCGCAATCACGGCTGGTGGGGCGAAGGTGAAGTGAAAATATATCTTGATGATGACAATAAACACCCGACACTTTGCGGTTCGGGAACTGAGGATTACATTAGCACAGGTTGGGGGCAGGGTAAATTTATAAATCGTTTTCAGGGAAGCTTAATAAGTGATGACAAAGAAGGTTTGTACATTTTTTACAGATTTCATATTCCCGATCCTGTTCAGTTCAGGAAAAATTGTAAAGTTACCATTCAGCAAATGGGTGGAGTGAATAAAAAAGAAGTTAAGAAAATGATTGAAGAAGGAGTAAAGATACAACCCGTTTTGGCGATTGACGGCAACGGCAAACAATATAATTTTCTTGATGGTGAAGGAAAACTTGAAGACGAGCGATTTACCGATCATACGTGGGTGAATTATTATCGCGAAGATGATTTTTGCGCAACTGCATATTATTATTTAAATTCACCAACAAATAATTTGACGTTAAAAAACTAAATATTAAATTAACCGATTCAACAATTTTAATCCCGATATTGAGGAATAATAAACTATGAAAACTCTTGTAAGTATTTTTGCAATCATTTTGATGTTATCTGCCTGCTCCAATTTGAGCATAACAAAAATCAAAAACAAAAATGTGACTCTTGTCGCTCTTCTAAATGAAATGACGGATATGAAATCTTTAATGGAAGTTCCGGAACCGAATTATAAATGTATTCAGTTCTCCAGCTACGACCGGAACTCAACCGATCCGAACGACAAAACTGCCACAAATTGGTTCGCTAATGGTGATAACGGACAATATATTCGTGTGGAAACCAATAGCGGATCCGTAGAATATGTTATGGCGGATATTGACGGACCGGGTGCGGTTGTTAGAATCTGGTCGGCTTATGCGGAAGGAACGATCAAAATTTATCTTGATAATTCAGACAAACCGGAAGTGGAAATGCCGATGAAAGAATTACTTTGCGGGAAAAACAAATTATTTCCTACACCGATTGCCGGAGCTAACGGATTGGGTCAAAATTGTTTTATGCCAATTCCTTATGCCAAACATTGCAAAATAACCGCAAGTGTAAGAACGCTTTATTATCAAGTGAATTGCCGTGTTTATGATAAGGAGATAAATGTTAAAACTTTTTCTTTAAAACAACTTGAGGAAAACTTTGATGTTGTGAAAAAAACCACGAAAATTTTAAGTTCACCTGAAAAATTACGCTATAATCCAAGAGATTACGGAATTTCCGAAGGAACAAATTATATGAAACCGGGTGATGTACGCATTACTTCGTGTGAAAATAACGAAAACGAAATTATTTACGATATTAAATGTAAAGTTGTTGCAGGAGATTTGGAAGAAACTTTACGGGGATGCTTGTTGGAAATATTCTTTGATGATATGAAAAAACCGGCGATTCAAGCCCCTCTTGGTGATTTCTTCGCTACTGCGCCGGGATTGAACAGATTCAAATCACTTCCTCTTGGTGTTCTTGATGACGGCACAATGTACTGTCATTTTTTAATGCCGTTTAAAAAGAACTACAGCATAAAGTTTGTGAATACAACAACTAATGACATTGCAGTGACTTATAAAGTTAGCAGTATGCCGTATGAATGGACTGAACGTTCGCAATACTTTTGTGCTAAATGGAGAGCTTTATTTAATCAACCCACCCGGCCAATAATAGATTGGACATTGTTTGATTGTAAAGGTAAAGGAAAATATGTTGGAAATATGTATCAAATCAGTAATCCTGTAGCGAATTGGTGGGGTGAAGGCGATGAGAAAATTTATATAAACGGCGAAAAATTCCCGAGCACTTTCGGCACCGGAACAGAAGATTATTATGGTTACGCTTTTTGTTGGTACGATACTTTCTCTCATGCTTATCATAATCAGGCTCGTGTTGACGGCCCGGCTAATTTTGGTCATACCTGTATTTCAAGATTCCATTTTCTTGATGCTTTACCCTTTGATAAATCAATAAAATTTGATATTGAACTTTGGCACCACATTAGCACAACTGTTTCTGTAGCTTCAACTGTTTATTGGTATGAACGCCCGGGCGCCGAAGCTGATTTTCCTTTGATAAAGAAAGAACAGCTTGTTGTGCCGGAACT